>Ga0193952_1000013_pt1 | contig 94991 bp, 73 predicted proteins | sample BB_3_MG_FD_140368 | JGI IMG/M metagenome (GOLD analysis project Ga0193952, IMG submission 140368) | Microbial mat bacterial communities from the Broadkill River, Lewes, Delaware, United States - BB_3_MG | ecosystem: Environmental > Aquatic > Freshwater > River > Microbial mats | place: USA... | reverse complement strand
GTCAGTTGTACGCACGTAGAACTGTGGACGGTAGTTATTATGGAATGGAGTGTGACGTCCACCCTCTTCTTTTTTAAGGATATAAACCTCAGCCTTAAATTTAGCGTGTGGAGTAACCGATTTAGGCTTACAAATTACCATACCTCTACGGATATCTTCTTTTGCAATACCTCTTAATAAGATACCAACGTTATCACCAGCTTCACCTCTATCTAATATTTTACGGAACATTTCAACTCCAGTAATAGTAGAAGTTAATTTTTCAGCACCCATACCAATAATATCAACAGCATCACCTGTATTAGCTACACCTGTTTCAATACGACCAGTTGCAACAGTACCACGACCAGTAATTGAGAATACATCTTCAATAGGCATTAAGAAATCTTTCTCAACATCACGCTTTGGTAATTCAATCCAAGTATCAACAGCGTCCATTAATTCCATTATCTTATCCATCCACTTAGGCTCTTTATTCAACCCACCTAAAGCAGATCCTTGAATAACAGGAGTGTTATCACCATCATAGTCATAGAAAGATAATAAATCTCTAATTTCCATTTCTACTAACTCTAATAATTCTTCATCATCAACCATATCCACTTTATTCATGAATACAACTAATCTAGGAATACCTACCTGACGTCCTAATAAGATATGCTCTCTAGTTTGAGGCATTGGTCCATCAGTAGCAGCAACAACAATAATTGCTCCATCCATTTGTGCAGCACCAGTTACCATGTTCTTTACGTAATCCGCGTGACCTGGACAGTCAACGTGAGCGTAGTGACGATTAGCAGTTTGGTATTCTACGTGAGCAGTATTAATTGTAATACCTCTCTCTTTTTCCTCAGGTGCGTTATCGATTTGATCGAAATCTTTTACTTCAGAAAGTCCTTTCTCTGCTAATACAACAGTAATAGCAGCTGTTAAGGTTGTTTTACCGTGATCAACGTGTCCAATAGTCCCAATGTTTAAATGTGGTTTTGAACGATCGAAAGTTTCTTTAGCCATAATTATTAATTTTTAAATCTTAGTTATATATATAGTGTTAAATTCAATTCTATTATTGAGCCAATGACGGGAATTGAACCCGTGACCTCTTCCTTACCAAGGAAACGCTCTACCCCTGAGCTACACCGGCCAAAAAAATAGAGCGAGAGACCGGGCTCGAACCGGCGACAGTCAGCTTGGAAGGCTGAAGCTCTACCAACTGAGCTACTCTCGCAATAATTTTTTTCAAATCATCATTGGGTAATGTATTCTAATTTCCAATACTAATGTGGTGAGAGGAGGATTCGAACCTCCGAAGCTTGCGCAGCAGATTTACAGTCTGCCCTCGTTGGCCACTTGAGTATCTCACCATTATTTTTCAAAGATCGCTGCCGATATAAACTCGACAATATTTAAAACGCTTTTTAATCTTCAATATAAAAGTTAAATAAACTCTTAAATCTAACTCTCTTTATTTTGAGCCGATGGAGGGACTCGAACCCACGACCTGCTGATTACAAATCAGCTGCTCTAGCCAGCTGAGCTACATCGGCTTTTTTCTCCATAAAAGAAGCCCGTTATTTCTAACGGACTGCAAATGTATTAAAGTTTTAATCTTAAACAAAACTTTTTTTAATTATTTTTTATAAATTATTTTGCTCTAATCTTTTCTTTCTTTTGTGTCAGTTTTCTTTTTAATGAATCTACTGCTAACATTATGCCTTCTTCAAAGGTTTTACATTGTTTTTTTACAATAAGATCGTTACCTGGAATATTTAATTTTACATCTACATTTTTATTTTCCTTTTCACTAGTTTGATGCACCTTTAAAAACACTTCCGAATCTACTATCTTATCATAGTATTTTTCCAAACCATTTATTTTTTTTTCAATAAATTCAATAAGACCTTTATCCGCATTGAAATTAACAGACTGTACATTTACTTTCATAAAATTATTTTTTTTGGCTCCTTGGGTGAGCTTGGTTATACACTTTTTTTAACTTTCCCAAACTACTATGGGTATAAACTTGTGTTGACGCTAAACTTGAATGCCCAAGCAATTCTTTAACAGCGTTTAAATCTGCGCCCTCATTTAACAAATGTGTTGCAAAAGAATGCCTAATAACATGTGGACTCTTTTTAACTTTTGATGACACAGTACTAAAATAATTATTTATAATTCGATACACAAGTGTATCGTATATTTTTTTACCTTTTTCTGTAATAAATAAATAGGGTTGCTCTGTTTCGACTTCACTCCTAAATTTAAGGTATTTTTTTAATGACACCTGTACTGATTTTATTAACGGAATATAACGCTCCTTATTTCTCTTTCCAATAACTTTAACAGTTTCGTTATTAAAATCTACTGCAGCAATCTTAATATGTATTAATTCACTCCTTCTAATGCCTGTAGAATAAAATAACTCAACAATTAATTTATTTCTTACAGATTCAAAACTTTCTACTTCATCTTTTAAATTAAGTACATCTTTAATTTCTTTTAATGAAAAAGGCACTTGCACCTGTTTTGAAGTTTTTAATGATTGATGCTTTGCTAATGGATTAATTGTTACTTGTTTTGTTTTTTGAAGAAACTTAAAATATGATTTTAATGACGATACTTTTCGGTTTATAGTTCTGTTACTTATATTTGAGTTTACCAAATTTACTATCCAACTTCTTATTTGAGAATAATTTATTTCTACAATAATAACATCACCATAGTTGGTTCTGTAAAATTCAAAAAAATCATTTAAATCTTTTTTATACGCAGTTATAGTATGTGTACTATACTTTCTTTCAATTAGTAAATAATCTAAAAAGGATTTTATAGGCATAAAAAAAACCGTTAGAAAACAAACATACAAATTGTATATTGTTTTTACTAACGGTTTATTTTTTTTGGCTAATAATTAACCTTGCTCTTCGGTTGTTCTTAATCTCTGAACATATTGAGCTTTTATGTTTTGCGCACGTTTTACAACTGATGGCTTATTGAATTGTTTACGATTACGTAAATTCTTCATTGTTTTTGTACGATCAAATTTTCTTTTATAACGTTTTAACGCTCTATCGATATTTTCTCCGTCTTTAACTGGTATGATTAACATGTATTAGCACCTCCTTCCAAGTTGTTCTCTTTAAAATTTAAGGTTGCAAATGTATAACTTATTATTGAAAAATTAAAAAATAAATAATTAAAATAATATTTCAATATTATTTTATCTTAAAAAATAGCTAAATAAGCTTAAGTCACTGGCTTGTATTCCTTCTTGTCTATGATCATTTTTACAAATTGGAAAAACAATTTTCGCAAAAACAATTACTAAAAACTATGTTACTGGCTTGTATTCCTTCTTGTCTATAATCATTTTTGCAAATTGGAAAAACAATTTTCGCAAAAACAATTACTAAAAACTATGTTACTGGCTTGTATTCCTTCTTGTCTATGATCATTTTTGCGATAATTTCTCTCAAAATTTCAGAAGTACCGCCTCCAATTGTACCTAATCTACTATCTCTTAACAGTCTTGCCATTGGGTATTCTTCCATATAACCATAACCTCCTAATAATTGGAGACATTGATAAATAACTTCATCGGCCATTTTTGTAGATACCAATTTAGACATGCTCGCCTCCTTTACAACATACTGACCTTTATCTAACCTGTAAATTATAGAATAATTAAACTCCTTACACATTTCAACTTCACTTGCCATATCTGCTACCTTATGCCTTAATGCTTGAAATTGATCTATCGTTTTTCCAAAAGCTTTTCTTTCTGACATATATTGAATCGCATAATTTAATGCAAATTCAGCTCTAGCATGTGCATTCACCCCCATAATAACTCTTTCGGAAGCAAAATGCTGCATTATATATGAAAATCCTTTATTCTCCTCTCCTAATAAGTTTTCTGTAGGAATTATTACATTGTCAAATGCAATTTCAGCAGTATCTGAGGCTTTCCACCCTAATTTTTCTAAGTTTGTTGCTGAAATACCTTTGGTTTCTCTATCTACAACAAAAATACTCATTCCTTTATTACCAAGTTCTGGGTTTGTTTTTGCCGCTACCACTAAATAGTCTGAAAAAACACCATTTGTTATAAATGTTTTAGATCCATTTATAATATAATTATCGCCTTTTTTTATGGCTGTAGTTCTCATACCTGCCACATCAGATCCTCCAAAAGGTTCTGAAATACAAAGACAACCAACTTTTTCTCCATTTATACTTGGAACTAAATATTTCTCTTTTATAAACTTACTTCCTTCGGCATTTAAATGAGTCATTGCCAAATATGTATGTGCCCACATAGCGGCTGCAAATCCACCTGAATTTACTTTCTGCATTTCTTCTAAAAAAATAACAGTATAAAATAAATCTAAATTTAAACCTCCAAACTCTTCAGGATAATTTAATCCAAAATAGCCCATTTCTCCAAATTTACCCCAGATTTGTTTATCTACAAAACCTTGTTTTTCCCATTTATTAACGTATGGAACTACTTCTTTTAGCAGAAAATCTCGAAAACTTTGTCGAAACGACTCGTGTTCTTCAGTAAAATACATGTTATTCATTTAAAGGTTGACTGTTTTAATTATAAATTTATTCAGCCACCAAATATAAGGTTATTCTATTAAATTTTTCTATTGGAAAACCATCAATTTTTTTTAATTCTTCTAAAGATTGAATTTCTGCAACTTCATCTCTATAACTAAAAATTTTCTTAGTAAGCTCGTAATCAATATAGACAATGGCTAATACCTCTTTAAATGAAGCTGTATTTATATTTAACTTTGTAATAGTTGGTTTAGAAAGTACTTTATAATATTCTAATGCTTTATCTGCAATTTCCTTATCTAAATAATATACTTCATAAAGCTGACTGTCATGATTAAAACCTTGTAATTTTTCTCTATAACTAAGTATTCTTTCAGCTGTTTTTTCTCCAATTCCTCTAATTTTTATTAGATCACTACTGTTAACTAAGTTAAGATCTTTAACTTCTATAACTTCCTTTTTAGGTTGTTTAAACCTTGTATTAGTTGTATTATTTTTGTTGGTTACCCAATCTGGAAATTTAAAATAAGGACTTATGGTATTTAATAAACTGTCGCTAATTTTAGTGACATCTTTAAACTCTTTCACTGAATTTATAAACTTACCTGATTCTCTATAGGTAATTAGTCTATCTATTTCATCAATTGCCATCCCTAATTGATAACCTTTAAAATCGTTTATATAATTAGGATTGAAAGGAAATATTTTTGGCTTTTGCAACGCTAATGCTATCTTTTGTAAAGAATCTTGCTCCTTTTTAAAAGTAGCTATTTCATTTTGAGAAAAACCGACTGGTTTATCTGAAGAGAAATCTATAAAAAAGAAACTGGCTTGTAGTATTACAATAATAAACAGTAAAAAGAAAACCCCATTTCTTTGTCGTTTGTTATACCTGAAATGAGATTTAAATATATTCATATTTTAAAAATCTTATTTTATTTGCTATACGTACAAATTTATTAAATTAACTTTAAAACAAACCTTATTCTAATTTTTGAATAACATCTTCCTTTTTTAATAGAACACTTATTAATGACATAATTACAAAAGTTATGTTTTGGGATGATAAACTATTTTCAATAATATAAATTTAAAATAACTATAGCGTACTGTTAAACATAAAAACCCTATTAACTTAGTTATACTTTACCAGAAATTGGGTTTTTAATATGTTGATAAGATTTATTTAATAAATGTTAATTTTACTTGAAGCGCTTTTAAATATTTAACCAATTCTTTTCTAACAATTGGAAATAAAAATAGCAGTCCAATCATATTTGGAAAAACCAATGCAAGAATCATCGCATCTGAAAAGTCAAATACAGCTTTCATAGATGCAGCGGCTCCTATTACAATAAAAATAACAAATAATAATTTGTAAGTCATATCTGCAAATTTACTTCTTCCAAATAAAAATTTCCAAGATTGCAATCCGTAATAAGACCAAGAAATCATTGTTGATATTGCAAATAACACAACAGCTAAAGTTAATACATAAGGAAACCAAGGTATTACAGCCTCAAAAGCCATTGAAGTTAAATTAACACCTCCTACTGCAACACCGTCAATAATTACACTTCCAGCACCATCACCACCATAAACAAATAACCCATCACTATTATAAAAAATAATAACTAAGGCTGTCATTGTACAAATTAAAACAGTGTCAATAAATGGCTCTAACAAAGAAACTATTCCTTCAGAAGCGGGGTAATTAGTTCTCACGGCAGAGTGCGCAATTGCGGCTGAACCTGCTCCTGCTTCATTAGAAAATACCGCACGTCTAAAACCTGTTATTAATACTCCGAAGAAACCACCTAAACCTGCACTAGGGCTAAAAGCTTCTCTAAAAATTAATGCGAATGCATCGTCTATATAACTCCAATGATCAACCATAACAATAAGACAAGCAAGAACATAAATTACAGCCATAAAAGGCACTATTTTTTCTGTTACAGAAGCAATTCTTTTTATACCTCCAATAATAACAAAACCAACAATAATTGCAATTCCAACACCAATAAGAGTTCCTGTATAGCCACCTTGTAACCCCATCATTGCAGCCAATTGTTCAGCAGCCTGATTAGATTGTACTGCGTTTCCTCCACCAAATGAGGCTCCAACACATAAAATTGCAAAAACTACCGCTAAAACTTTACCAAACTTTTTATACCCTCTTTCAGCCATACCTTTAGTAAGATAATACATTGGCCCTCCATAAACAGTTCCATCTTCACCAACATCTCTATATTTTACACCTAAAGTACATTCAACAAACTTTGTAGACATACTTAACAAACCTGCAACTACCATCCAAAATGTTGCTCCAGGACCACCTATTGATATAGCTAAAGCTACACCTGCAATATTTCCTAGACCAACTGTACCAGAAACTGCGGTTGCTAAAGCTTGAAAATGACTTACTTCACCTTCCTTGCTTTCATCTCTAATAGTATCAACTAAATCTCCATCAACAATATTTAACTCTGCTTTTTCAATTCCGTGTTCTTCCTCATCTTCATATTTACCTCTAACAACATTAATTGCTAAACCAAACCTCCTTAAATTAATAAATCGAAAATAAATTGTAAAAAATAAAGCTCCTAAAACTAATAAAAAAACTACTAAAGGGACTCCTGTACCAGGCACAACCCAGAATACAATTCCTTCCCATTTAGCTGTTATCGGCTCAAACCAATCATTAATTTTTTCATCCAATCCTTTTTGTGCTGCCTCTTGTCCAAATGACAAGAATGGAGCTATTATTGCTAATAGCAAAAGAAGTTTATTCTTCATGATTTTTTGGTTAATTTTTTAAAAGTTGCTGCAATATGGAAAAAAAATGAGTTTACCACAAGTTTTTAACAATTAAAAAGAAAATTTAGCATCAATCTAAATAATGCAATAAGAATTAATTAAATAATATTAAAATATTTCTCTTAATTTCTGTATTTGATCTTTATTTCCTAAAACAATTAAATGCGTGTCTTTTTCTAACTTTGTAGTAGCATCTGGGTTTATAATATATTCGTTTTGTTGCGTTTTAAAACCTATTACATTACAACCTGTTTTTTTTCTTAAATCTAAATCTAAAATAGTTTTTAAAATAAATTCTGAAGGTAATTCATTAACCGATATTTCTTCTAAATTAGCTTCAACATTTCCTGTAATTGTTAACCTATCTACAAATTCAATTAAATCTGGAGTAACAACTAAAGATGCCATGTGTGCACCACCCAATTTATCTGGCATAATAACATTTGTAGCTCCAGCAAACTTTAATTTTCCGTAAGAAGATTCATTTGAGGCTCTGCTTATAATAGTAAAATCTTTATTAAACTGACGTGCAGATAATACTACAAAAAGATTATCGGCATCTGAAGGTAATGCTGTAATTAAGCTTTTTGCTCTTTCTAAACCTAACTTCATTAAATCATCATCATTTGTAGCATCTCCTTCAATAAATAAAATATTGTCTTTTTCTAATTCAGCAACTTCATTTACTCTTTTTTCTATAACAACACAAGGCTGATTAAATTGAATTAATTTAGCAACTGCCTGTTTACCGTTGCGTCCATAACCACAAACTACGGTATGATTCTTTAAACTCTGAATTTTTTGTTGCACCTTTTTATGTTTTAATCTTTCTAATATTTTCCCACTTGCTAAATATTCTGTTAAAGCTGTTACAGTATAACCATAAACCATTATACTTATTAAAATTAAAAATATAGTAAAAAGCTTTTCATTATTAGTTAGTGGATGAATTTCACCAAATCCAACTGTGGTCATTGTAATAATTGTCATATACAATGAGTCTATAAAGTTATCGTTAGATAGCAGCATATAACCCAACACACCTATTGTAATTACAATTAACAACAAGCCAATTGAAATAACTAATTTTGATTTATTTTTCATTATATTTTATAAATCGAATACAGAACTTCTTTTTGTATAAATTAAATCTTTTAAACGCAGTAAAAAAGCCAACGTTAAATAGATTCCAAAGGAAAATCCTAAAGTTACAAATGAAATATAAATAAAAAATAAACGCACATTAGATACGTTCATTCCTAATCTATCTGCAAATCTAGATGACACAGCAAAACCGTGTTTTTCAAAAAAATGTCTTAAAGAATTAATCCAGCTCAATGGTTATATATTTTAACGCAATATACTAATTTTCAAAATAAGATGTACCTCTATATTAAAATTGTAATTACATTTTTTTAACTTTGCGACTTTCCAAAAATCTAATGACAAAGCAAGAAGAATATATTGAAGTTTTAGGTGCACGTGTTCATAATTTAAAAAATATTGATGTTCGTATTCCTAGAGAAAAACTAGTTGTTATAACTGGTTTAAGTGGTAGCGGAAAATCTTCGTTAGCTTTTGACACCATATATGCTGAAGGTCAGCGAAGGTATATTGAAACTTTTTCGGCCTATGCCAGACAATTTTTAGGCGGTTTAGAACGACCAGATGTTGATAAAATTGATGGACTTTCTCCAGTAATTTCTATTGAACAAAAAACCACCAATAAAAGTCCACGCTCAACTGTTGGTACCATTACTGAAATTTACGATTTTTTACGATTATTATTTGCTAGAGCTGCTGATGCCTATAGTTATAATACTAACAAAAAAATGGTAAGCTATAGCGATGAACAAATAAAAGAATTAATCTTATCTGATTTCAACGAAAAAAAAATAGCAATTTTAGCACCTGTAATAAAATCAAGAAAAGGACATTACAGAGAGTTATTTGAGCAAATTGCCAAACAAGGTTTTGTAAAAGTACGTGTAGACGGAGAAATAAAAGACCTTGAAAAAGGAATGCGCTTAGACAGGTACAAAACACACGATATTGAAATTGTAATTGACCGCTTGTTAATTAATAAGTCTTCTGAAAAAAGGCTAGAACAAACCATTACAACTGCCTTATATTCTGGAGAAAACGTATTAATGGTTTTAGAACACAATACAGATATACCTCGTTATTTTAGCCGAGAATTAATGTGTCCAGAAACTGGAATTTCTTACCCAAACCCAGAACCAAACTCCTTTTCATTTAATTCGCCAAAAGGAGCTTGCTCAACCTGTAACGGACTTGGTAGAATTAATAAGGTAAACATTCAAAAAATAATTCCAAATAACGCTATTTCTATAAAAAGTGGTGGTATCGCTCCAATTGGTGAGCAAAAAAATAGTTGGATTTTTAAACAATTACAACTTATTGCAGAACGCTATAATTTTCAATTAACAGATCCAATATCTAAAATACCAAAAGAAGCATTAGATATTATTTTAAATGGTGGAAATGAAAAGTTTGAAATCGCTTCTAAAACTATGGGAATTACCAGAAATTATGAAATTGATTTTGAAGGCATTATAAATTTTATTGAAAATCAATACAAATCGAGTGATTCTACTTCAATAAAACGTTGGGCTAAAGATTTTATGGATGAAATTGATTGCGAATCTTGTAATGCAAATCGACTTAAAAAAGAAGCTTTATATTTTAAAATTAACAATAAAAACATTTCAGAATTAGCGCAACTAGACATTTCTGAACTAGCAAAATGGTTTTCAAATATTGAAGAAAAATTATCTAAAAAACAACTAAAAATAGCTTCAGAAATATTAAAAGAAATTAGAACACGAATACAATTTTTATTAGATGTTGGTTTAGATTATTTAGCGTTAGATAGAAGTTCAAAATCACTTTCAGGCGGAGAAGCACAACGTATTAGATTAGCAACACAAATTGGCTCCCAACTAGTTGGCGTATTATATATTTTAGACGAACCAAGTATTGGATTACACCAAAGAGATAACGAAAAACTTATAAAGTCCCTTATAAATTTAAGAGATATTGGTAATTCTGTAATTGTAGTTGAACACGATAAAGATATGATTGAACATGCCGATTTTGTATTAGATATCGGCCCAGGAGCAGGTGTTCACGGAGGCGTAATTGTAAGTGAAGGCACTTTTGAAGAATTAAAAACACACAATACCTTAACAGCAGATTATTTAAATGGAACAAAAAAAATTGAAGTTCCAAAAAAAAGAAGAAAAGGAAACGGTAAAACAATTACCTTAAAAGGAGCAACAGGAAATAACCTAAAAAATATAACTGTAGATTTTCCTTTAGGCAAGTTAATTTGTGTAACTGGTGTTTCTGGTAGCGGAAAATCCACCTTAATTAATGAAACTCTATATCCAATTTTAAACAAACACATATATAGAGGTGTAAAAAAACCAATGCCGTACAAATCTGTAAAAGGATTAGAACATATAGATAAAGTTATTGATATAGACCAATCTCCTATTGGAAGAACCCCACGTTCAAATCCAGCAACTTACACTGGTGTTTTTAGTGAAATTAGAAGTTTGTATGCAAAAACCAGCGAAGCTGCAATCAGAGGCTACAAACCTGGAAGATTTTCTTTTAATGTAAAAGGCGGACGCTGCGAAACTTGTCAAGGTGGCGGTGTTCGTGTAATTGAAATGAATTTTTTACCAGACGTACATGTAGAATGTGAAACCTGCCAAGGAAAGCGTTTTAATAGAGAAACCTTAGAAATTAGATACAAAGGAAAATCTATTTCTGATGTATTAAATATGACTATTGAAGATGCTGTTGTATTTTTTGAGAACATTCCAAAAATTTATAGAAAATTAAAAACTATAAACAATGTTGGGCTAGGTTACATTACTCTGGGACAACAATCTACAACACTTTCTGGTGGTGAAGCACAACGTATAAAATTAGCCGCAGAATTATCTAAAAGAGATACAGGAAATACATTTTATATTTTAGACGAACCAACTACCGGACTACATTTTGAAGACATTCGTGTACTTATGGAAGTTTTAAACAAACTTACCAACAAAGGAAATACAATACTTGTAATTGAACATAATATGGACGTAATAAAATTAGCAGATTACGTTATTGACATAGGTATGGAAGGTGGAAAAAATGGAGGGCAATTAATTTGTTGTGGCACACCAGAAGAAATAAGTTTGAATAAAAAAAGCTATACTGCTAAATTCTTAAAAAAAGAATTACATTAGTCAACAAACATTTTTAACCTTATATTTAGCAACTTAAAAAAGAATTTAGAACTTTATGATTCAAAATGAAGACAGTAAAATAAGAGAAAAATTTAAACAAAAAACTTGGAACGAAATTAAAACCAACGATTCTTGGGCTATTTTTAAAATTATGGCCGAATTTGTTGAAGGCTACGAACGTTTAAGTAAAATGGGACCGTGCGTAAGCATTTTTGGTTCTGCGCGTACAAAAGAAGATCATACATACTATAAATTAGCAGAAAACATTGCTTATAACCTAACAAAAAATGGATATGGTGTTATTACTGGCGGTGGTCCTGGAATTATGGAAGCTGGTAATAGAGGAGCAGCCCGAGGTAAAGGGACATCTGTTGGTTTAAATATTGAATTACCTTTTGAGCAACATGACAATCCATATATAGATCCCGATAAAAGTTTAGATTTCGATTACTTTTTTGTTCGCAAAGTAATGTTTGTAAAATACTCACAAGGTTTTGTGGTAATGCCTGGTGGCTTTGGAACAATGGATGAGTTATTTGAAGCTATTACCTTAATTCAAACTAAAAAAATAGGAAAATTCCCAATAATTTTAGTTGGAACTAAATTTTGGTCTGGTTTATTTGAATGGATTAAAAATACATTACTCGAAGAAGGAAATATAAGTCCAAAAGACCTTAATTTAATATCATTAGTAGATACAGAAGAGGAAGTTTTAGAAGTAATAGATACCTTCTACAAAAAATACAGTTTAAGCCCTAATTTCTAAACTTTAACAACCCTTGAAAAAGTACGCATATCTTCTTTTTATAATTACTTTTATTTGTTCGAGTAACCTTTTTTCTCAAACAAATAAAATTACTATATATGCTACTTTATTTCCAGAAACAAATGAAATTAAAATTAAACAAGAAACTACTTTTTATAACAAATCTGATAGTATTTTAAATGAAATTTACTTTCATAATTGGCCTAACTCTTATAAAGATAAACAAACACCATTAGCCAAACGTTTTATTGAAAACTATTCTAAAACATTTCATTTTACAAACCAAAAACATAGAGGTAACACTAAAATAAACGGAATCTCTGTAAATTTTGACGTTGCAAATTTTGAAATTACAGAAGAGCATCCGGATTTTTTAAAAGTAAATTTAAACGAACCGCTAAAACCAAAAGATTCTGTTAAGATTTCTACCACCTATTTAATAAAACTACCAAATGATAAATTCACTAAATATGGAGTAGGTGATTTTGAATATAATTTAAGATATTGGTACTTGGCTCCTGCTATTTTTGATACAAAATGGCACCTTTACAACAACTTAGATTTAGACGATTTATACATAGACTATACAGATTATAATATTAGCTTTAAAGTACCTAGAGAATATGAAATAAACACTGATTTAAAAGCATCTTATTTTATTAAAGACTCTATTAAAAACTATGGATTATCTGGCAAAAACAGATTGGATGTAGCTTTAAATATTACTAAAGCAAACAATTTTAAAGAGTATACTTTTGATGATTTTACTATAAGTTCAGATTTACTTTCAGACGATTTAGATGATGGAATTAAAACGAGTATCCTAAAAAGAGAATTCTATTTTATTCAAACATTTCTTGGAAGATATCCACATAATAAAATACTTTTAAATAAAATAGAATATGATAAAAATCCGGTTTATGGATTTAACCAATTACCCTCGTTTTTAGCAGCCTACAATAATGCTTTTGAATGGGATATTAAATTATTTAAAGTACTTTCTAAAAAATACATAGATCAGGTATTTTTATTTAATAACAGAGAAGATTATTGGTTAGCTGATGGTTTACACGCTTATTTAATGATTAAATATGTTGAAAAATATTATCCAGAAATTAAAGCCATTGGTAACATTTCTAAACTATGGGGTGTTAGAAATTTTAGCATTTCAAAAATAAATTTTAACGAAAAATATCATTTCGTTTATCAATTTGCAGCTCGAAAAAATTTGGATCAACCACTTACAACTCAAGCAGACTCCTTATCTAATTTTAATAGAAAAATTGCAAATAAATACAAAGCGGGTCTCGGATTAAAATATTTAGAAAGTTATATTGAAGATTATTCGGTGCCATCCTCAATATTCGAATTTTCATACTCAAATTCTGGTAAGAGAGTTAAAAGTAACAAATTCTTAAATTACTTAAAATCAAAAACTGAAAAAGATTTATCTTGGTTCGAGAACGAATATCTAACAACAAATAAAAAAATTGATTATACAATAAAAAATATTACTCAGAACAATGATTCCATTAAAATTAGTATAGAAAATAAAAGAAACTTTACAGCTCCAATTCAATTGTATGGAATTCAGGACAAAGAAATTAAGTTTAAAAAATGGCTAACTGGTATTGATTCTTTAGCAACCATAACAATTCCAAAAAATGGTTTCGATAAACTTTCTTTAAACTACGAATCACAATTACCAGAATATAATTTAAGAAATAACTGGAAAGATATAGACAATAAAATATTTAACAGACCTCTTCAATTAAAGTTTTTAAAAGATATTGAAGACACTTATTACAATCAATTATTTTATACTCCCGTTTATAAATTTAATTATTACGACGGTTTGGTTTTAGGAATGGCATTTTCTAACAAAACCTTATTGAATAAAAAAATCCATTACAAACTAACACCTTCTTATAGCACAAAAAGTAATACCGTTTCTGGATCCGCATCATTTCAATATGAATACCTACCTGAAAATAAGAAAATTAACAGGTTTTCTTTAGGAATTTCTGGAAGTAATTATCACTATGCTCCAAATTTAACATACACAACAGTAAGACCCTATGCTTTTGTTGAATTTAGACGAAAAAGCTTAAGAGATGTTAGAAGCAAAGCTTTAAGCGCTTCTTTCACATTTATAGATAAAGAAAAATCACCCACCCAAACAGAACATATTGAAACAAACAAATACAGTGTTTTTAATTTAGGATATGGCTATTCAAGTCCGGGAATAATTGACGATGTTAGATTTTCAACAGGACTAGAAGTGTCTCGTAAATTTAGCAAACTATCATTAACGGCTCAATATAGAAAACTAACAGATTCTAACAGGCAATTTGATTTTAGATTTTTTGCTGGCGCATTTATCTCCAATAAAACTGAAACCAATTATTTTAGTTTTGCATTAGACAGACCAACAGATTATTTATTTCAATACGATTATTTAGGAAGATCAGAAACTGCTGGTATTTTTAGCCAGCAAATTATTATCAACGAAGGAGGTTTTAAATCTAAACTACCTATTTCTTTTGCAAACCAATGGTTATCAACGCTAAATACAAGCGTAGGGATTTGGAGATGGATAGAGGTTTATAACGATGTTGGTTTTGTTAAAAATAAAAATGAAAAAGTTTATTTTGCACATGAAAACGGAATACGTCTAAACTTTATTCAAGATATTTTAGAAGTATATTTTCCTTTATATTCAAACTTAGGTTGGGAAGTTTCAGCACCACAATACAGCTCTAAAATCCGATTTGTTTTAGTTATTAAACCTAAACGAATTTATAATTTTGTAAAAAGAGGTTTTTATTAAAATTAACTATATTTTTAATTGTTTTAATTTTCTATTAGAATATTACTAAAAATACATAGTATTTTCTCAATTAGATTAAAAATAATTCAAAGCTTTTTAGTCATTTTTAAATATCACATAAATTTCGTAACTTTGCAAAACTAAAAAAATCTTAAAATATGCAGTTAAAATCTTCTTCAACAAGTCAAGAACAACTTTCTTTTCAGCAATTTAAAAAAGAAGTATTACATGATTATAAAATTGCTGTAATAAGTAGAGAGTGTAGTTTATTAGGAAGAAGAGAAGTACTTACAGGTAAAGCTAAATTTGGAATTTTTGGGGATGGAAAAGAAGTACCTCAACTTGCAATGGCCAAAGCCTTTAAAAAAGGAGATTTTAGATCTGGTTATTACCGAGATCAAACTTTTATGATGGCAATTGGAGAACTTACACCACAACAATTTTTTGCTGGTTTATATGCACATCCAAGTATAAAAGCCGATCCAATGTCTGGTGGTCGTCAAATGGGTGGTCATTTTCTAACACATAGTTTAGATCAAAATGGTGAATTTAAGAACTTAACAGAACAATACAATTCAACTAGTGATATTTCTCCAACTGCAGGTCAAATGCCTAGAATGCTTGGTATTGCATATGCCTCAAAACTATTTAGAAATATAGATGAAGTAAAAAATCCTAAATTTTCTAATAATGGAAATGAAATTTCTTGGGGAACAATTGGAAATGCAAGTACTTCAGAAGGACTATTTTTTGAAACCATAAATGCTGCCGGAGTATTACAAGTACCAATGATAATTAGTGTTTGGGATGATGATTATGGAATTTCTGTTCCTGCTAAATTTCAAACAACAAAAGAAAGTATTTCTGAAATCTTAAAAGGATTTCAAAGAGATGAAAAAGCAGATGGTTACGAAATTTTTGTTGTAAAAGGATGGGATTATCCACAACTTATAGATACGTATAATAAAGCTTCAAAAATTTCAAGAGAAGAACATGTTCCTGTTCTAATTCACGTAAAAGATTTAACCCAACCACAAGGACACTCTACTTCTGGATCCCATGAACGTTACAAATCTAAAGAACGTTTAGTTTGGGAAAAACAACACGATTGTATTGCCAAAATGCGTGATTGGATTTTTGAATTTGAATTAACAGACGAAAACAATAACACTTTAAAGTTTGTTGAATCTGAATCTGAACTAATTCAAATTGAAAAAGATGCTAAAAAATTAGTTTCACAAGCAAAAAGAGAAGCTTGGACTGCCTTTTTAGCGCCAGTAAAAAATCAAAAAATTAGGCTTGAAAATATTTTAGCCAATTTAGCCGATAAAAGCAATAACAAAGTATTTATTAACAAACTAAAAAGTGAATTAACAACTATTTTAGAACCTTCTAGAAAAGACCTTTTAGCAACTGCAAGAAAAGTAGCTGTATATGTTAGAAACGAAAAATCAGTAGAAAAAACACAACTTCAAAACTGGATTACTAGCTATTTAGAAAGTGAACAACAGCTATTTAGTTCGCACCTTTATAGTCAAACCAACAAAAAAGCTACCAACGTTAAAGAAGTATTACCAACTTACAACCAAAAAGCAGATTTAGTTGATGGTAGAATTATAATTAAAGATAATTTTGATACAATTTTCGCTAAAAATGATAACGTTTTTATTTTTGGAGAAGATGCTGGAAATATTGGAGATGTAAATCAAGGTTTGGTTGGACTTCAAGAAAAATACGGAAAACTTAGGGTTTCAGATACTGGAATTAGAGAAGCAACCATTGTGGGCCAAGGTATTGGAATGGCCTTAAGAGGATTACGTCCAATTGCTGAAATTCAATACTTAGATTATCTATTATACGCATTACAAATATTAAGTGATGATTTAGCTTCACTATATTATAGAACGGTTGGTACACAAAAAGCACCATTAATAATAAGAACAAGAGGACATAGGCTTGAAGGTATTTGGCATTCTGGATCTCCAATGGGAGCTATTGTTCATTTATTAAGAGGTATAAATATTTTAGTTCCAAGAAATATGACAAAAGCTGCTGGTTTTTATAATACACTTTTAGAATGTGATGAACCTGCATTAATTGTTGAAAATTTAAATGGTTACAGACTTAAAGAAAAATTACCAAACAATTTTGGAGAATTTAGGACTCCAATTGGTGTAGTTGAAACTGTTAAAGAAGGTACAGACATTACGGTAATTTCCTACGGATCAACCCTTAAAATTGTTCAAGACGTTGTTAAAGATTTAAATCAAGTAGATATTGATATTGAAATAATTGATGTACAAAGTTTACTTCCTTTTGATGTTAATCATGATGTTGTAAAAAGTGTTCAAAAAACAAATAGACTTATTATTATTGATGAAGACGTTCCAGGCGGAGCTTCATCCTATTTATTAAATGAAATTTTAGAAAAACAAAATGCTTATCAATATCTAGATAGCAAACCTATTACTTTAACTGCTAAATCTCACAGGCCAGCTTATGGTACTGATGGAGATTACTTTTCAAAACCAAATGCAGAAGATATTTTTGAAACCATCTATAGTATTATGCAAGAAGTAAATCCTTCAAAATTTAAAAAACTATATTAAGAAACAAAAGTTACATTCTTATAAGAATTATAATAAAAGCGCCTAATAGGGCGCTTTTTTCATTAAAAAATACTCTGAAAATATGACAATTATCAGCAAATTGATATTTATCATACTTTTTACAATAAAATAGCTATAACTTTGAGAATAATAAAATAACAAGTTAATAATCATCTAATATATTATTAAAATGGCAAAAGTTAAAGGAGCAATTGTAGTTGATACAGAAGCCTGTAAAGGTTGTGAAGTTTGTATACCTGTATGTCCTGAAGATGTAATTGGTATGACATCAACTGTAAATAGAAAAGGTTATCACTATGCATATATGAATAATCCCGAAGCTTGTACTGGATGCACAAATTGTGCAATTGTTTGTCCAGACAGAGCTATTTCGGTATATAGAGTAAAGGTTTCAGCATAACAAAACAAACAAGAAACATGTCAGAATTAAAATTAATGAAAGGAAACGAAGCATTAGCTGAAGCTGCGATTAGAGCAGGTGTAGATGCTTATTTTGGTTATCCTATTACACCGCAATCAGAAGTTATTGAATATTTAATGACCGAACGCCCTGAAGAACGAACTGGAATGGTTGTTTTACAGGCCGAAAGTGAAATTGCAGCTATAAATATGGTTTATGGCGCTGCAAGTACTGGTAAAAAAGTAATGACTTCTTCTTCTAGCCCAGGAATCTCTCTTAAACTTGAAGGAATTTCGTATTTAGCTGGAGCCGAACTACCATCTGTAATTGTAAATGTTGTAAGAGGTGGACCAGGTTTAGGAACAATTCAACCTTCACAAGCAGATTATTTTCAATCTGTAAAAGGTGGAGGCCATGGAGATTATAAATTATATGTATTAGCTCCTTCTTCTGTTCAAGAAATGGCAGATTTTGTTGAAGATGCTTTCAATATTGCTTTTAAATACCGTGCACCAGTTTTAATTCTTTCCGATGGATTAATTGGTCAAATGATGGAAAAAGTAAATCTTAAAGATCAACAAGAACGCTTAACTGATGAAGAAGTTATTAAACAAAATGGTGATTGGGCAACTACTGGTAAAACAAAAAACCGTGAACGCAATATTATTACATCTTTAGATTTACAATCTGAGAAAATGGAAGCAAGAGTTCGTAGATTAATGAAAAAATACGAACAAATGGAACAGGAAGATATGCGCTACGAGGAATTTCAAACAGAAGATGCAGACTATTTATTTGTAGCTTATGGTTCTAGTGCACGTATTGCTCAAAAAGCAGTGCAATTAGCAAGAGCAAAAGGAATAAAAGCAGGATTATTGAGACCGATAACGTTATTCCCTTACCCTAAAAAAGTTTTATTTGATTTAGCAGATCAAGTAAAAGGAATTTTAAGTGTTGAATTAAATGCTGGTCAAATGGTAGAAGATGTTCGCCTTTCAGTTGAACACAAAGTACCAGTAGAGCATTTTGGAAGAACTGGAGGTATTATTCACACTCCAGAGGAAGTATTAGAAGCTTTAGAACAAAAAATTATAAAATGAACGCATTAGATATAATAAAACCAGAAAATCAAGTATTTTGTAAATCAAAATTAATGACAGACACTACATTGTCGTATTGCCCAGGCTGTGGACACGGTACTGCGCATAACTTAGCAATGGAAGTAATTGATGAAATGGGAATTTCTGAAGATACCATTGGAGTTGCTCCAGTTGGTTGTTCTGTACTTGCCTATGATTTTATGAATATTGACATAACCCAAGCAGCACACGGACGCGCTCCTGCAGTAGCTACAGCAATTGCTAGAACTTGGCCAGAAAAATACGTTTTCACCTATCAAGGTGATGGAGATTTGGCAGCGATTGGAACTGCAGAAACAATTCACGCTTGTAACAGAGGTGAAAATATTGTAATTATTTTTGTAAATAATGGTATTTATGGAATGACAGGTGGTCAAATGGCTCCAACTACTTTAGAAGGTATGCGCTCATCAACATCTCCATATGGTAGAGAAATAAAATCTATGGGATCTCCTTTAAAAATGACAGAATTAGTTGCCAATCTACCAGGAGTACACTATGTTACTCGTCAATCCGTTCATACACATAAACACGCCAGAAAAGCAAAAAAAGCCATTAAGAAGGCGTTTGAAAACACGCGACTAAAAAAAGGATTATCATTTGTAGAAATTGTATCTAACTGTAATTCTGGTTGGAAAATGACTCCTCTTGAATCAAATATTTGGATGGAAGAACATATGTTTCCATACTTCCCATTAGGTGATATAAAAGTAAACGGAATTTTAAAATAATTAATTATGACAGAAGAAATTATTATTGCAGGCTTTGGTGGACAAGGTGTACTATCAATGGGTAAAATATTAGCATATTCTGGCATTATGCAAGATCAGGAAGTTAGTTGGATGCCATCTTACGGTCCAGAAATGCGTGGAGGTACTGCAAATGTTACCGTTATTTTAAGCGATGATAGAATTAGCTCTCCTTATCTAAAAGTTTTTGATACAGCTATTATTTTAAACCAACAAAGTATGGATAAGTTTGAGGAAAGTGTAAAACCAGGTGGTATATTACTCTATGAACCCAATGGAATTTCACAACACCCAACAAGAACCGATATACATATTTATCAGATTGAAGCAAATAAACTTTCAACTGAAATGGGAAACAAAAAAATATTTAATATGGTGGTTATGGGAGCTTTTCTAAAAATAAAACCAATAGTTGAATTGGAAAATGTTATTGAAGGTTTAAAGAAATCATTACCAGAACGTTACCACAATTTAATACCGTTAAACAAAGAAGCTATAACAAAAGGAATGGAAAACATAGAACCTTACCTTGTTGAGCAAATAGCTAATTAAAACATAAATTAAAGTTAAACATTTTTAAAATCGTTAATATTGTAATATTTTAATATTCAAAATTAACGATTTTTTATGGCATCAATTCTAGTAACTGGAGGAACAGGTTTAATAGGTAGCAATCTTTGTAAATTACTCAAAGCTAAAGGACACGCAGTTTCAATATTAAGTAGAAGTAAAACAAAAAAACCACATGTTTACTACTGGAATTTAAATGAAAAATATATTGACAATGAAGCCATTATAAATACAGATTATATTATTCATTTGGCAGGTGCAGGTATTGCTGATAAACGCTGGACTAAAGCTAGAAAAAAAGAGTTAATAGCAAGTAGAGTTGATTCTACCAACTTATTATTTCAAAAAGTAAATGAGCTAAACCCTAATTTAAAAGGTTTTATTTCAGCTTCTGGTGTAGGATATTACGGTGCAATTACTTCAGATAAAATATTTCAAGAGAATGACGCTCCAAACAACGATTTTTTAAGTAAAATTTGTATTCTTTGGGAAAAAGAAACTGCTAAATTTAATTCATTAAATATAAGAACCGTTAGTTTAAGAACAGGTGTTGTATTTTCCAATGAAGGTGGCGCATTAGAGAAAATTATAAAACCAATAAAACTTGGTATTGGTGCAGCAATAGGTAGCGGAAAACAATATATGCCGTGGATTGCATTAGAAGATTTATGCAACATATATGCATTATCCGTTGAAAATCCAGAAATTAAAGGCATCTACAATGCAGTTGCACCAGAACATATTACGAATAAAGAATTGACAAAATTAATCGCAAAAAATTTACAAAAACCATTATGGCTTCCTAATATCCCTTCCTTTGTTTTAAAAATTATATTAGGAGAACTTGCCGTTATTCTTTTGGAAGGAAGTAGAGTTTCTTCTAAAAAAATTAAAAATACTGGGTTTAATTTCATTTACCCATCTTTAAAAAACTACTTTTCAAAATAATTTCACATTCAAAAAGATTCTTTATTTCTTTTTTTAAAAGGTCTTATTATTAATCTTGTTTCTCTATCGAAACGAACATAATTATACACCCAATTAAAAAATACTACTGCTTTATTTCTAAACCCAATTAATGAAAATAAATGAATAAACATCCATAAAAACCAAGCAAAAACACCTTGAAACTTTATATTCTTTAAATCTACAACAGCTTTATTTCTGCCAATTGTAGCCATTACACCTTTATTAAGGTATTTAAAAGGTTTCATTGGCTTGTTATGCAACTCTGCAATTAAGTTTTTTGCTAAATGCACACCTTGTTGAATTGCAGGTTGCGCCATCATTGGATGTCCTTTTGGAAAGTTTAAAACATTCATACAGGCAACATCACCAATTGCAAAAATATTTTTATGATTAATAACTCTATTAAATTTGTCAACTTTAATTCTTTTAGCACGTTCAATAACACATTCGTTATTTAAACCATTAATAGTTGCTCCTTTAACACCAGCTGCCCAAATTACTGTTGCTGCCTCGAAAGACAAATCGGTGTTCGTTGAAACGGTATAACCATCGTAATTTGTTACATGTGCGTTTTTATAAATACTAACTCCTAAATTAATTAGAAAATCTTCAGCCTTTTCTGAGGCTTCCTCACTCATTGCTTTTAACAATCGACTACTTCCCTGAATAATATTTATTTGCATTTGACGAATATCTAAATCCGGATAATCTTTAGGTAGAATTCCCTTTTTCATTTCAGCCAAAGCTCCAGCAAGCTCAACTCCTGTAGGCCCACCTCCTACTATAATAAAATTCATTAAAGCGTTTCGTTGTTCAAAATTATTAGTTAATAACGCTTCTTCAAAATTTTCGATTATTAAACTTCTCAAGTTTAAAGATTGCGGTACATTTTTCATAGCCATACTATATTTTTCAATATTGGTATTGCCAAAATAATTTGTTTTAGAACCTGTTGCAATAATTAAATAATCATATTTTAAGTTTCCAATAGTTGTTTTTATTTTTCTTTTTTCTGAATCGATAGTTAATACTTCAGTTAATCTAAAATAAAAATTAGGGAGATTTTTTATCACTTTTCTAAGCGGGTATGCAATAGAATCTGGTTCTAACCCTCCTGTTGCAACTTGATATAACAAAGGCTGAAATGTATGATAATTGTGTTTATCTATTAAAACCACTTGAAGCTCTTGATTCTTTAAACCTTTAGCAGCTGCAAGCCCGGCAAAACCTCCTCCAATAATTACAACACGCGGAAAACTAGTTTTTGGGATATTCATATTTTAGCTTTTTGTAACTCACAAAGCTACTATTTTTTTATTCTAAATCATTTTTCAAAGATTGTTTTAGATCTAGTAGCGATTTATCCGAGTTAAGGAGTTGGTAAATTAACTTACTTCTTAAAACTTCAATTTTTTCGTTATAATATATTGCCCACTTATACTCTTTAAATAAAATTTTAATTTGTTTTAACCTCTTAAGAGCAAAATCTAATGTCATTAAAAAATGAGTTGAAGCTTCATTTATACTTTTTCTATAAATTTTTACTTCTTTAGTATTGAAATTAACTTTTAAATAAAATAACTTTTCAGAAGTATTTAAAGGATAAAAATCTAACCAATTAGCATAACCAACATAGTAATTTTGATTTTTATAACCTTCAATTCCGCTAATTTTCCATCTACAATTGGCGACTCTTCCCCAATGATTAGAATAGCGATAAACGCCATCATCTGTATAATAATATAAACTCCCTGATTTACTTTTAAAATGAATTGATTTTTGGTTAAAAAAATTATTATGAATCATTTTAAATTCACAATAAGTGTGCTTAAAAAAATTATAATTATGATATTCTATCAAGTTTATTATTTTAAAATTCTGGAACAAAAATATTAATTAACAAGCTTTGCCACAATATCTTTTACAGGTAAAATCTCTTTGGTATATTCTATACTTGGTCCTGCAACCCAAACTGTTTTATAGGTTGCTTTTGTAGCTGCATTTGTTACAGCATTTGTTCCAATTAAATAACGTACCATTTTTACCCATTTTTTTAATTTTTTATTTTTATTTAAAAAAGATTCTATCCAAGATTGTTTTGTTCCTATTTTTTGAACGTAAGGGGTGTTAATTACTGTACATGGAGTTCCAGAAATACGTTCTGTCATTATAATATCTTTTTCACCGTAATCCACGCACGCTTGCTTATATTCTTCTGTTACACCTGCTTCTTTTGAAGCAATAAAAGGACTTCCTACCGAAACCCCAATAGCTCCATAACTTAGCATTTTATCAATATCCGATTTACAACCTACTCCTCCAGCTGAAATTATTGGAATGCTGCAATTTTCAACAAGTTCTTTAATTAGTTTTTCAGGAGAACTTTTTCCTCTATGTCCACCAGCCAAATTGTTTACTGCAATTATTGCATCTGCTCCTAAACTTTCCACTTTTTTGGCAAATTTTAAATCGGTAACATCACAAAACACCTTAATATTTTTTTTATGTGCTTGTTTAATGGTTTCTTCTGGATTTCCCAGAGAAGTGATAATAAAATGAACACCTTCTTGACAAATAACTTCTAATTGCCCTTTATATTTTATGTTAGATTTATTTACAATTAAATTAAAACCAAACGCCCCACCACTAACTTTAGCTACTTTTAGTTCTTTAATAGCAGTTCTTAACTCGTCTAAACTTCTATAATTTAATGCAGGAATACAACCAGCTACCCCACTTTTCATTGCTTCAATTACCATTGAAGTATTAGAAACCAAAAACATAGGCGCTTGAATTATTGGATGCGTTATATTTAAAAGTTGTGTAAGTTTTACTGATTTCATAGTTCTGCTTTTTTCAAATATAGTCAATATTTTATTATGCACGCATAGCAAAAACACAAACTTGATTGATGCTTTTAGAATTCTTAGTGCTTGTTTATTCTTAAACAATAATTAACTTAAATTTAACTATTTAGGTATGCTTAGCATTGTAAGTTTTGATGCTATTTACGTCTAAAAACAAAAGAGTTATGTCTTTTTCGTTTTTAATTAATAATGTTCTTTTTGGTTAAAATAGCTCTTTTTGAAAAGTCGGTATTAAAATACCGGCTTTTTTATACTATTTCTGCTGATAAACCTTTGCTAAGTAATTTAGTACACCGCGGTTTTAACTCGTTATATTCACCGGTTTTTACAGTACATTTCCCTTTATAATGTACTAAAATAGTGCATTGTTCGGCTTGCTCTAAAGTATGTTCACAAACTTCAATTAAAGAATCAATAACAAAATCGAATGTATTAACATCATCATTAAACAATACAATTTCATATTGATTTGATTCTTGTTCTAAAGTATCAACTTCTTCTTTCTTTCTTGTTTTTGTACTCATTTGCTAAATATAATAAATTATTTTTTATACATTAAAGCCACCCAATTATTTCGTTCTATAATTGCATCAATTTTAAAGTTATATTTTGAAACCTCCTTATCTATAATTGGAATATCTTCTTGGTAAAAACCACTAAATAAAATTACGCCATCTTCGTTTAAACAATTCATATAAGACTGCATATCATTCAATAAAATATTTCTATTAATATTGGCTATAATAACATCGTACTTTTTATTAATTAATAAAGAGGCATCTCCTTCAAAAACAGAAATATGCTTACAGTTATTACGTTCAACATTTTCTATTGAGTTTAAATAACACCAGTTGTCAATATCAATTGCATCAATTGGTTTAGCACCTTTCATTTCCGAAAAAATTGCTAAAATTCCAGTTCCACAACCCATGTCTAACACTGTTTTATTTGTTAAATCTAAATTTAACAAATGCTGCACCATCATATGTGTAGTTTCATGATGTCCAGTACCAAAACTCATTTTTGGTTCTATTACAATATCAAATTTTAAATTTGGATTTTTGTGAAAAGGAGCTCTAATACTTACTAAATCATCAACCTGAATTGGGTTGAAATTTTTTTCCCACTCACTATTCCAATTGGTTTGTTCTATAACTTCTTCTTTAATTTTGAATTTAAACTCATTAGAATTTAATATTTGAATATCACTTAAAATTTCAGAATTCCAATCACCTTCTTGAATATAAGCCGTTACACCATCTTCATTTTCTACAAAACTTTCAAATCCAGCAAACCCTAACTGAGCAATTAAAATTTCTGTTGCAGGTTCTTTTGGTTCAACTGTAAACGTATATCCAATATATTTTAAATCCATAATATCTTTTTTTCAGAATGCAAAAATACGGTTTCCTTTGTAAAAGAAAGAAAACCGTATCTATATTTATAATTATTTTAAGAGTTCCTTAAAACGATTTTACCAATGCTATAAAGTTATCAGCATTTAGTGCAGCACCTCCAATTAAACCACCATCAACATCTGTTTTAGAGAAGATTTCTTTAGCATTTCCAGGGTTTACACTTCCTCCGTATAAAATTGAAACGTTTTCAGCAACTTCAGCATTGTACTTATCTGCAACAATTTTTCTAATAAAAGCATGCATTTCTTGCGCTTGTTCTGGAGAAGCAGTTTCACCTGTACCAATTGCCCAAACTGGTTCGTAAGCTAATACAATATTTTTCCAAGCTTCTGCTGGTAAATGAAATAGTCCGTTTTTAATTTGACTTTCAACAACTTTAAAATGATTGTCGGATTTTCTATCTTCTAAAACTTCACCAAAACAGAAAATTACTTCCAATCCATTTGTTAAAGCAGCGTCCACTTTTTCAGCTAAAATAGCATCGGTTTCACCGAAGTATTCACGTCTTTCTGAATGCCCTAAAATAACTGTTTTTAACCCTAATGAAGTTAACATTTCTGCAGAAATCTCTCCAGTAAAAGCACCACTTTTGGCTTGATGCATATTTTGTGCTGCCACCTCTACAGATGAATCTTTTGTAACTTTAACAACTTCACTAATATTAACAAAAGTAGGTGTAATAATTACACGTGTATTATCTAACTTTATACTTTTAACTTCACTTACAATTTCATTAGCTAATTGTACAGATTCTTGAACAGTTTTGTTCATTTTCCAGTTTCCTGCAACTATTTGTTTTCTCATTATTTTATATTTTACTTAATTGTATTCTTTTAACCTTACAAATTTACACTTTTAAGATGAAAAAAGGAGGGAAAAAAAGGACTGTTTCCGCAATCGTTTTCGATTGATAATCAACATACAAACTTTGTTTATTTTAAATTTATTTACCTATTGCTATCTTTTAATTGATCTATCATTATACTAATAGAATAGCCCAACAATGTATTAAATAATTAAAATTATGACCATTACAGCACCCAAAATATTAACAATTCATAAATTTTTTTTATTATAGTTGACAAAGGTATTTTTTAAAAGAACTATAACTTAAACTATTAAAATTACTACTTTTGCCTAATTCTTTATTTTACATTATGAACAGACAAGAACTTATTGCTCAAATTCAACAAAAAAAATCGTTTTTATGTATTGGTTTAGACGTAGATTTAGCAAAAATACCAACACATTTATTAGCAAAAGAAGACCCTATTTTTGAATTTAACAAGCAAATAATTGATGCAACTCATCATTTAGCAGTTGCTTATAAACCAAATACAGCTTTTTACGAAGCTTATGGAATTAGAGGTTGGCAAGCATTAGAAAAAACTGTAAATTATATAAATACAAATTATCCGGAACTTTTTACAATTGCTGACGCAAAACGAGGTGACATTGGTAATACATCTACTATGTATGCCAAAGCTTTTTTTGAAGATTTAAACTTTGATTCTGTAACTGTTGCTCCATATATGGGAAGTGATTCTGTAGAACCTTTTTTAGCTTTTAAAAATAAAACAACAATACTTTTAGCCTTAACTTCTAATAAAGGAGGATTGGATTTTCAAGGTTTAAAAACTGAAAAGGAAGAACTGTACAAAGAAGTTTTAAAAACTGCATTAACTTGGAAAAATTCAAAAAATTTAATGTTTGTTGTAGGAGCAACAAAAGCAGAATATTTTGCAACAATAAGAAAAATAGTTCCTGAGCATTTTTTATTAGTTCCTGGTGTTGGAGCGCAAGGTGGTAATTTACAAGATGTTTGTAAGTATGGTTTAACTAAAGATTGTGGTTTACTTATAAATTCTTCAAGAGGAATTATATATGCTGGAAACGATGAGAATTTTGCCCTAAAATCTCAAGAAGAAGCGCAAAAATTACAACAAGAAATGTCAGCAATTTTAGAAAGTGGCTGTTAGTTGATGGTTTTTAGAATTAGCCTGAATAAATTTTGCTAAAATTCTACTTAAAAATCATTAAAACTAAAACAATAGATAGATAATAAAATCTCGTATATGAATACCTTAATTATTAGTTTTTAAATTTATTATTTAAAAGCCACCTGATAACAGATACCAAACACAATGAAAACCATTAAAGATCAATTAGGAAGAGAAATTACTTTAAAATCAACACCAAAAAGAATAGTTTCTTTAGTTCCGTCGCAAACAGAACTTTTACACGATTTAGCACTTGAAAATGAGATACTTGGAATTACAAAATTTTGTGTACACCCTTATCATTTAAAAGCTACAAAAAAAATAGTTGGAGGTACTAAGAAAGTTGATTTTGAAAAAATTAAAGATTTAAATCCCGATTTTATTTTATGCAATAAGGAAGAAAACTCTTATGAAATGCTTCCTGAATTAGAAAAAATTGCTCCTACTTATTTTTCAGATGTAAACACTATTCAACAAGCTGTTGACCTAATTTTACATTTGGGCACTATACTTAATAGAAGAACAGAAGCAGATAATTTAGTGCATAAAATTGAGTTTAAAATGGATGATTTTAATCAATTTATAAAAGACAAGCCTAGCTATAAAGTTGCGTACTTTATTTGGGCAAAACCCTGGATGGTTGCTGGAAACGACACCTTTATTAACGAAATGCTACATTTAAATAAGTTTGAAAACATTTACGAGAACATGAGTCGTTATCCAAAAGTTGAAATTAACAAAATAAGACACGAAGGTGACCCAGATGTTATTTTTTTATCATCTGAACCTTTTCCGTTTAAAGATGAACACGCAATGGAAATTGCTTCTTTTACAAATCGTTCTGTAACTGTTTTTGCTGATGGAGAAATGTTTAGCTGGTTTGGATCTCGAATGCTCTTAGCTTTTGATTATTTTAAAGAATTACATAAAAAACTAGAAAGTCATTTCTAGCTGTTGGCAGTTGGCTGTTGGCTGTTGGCTGTTGGCTGTTGCTGTTGGCTAAAAAACTAATTCTAACCTTAACAACTAAATTACAAAAACTATTTTTTAACTTTTCGATTTTCAAACTTTAAACAATGAAATTGCCGCAGTCGTATTTTTCATTACATTTCAAACACTTCTTCGCAAAAACATCTTCGCACTTTGAAGCTTTGAATCTAAAAACTTAATCCTGCAAAGCGAAAACTCTTCTCAATAAATCCGAAGATCTACTCGCTACTTTTGTTCTAATATTAAGTTCTTCAACTTCAACCATTGTAAAAACGCCCTTTAAAGCTTCTCTAGTAACATAATCTGTTAAATCTGGATTTACATTATTTGTTAATGGTAAGTTATTGTATTTTGTAATTAAATTATTCCAAATTTTATCCGCACCAACTTTTTGAAAAGAATTAGCAATAATAGGATTAAATTTTTGATACAATGCGTCAGAAGTTGCTGTTTGTAGATACTGTGTTGCAGCATTTTTATCTCCTAACAAAATGTTTTTCGCATCTGTAAAAGACATCCCTTTAATAGCGTCAACAAAAATTGGAATTGCCTCTCCAACAGCATCTTCGGCAGCTCTGTTTAAAACTTTTAAACCTTCGTCTGCTAATTTAGATAAGCCAATTTTCCTAAGTGTATTATCTACTTTTTGTAATTCTTCAGGAAGTAAAATTCGAGTCAATTCATTTTTATAAAAACCATCATCAACAGCTAACTTTGTAACTTGATTTGTAATTCCGTTATTTAATGCCTCTTTTAAACCTCCAGCTATTTGATCGTTTGTAATACTACCATTTGGCAATTGATTTATAACTTGTTGCAATTCTGAACACGCAGAAAATTGAAAAATTACCGCAATTAAAAGTATTCTTTTTAGCATTGCTTTTTATTTTTTAAATGAATCTGTTTTTTTATCATAACCATACGGACAATGTTTACAGCCGTTTTTACAACAGTAACCTCTTTTTAAATGATATTTTTCTGTAAAAACACGATAACCTTGTTCGTTTATATAGAAATCCTCTTCCTCTGAAGGAGTTATTTTTTTAAATTCCATGGTGCAAAAATAACATAAAAAAAACGTTCTGATATTTCAGAACGTTTTTAACTATTATTTAACTGTATTTATTCAATTGAGGGTGGATATTTCGACATTATTTCTGCTACAAATTCTTTTATTCTTTCTTCCTTTTTAGCAACATTCCCAGAAGTTGTTAATCCGCCACTACCAATTCCTTGCCAAGCTAATTCTTTCTTTTCTGCATCAATCAAGTCTACAAACAAAGTACCCTCTGTATATTTAGAAATATGCATTCCAAAATTTGGTCCATAATACCAAGGATGCCAACCAAAATGCATTGAACTATTATTATAAACGTCTACTTTCTGACGAGATTTTGTAAAAATATTTACTAAAACATCTGGATTATTAGATTTTGTAAATCCTTTAGCCAGTAACTCTGCTTCAACAGCTTTTAAAATTCTTCGTTTATCTAAATCAGATATTTCAACTTTATCAATTCCTTTTTTATAGAATGCAAAAGTTTTATACTTAGAAAAATCAGTTGATGTATCATAATCTGAAGTAACTCGAACCGAACTACATGATGCAACTAAAAATAGTAATACTAAGGGAAGTAATTTTATGGCTTTCATTATATTAAATTTTACTTAATTAAAAAAATATTGTTAAAAACAATTAAAGTTTATAATTGTTTTTTATTTACTAATTCTGCTACTTTTAACTTATCAAGAATCGTACCATAATATTATGATTTTAAACCCATATACTTTTTATATACAATTGTTTATTCTTTATAGTTTTCATTAAAAACAAGTAAAAACTATAGATTATAACGTTAGATATTTGTTAAATATCCAATATGCTTTTAAAAAAATCATAAATTGCAGCCAATAAATTATCCAATTTTACAAAATGAAGAAAATCACACCATATAAACCCGTAAACAAAGTAAGAATTGTAACAGCTGCTTCTCTTTTTGATGGGCATGATGCTGCCATAAATATTATGCGCAGAATTATTCAAGCAACTGGTGTAGAAGTTATTCATTTAGGTCATGATAGAAGTGTTGAAGAAGTTGTAAACTGTGCTATTCAAGAAGATGCAAATGCCATTGCAATAACTTCTTACCAAGGTGGACATACCGAGTACTTTAAATACATGTTTGACCTTTTAAAGAAAAAAAAGGCTTCCCATATTAAATTATTTGGTGGTGGTGGCGGTGTAATCCTACCTTCGGAAATCGAAGAATTAATGCATTATGGAATAACAAGGATTTATTCTCCAGACGACGGAAGAAGCATGGGATTACAAGGTATGATTAACGATATGGTTGAGAAAAGTGATTTTGCCACTGGCGAAATTGTTGACTTTAAAGTTTCTGACCTTAAAAATAAAAATTATGGACAGTTAGCAATAGCAATTTCAGCAGCTGAAAATTTTTCGGAAAAACATAGGGCTTTTATTAATGAAGTTCAAAAAGAATCGAATTTATCAACAACTCCCGTTTTAGGAATTACAGGAACTGGTGGTTCTGGAAAATCTTCAACTGTAGATGAAATTTTAAGGCGTTTTTTAATTGATTTTCCAGATAAAACAATTGCAATTGTATCTGTAGACCCTTCAAAACGCAAAACTGGCGGAGCACTTTTAGGTGATAGAATTAGAATGAATGCTATTAACAACAATCGTGTATACATGCGCTCTTTAGCTACACGACAAGCTAATTTGGCATTGTCTAAACACGTAAATGATGCTGTTGATATTTTAAAAGTTGCTGGTTTTGATTTGGTTATTTTAGAAACTTCTGGAATTGGACAAAGCGATACCGAAATTACTGAACATTCTGATGTTTCTATGTATGTTATGACTCCAGAATACGGTGCAGCTACCCAATTGGAAAAAATTGATATGCTCGATTTTGCAGATGTAATTGCACTTAATAAATTTGATAAGCGCGGTGCTTTAGACGCTCTTAGAGATGTAAAAAAACAATTCCAACGCAATCACAATTTATGGGAAGAAGCTGTTGATAAAATGCCTGTTTTTGGAACTATTGCTTCGCAATTTAACGATCCTGGAACTAATCAATTATATAGTTTTTTAATTAAAAAATTAAATAAAAAAACAACTCAAAAGTTTGAAAGCAGCTTTCATTTCTTGGATAATACTACTGAAAAACAATTTATAATTCCACCAAATAGAACACGTTATTTATCTGAAATCACAGAAAATAATAGAGCTTATAGCAAAGACAGCCTTCAACAAAAAGAAATTGCTGAAAAACTATATGGTATTTATAAAACTATTGAATCTGTTACAACGGTTAAACCTAAATTAACCCAAATCGGTTTAAATGAAGATGAAATTCTGAAACAAACCCATAATGAAAACAATAACCAATTAATTACTCTTCTTTTTAAAGAATTTTCTAGAATTAAAATGGATTTAAATCCACATAACTGGAACATCATTTTAAATTGGGAAACTAAGATCCAATCTTATAAAAACGACGTATATTCTTACAAAGTTCGCGATAAAGAAATTCATATAAAAACACATAGCGAATCACTTTCTCATTTACAAATTCCAAAAATAGCTTTACCAAAATATGAAGCTTGGGGTGCAATTTTATATTGGACATTAGAAGAAAATGTACCAGGAGAATTTCCATATACTGCTGGACTTTTTCCATTTAAAAGAACAGGTGAAGATCCAACAAGAATGTTTGCAGGTGAAGGAAGTCCAGAACGCACAAACAGACGTTTTCATTACGTAAGTTTAGGCTTGCCAGCAAAACGTTTGTCTACCGCTTTCGATTCTGTTACTTTATACGGAAACGACCCAGATATTCGTCCAGATATTTATGGAAAAATTGGAAATGCTGGAGTTTCCATTTGTTGTTTAGATGATGCTAAGAAATTATATTCAGGCTTCGACTTAACAAATCCTATGACTTCTGTTTCTATGACAATTAATGGTCCAGCGCCAATGATGTTAGGCTTTTTTATGAATGCCGCAATAGATCAGGAATGTGAAAAATATATTTTAGAAAATGATTTAAAAGCTGAAGTTGAATCTAAAATAAGTTCAATTTACAAGAAAAAAGGAGTTGACAGGCCAAAATATCAAGGCGACTTACCCGAAGGAAATAATGGTTTAGGATTGTTATTATTAGGTGTTACGGGAGATGAAGTTTTAGCTACAGAAGTTTATCAAAAAATAAAAATCGAAACAATTTCTAAGGTTAGAGGAACTGTGCAGGCCGATATTTTAAAAGAAGACCAAGCACAAAATACCTGTATTTTCTCTACTGAATTTGCCTTACGTTTAATGGGTGATGTGCAAGAATATTTTATAACAAATAATGTGCGTAATTTTTATTCAGTTTCAATTTCTGGATATCATATCGCAGAAGCTGGTGCAAATCCAATTTCGCAACTCGCATTTACATTAGCAAACGGTTTTACGTATGTAGAATATTACCTTTCTAGAGGAATGGATATTAACAAATTTGGACCAAACCTATCGTTTTTCTTTTCAAACGGAATTGACCCAGAATATGCTGTAATTGGGCGTGTGGCTCGTAAAATTTGGGCAAAGGCTTTAAAAAATAAATATGGTGCAAATGCGCGTGCACAAATGTTAAAATATCATATACAAACTTCTGGAAGAAGCCTGCATGCCCAAGAAATTGATTTTAATGATATTAGAACAACGTTACAAGCATTGTATGCAATTTACGATAATTGTAACAGTTTACACACCAATGCTTATGACGAGGCAATTACTACGCCAACAGAAGAAAGTGTACGTAGAGCTATGGCAATTCAGTTAATTATAAATAAAGAATTAGGATTAACAAAAAATGAAAACCCAATTCAAGGTGCATTTATTATTGAAGAATTAACCGATTTAGTTGAAGAAGCAATATATGCCGAATTTGATAGAATTACAGACAGAGGTGGTGTTTTAGGTGCTATGGAAACTATGTACCAACGCAGTAAAATACAAGAAGAAAGTTTGTATTATGAAACTTTAAAACACAACGGAGAATTTCCAATTATTGGTGTAAATACATTTTTAAGTAGTAAAGGATCACCAACTATTTTGCCTCAAGAAGTAATTAGAGCAACTGAAAAAGAAAAAGAGTTGCAAATTACGGTTGTTAATAACTTAACAAAAGGAAATCATTCAAAAGCAGAGAAACAACTCGAATTATTAAAACAAAGATCTATAAACAACGAAAATATTTTTGAACAATTAATGGAAGCATGTAAAGTGTGTTCTATTGGTCAAATTACAGAAGCTTTGTTTGAAATTGGGGGGCAGTATAGAAGAAATATGTAATAACAACTATAAATGTTAATAATTTATTATATTAGCTAATAAATTTTATAATTATGAAAAAGTATATTATCGTTTTATTAGGACTCCTGTTTTTTAGCACTAATATTAATTGTCAAGAAAAAAAAATTACAATTAAAGTTAAAGATATCAGAAACAAACCTATTGCTGGCGCCATAATTCTTTTTGATTTCGAGAAACAAGAAACTACAACAAATTCAAATGGAGTTTATAAAACAAAATTAAAATTTGTACCCAAAGAGATAAGTGCATTTCATCCAAAAATTGGCATTAAAAAAATAAGTTATAATGGGGAAACTGATCTAATTATTCAAATAAAAAATGAAGATGAAATAAATTCAGCTAATAATCCTCCAATAATAGTAGCTGAACATACAAATCATTTTAATAATATATATGATTATATAAGAGGTAAAGTCTCTGGAGTAAATGTGTCTTCAGACGGTACTATTAGAATAAGAGGCTATAATTCTATAAATGGAAATATGTCGCCACTATTAATTTTAAATGGCGTTGAAATTTCGAGAGAATCATTTAGTGCCATAAGACCTGATGATATTAATTCAATAACCGTTTTAAAAGGTCCAGAAACAAGCAGATACGGATTTAGAGGAGCTAATGGTGTTATAATTGTTAAAACAATATTCAATTAATTTAAGATATAACTGCTTCAACTAAAAGAATTAAATAAGTTATAATTTTGAATAATTCTAAACTAGAATTTCTATTATAGAGTATTTCAAATCTCAATACTTAGTTATTGAATTCACTTAATTAGATTCTAATTTAAAAAATAAAATCAGACTAAAAAAGATTGTTTGCACGGAGGGAGTATTAAAAAGTCTTACAAAAAAATAAAGAACCTTTATTTTTATCGGATATTAAAGGGAATAAACAAGTCGAAATCTCAAAAATTTTAGACCCTCAATTATCAAGTATTTATGAATTGCAATGGTTATATTAATAATGAAAAAAGTGCAATCCAAGAAAACTTAAAAACAAAAAAGATTGAAATCTTTATTTAAATTATAATAAAGATTTCACATAACGTCTGTGAATTTTTTTAAGTATAATAATCTCTTTACGAAGCATTCTCACAAAATCTATACCTTGAATTTTAGTACTTTCAAGCTTTAAACAATCTTGATACAATCTATCTATAAAAATTCTTAAAGATTGCGCGTATTTTAACTTAATACCTGGATTTATTTGAGTTTCGGTTTCAACAACTTTTGGTACAAGTCTAAACGCATTCATTACTAAATTATCCGCATAATTATCTGTTTTTGTTCCAGATCTATACATAGAAATCATATCCTTATCATCAGTAATATAATTAGCAATTCGTCTTGATAAATTAAATACATCTAACGATTTTCTATAAATAACTAATTTATTTAAACCTTGTTCTCCCAAGTTCATTACTATTTCTATTTGATATTTACACAAATTTACTACCTAATTACTCTTTTGGCATTTAATATTTAAAGTTAAACTCCTTATTTTATTTAATATTTAATATTTTTACTGAAAAATAATACAATAATGAAGTTAGATGAAATAAATTGGAAAATATTAAAATACTTGCAACAAAATGCTCGTCAGACTAATACTGAAATTGCTAAAAAAGTTGGAGTCACCTCTCCTGCTGTTGCAGAAAGAATTAGAAAAATGGAAGATGGAGGCGTAATTGAAGGTTATTTTGCAAAACTTTCTCATACAGAAACCAATCATCAATTAAAAGCAATTATTACTTTAAGAGCTTTTATGGGACGTTTAAAACCATTTTTAGAGACCGTAAAAACATTTGATGAAGTAGTAAACTGCTATAGAATTACTGGTAACGAAAATATTATTATGGAAGTAGTACTAAAAAATCAACAACATTTAGAACAATTAATAGATAGACTGATAACCTATGGAGAAACCAGAACTCATATTGTACTTTCAAGTATTGTAAATAATAACCCAATTTTAAAGAAGAGTTAGCTGGAAAGGTTCAAAGCGACTTAGGCACAAAGTAACAAAGTTAGAATCTCAAAATTTCTGAAACTTTTAAACCTTCAAGCAATAAGCTATCCATCAGTTTCAATAATAGTTAGTGCCAATCTAATTTTAAAATAGGCAATTTCAGCATTAAAATATTCATAATAAGGCTTTAATGCAAAAGGACTTTCTAATTTATCTTTCGCTTTTCTAACTTTCTCAACTTCTTCTTTGGTAACAAAATCATATATTTCAATGTCCTTTCCTTCTGTATATAAAACTGCCAAATGAGAAAAAATGGTAGTTGATTTTAAGTTACGTTTTGTTGCAATTTCATCAATTGTTAATCCTTCTTTATATAAATCGTATGTAATTTTATGTGTATCTTTCTTTTTTTTAGTTTTAATCTTTTCGTTTGAAAAAGCAACTATTTCAGCAATAAAATCTTCACCATAAACTTCTAATTTACGTTGCCCTACTCCACTAATATCTAAAAAATCAACTTCACTCATAGGACGTGCACGTTCCATTTCTTTTAATGCAGCATCACTAAATACCAAATACGCAGGAATATTTTCAGCCAACGCAATTTCTTGACGTAACTTTCGAAGTCGTTCAAATAATGTGTCCTTTTTAGCTTTTGCTGTTTTTGTAGTTTTTTCAACAGCTGGAAGCTCCGTAAATTCTACTGGTCTCGTTAAATTAACAACTTCATTTTTAAACAATACTTTTTTAGAAAACGCTGTTAGTTGTAATGCATTATTTTTATGAAAAGCAATTTCGCAATAGCCTTGATTTGTTAATTGAATTAAATATTGTTGCCAATCTCTCCAAGAAATATCACTTCCAACACCGTGCGATTTTAATGAATCATACCCTTTTTCTAATATTGTAGCATTGTGTGCTCCACGAAGTACATCTATTACAGTTCCAATAGCTTCAGATTCATTTAAACGAGTTATTACAGATAGTGCTTTTTGAGCAATAATTGTTCCATTAAAAAATTGTGGTGGATTTTTACATACATCGCAATTACCGCAATTTTCAGCCAGTAATTCACCAAAGTAACTTAATAAAATTTTTCTTCGGCACGTTGTAGCTTCAGAAAACTGTTTCATTCTATCTAATTTAGCGGTTTGTACTTCTTCATTAGTTGCTCCACTCATAAATTTTCGTAACTGAATTACGTCTGAATAACTATGAAATAATAGTGCATTTGCGTTTAAACCATCTCTCCCACTTCGTCCAATTTCTTGATAATAGCCTTCAATATTTTTAGGCATATTGTAATGAATTACCCAACGCACGTTCGATTTATCTATTCCCATTCCAAAGGCAATAGTTGCACAAACAACTTGTGTTTTGTCGTAAATAAAATCTTCTTGTGTTTTGGTACGTTCTTCAAAACTTAAACCTGCATGATATGCTTTTGCATTCACTCCATTCAGCTTTAACTTGTCGGCAATTTGTTGAGTAGATTTTCGGCTTAAACAATAAATTATACCAGCTTCATTAGGTTTTCTTCTAATAAACTTAATAATTTGAGTTAATCTATCATTTGCTGGTCTAACTTCTAATTCAATATTTTTTCTATCGAACGAAGCAATAAATTGCGTTGCACTTGGCATATTTAATTGCTTAATAATGTCTGCCCTAGTTGCCTTATCTGCAGTTGCTGTTAGCGCAATAATAGGTGTGTTTGGCAATGTTTTTTTTAAAAAACCTAACTGTTGGTATGATGGTCTAAAATCATGTCCCCAAGAAGAAATACAATGCGCCTCGTCAATGGCAATACAGCTTATAAATTCTTCATTTAAAATATTTTCTAATAACGATAAACTCTCTGGCGCAACATATAAAAGTTTTATTTTTTTTTGAATTATATTCTCAAAAATTTCAGTTTGTTCTTCAGAATCCTGACTACTATTGTAAAAATCTGCTGCAATTCCGTTAGCTTTTAAACCGTCTACTTGATCTTTCATTAAAGCAATTAGTGGCGAAATTACCAAGGTTAACCCATTAAAAAGTAACGCAGGCAATTGAAAGCAAATAGACTTCCCTCCTCCTGTTGGCATAATTACCAAATTATCTTTTTTTGCAAGTACAGAAGCTACAATTTCTTGTTGCTGCTCACGAAAACTATCGTACCCAAAGTACTTTTTTAAGGTAGGAATTAATTCTTCTTGGGAATCTTTTAAACTCATTTAACAAATTTTCGACAAAAGTACACTTAATTAACAAATTAAAATAAATTGAATTTAGACATCCAAATTCAAGTTAAATTTCAATATATAATAACAATTATAGATTTCATTCATAATATTTTAAAATATTTAGCAAATAGTAGCGATTACAAGGCTTTAAGAACGGCAACTTATAAAAATAATTATGATTCCCTCGTAAAACTTTTGTAATTTGGTCGGCTTAAAGTTTAACTTTTAAATTAAATTTAAAAAAGATGAGTAAAATTATGACAGTCGACGTTTTGTCGAGTATTAAAGGAGCACAGCCATCAGAGGCTGTAAACAAATTATTTGACGTAATTAAAAATGCACAACCTACAAATAATAATTCTTTAAATAATGTCAATAATAATTGCGTGTCTATAAATAATTTAAGAGAAGATGTTGTAATAGAAAGTTCTGCTATTGAGAAACAACTAATTATTGAAAACTTCCCTAATAAAAAAAACGGATATTTAGTAGTTGCTAAGGTTATAGAAGACTAAAGTAATTATGAATTACTAGTTGTAATTAGTAATTTAAAATTTCAACTACTAACAATTCAACACAAAATTAAATGGATTCTCAAATAAAAAACATACACCAACAATTGGTGAATAAACAGATAACTTGTACCTCCTTAGTACAAGAAAAATTAAACTTTCTTAAAGAAAACACACACAATACGGTAAATTCTTTATTAGATAAAACAGCTTTAGAATTAGCTTCAAAAGTAGATGCTAAAATAAAAAAAGGTGAAAAAATAGGCTTGTTAGAAGGTATTCCTTTTGGTGTAAAAGATGTTTATATGCTGCAAGGAACCAACACAACCGCAAGTTCTGAATTATTAAAAAATTACAAATCACCATACACCGCAACTGCCATTCAAAAATTATTAGATGCAGGTGCAATTCCAATAGTTAAAGAAAACTGCGATAGTTTTGGGCACGGTTCTTCTAGTGAAAATACTATTTTTGGAGCTGTTAAAAACGCAGTAAATCCAGCATTGGTAGCTGGTGGTTCTAGTGGTGGTTCTGCAGTAAATGTTGCCAAAGATTTTACTGTATTTTCAATTGGTGGCGATACAGGAGGTTCTATTCGTCAGCCAGCTGGTTACAATAAAATTTATGGTTTAAAACCAACCTACGGACGCATTTCTCGTTTCGGATTAATGGCGTATGCATCATCAACAGATTGTGTGGGTCCTTTAGCTAAATCTATTGAAGATATTCGCATTGTTTTAAATGCAATGAGTGGAAAAGATGCTAAAGATCAAACTTCTATTCCTTCAAAAGAAATTGAAGAAAAAGCGATTTTAGATGAAAATTCAGTAAAAACAATCGGTTATTTTAAAAATTTTATTGAAAATGATGCTATTGATGAAGAAGTTAAAGCTGATTTTTTAGCAAGTGTAGAAAAGATTAAAACAACAGGAGTTAAGGTAAAAGAATTGGATTTCTTTAAATCTGACATTTTGGTTTCAACTTATTATACTCTGGCAATGGCTGAAACAGCTTCCAATTTATCGCGTTTAGATGGAACTAATTACGGAAACCGGATTGAAGCAGAAAATTTAATTGAAACGTATGCAGTAACACGTTCTGAAAATTTTTCCGAAGAAACTAAACGTAGAATTGTTGGTGGAAACCAAGTTTTATCGCAAGGTTTTTCTGATGAAATTTATTTAAAAGGGTTGGCGTTAAGAGATCAAATTTCTGAAAATTTTAAAAAAGATTTTAACGAAGTCGACATCATTTTATCACCTGTTACACCAAGTGCACCTCCTAAAATTGGAGAAAGCTTAAAAGATCCACTTGCAATGTATTTGTCTGATGCTTACACTGTTGGGTTTAGCTTAGCGCAGTTACCTACCTTAACAATTCCGCAAGGAACTGTAACTGGATTACAAATTACGGCTGCAAAAAATAATGAAGAATTGATATTGAAGTTTGCTAACTTCTTAAAAGATACAATATAATGGAATTAGAACAATTAAATGCTGCTATAAAAAAGCACGATTTAGAATTGGTAATTGGACTGGAAACACATGTTCGATTAAATACCAAAACCAAGTTGTTTTGTTCTTGTCCAAATCAAGAAATTGAAACACCAAATACAAACATCTGTTCCGTTTGTACAGGACAAATGGGCGTTTTACCAGCCATAAACAAAGAGGCAATTACAAAAGCTATCTATTTTGGAAAAGCGGTAGATTCATCATTCGAAAACGAAGTAATCTCTTGGGATAGAAAACATTACGAATACCCAGACAATCCAAAAAATATTCAAATTACGCAATTTCATAATCCTATAATTCCTGACGGACACGTTTCTTGTTATAGAAATGATGGCTCACAGTTTACCGTAAATTTAACACAGGTACATATAGAAGAAGATGCTGCAAAATTAATGCACGAAAAAAAGATTTCGTTGGTCGATTTTAATAAAGCTGGGGTTCCACTTATTGAAATTGTTACAGAACCTTGTATTCGTAATATTGAAGATGCTTCAACCTACGCACAATACATACAGCGTATTGTTCAAAATTTAGGAATTTCCGAAGCAAACCTTGAAAAAGGTGAATTTAAATCGGATGTTTCAGTGTCTTTACGTAAAAGAAGAAGTTACGATTTAAACCCACGTACTGAAATAAAAAACTTGAATTCGTTTAAGTTTATGGTAGATGCTTTAAAGGAAGAAATTGAAAAACAATTTAATTATTATATTGAACATAAAGAGTTTAGACCAGATCAAACTACTGTTTTATGGGATGCAGATTTAAAGCAAACCAAAACCATGCGTAAAAAAGAATTTGAAGCAGATTATCGCTTTATTTCTGAACCAGATTTACCTTTTGTTAGCATTAAAAATGAAATTAAAGCAATATCAGTAGATTCTAGCGCATTGCCTTTTGCCGTTGAAACTGTATTAATTAAAGGTGGTGTTTTACCGCAAGATGCTAAATTTTTTACTGCAGATGCCGTCCGATCTAAAGTGTTTATGGACATAAATAAGGTGTTAAAAGATCCTTCGTTTGTTGCAAAAACATTGGTAAATAATATTAAGCCAGAAGATTATAGCGCAATCAATAATATTAATAGTCTTGTAGAAATTTTTCAACTATTTAAGGCCGAAAAAATCACTGCTGTTTTAGCTCAAAACGGAATTACTTCCTACTTAAAAGATAGAACTTTTGATTACAATAAGTATTTTGAAGACAATACAATTTCTGAAGAAAAGATTACAGAAGCAATCCAAAAAGTAATTTCAGAAAATGAAGCTATTGCAAACGATATTAAAGCTGGAAACCAAGGAAAAGCAGGCATTTTAGTTGGTAAAGTAATTGGTATTATTGGAAAAGGAGCCGCTGGAAAAGTAATTAGAGAAGGTATTTTAGAAATGCTTTCAGCCAACAGCCAACAGCTAAAAGCCAACAGCCAACAGCCAACAACCAACAACCAACAACCAACAACTAAAAAGGAAGACGAAACACTTCCTGAAATCCCTATTGTAATAAAAGATATTTATAGAACGCACAAAGCTTCAGAAATATCAGAAAAAAATATTACAGAAAAAGTAACCTTGGCAGGATGGGTTTCTAGTGTTCGAGATCACGGAGAATTAATGTTTATTGATTTACGAGATTCTAGTCAGGAAATTTTTCAAGTACGTTTAAGTAGAGAATCGTTTCCAAATTTAGACGAACTCGTAAAACTAAAACCTGAATCTGTTATTTCTGTTACTGGTATAATTGTACAACGTAAAGAAGATGATTATAACGCAAGTTTAAGAACTGGAAAAATTGAGCTAGAAACTTCAAAATTAGATATTTTAAATCTTTCTAAAACATTGCCTTTTGAAATAAAAAGAGCCACTAAAACAAGTGAAACAATTCGCTTTCAATACAAGTTTTTAGATCATAGAAACGATGCTGTTAGAAAAGCTATTGTAAACCGCCATAAAGTAATTAAATTACTGCGTGATATTTTAGACGATGAAGAGTTTTTGGAAATTGAAACACCAATTTTAACCGCTGGAACCGATGAAGGAGCACGCGAATTTATTGTTCCAACACGTAAGCAACCAGGTTCTTTTTACACGTTACCACAGGCACCTCAACAGTTTAAACAAATGCTAATGGTAAGTGGTTACGAAAAATACTTCCAAATTGCACGTTGTTTTAGAGATGAAGATTCTCGTGGAGACCGCCAGCCAGAATTTACTCAATTAGATATTGAAATGGCGTACGCAAGTATGCAGCAAATTATAGATTTAAACACTAAAATGTTTAATGAAATAGTTAAAAAAATATACGGTAAAAAATGGATTCTACGTCCGTTTGAAGTGCTTACCTATAAAGAAGCTATGGATAAATACGGTTGCGACAGACCAGATTTACGCTACGGATTGCAAATGCAAGATATTACCAATATTGTAAAAGACACCACATTTCAAGTTTTTAGTAAACCTATTGAACAAGGCGGAATTGTAAAATGTATTAAGGTTTCTGCTAAAGAACAAGGCAACAACCGTATGTCTAAAGGTCAAATTGAAAACTTAACAGCCATTGCACAACAAAATGGTTTAGGTGGTTTGGCATATATTATTGTTAATGAAAACGATTTACAATCGCCTATAATTAAATTTCTAGGTGCAGAAATTGCTGCTGGAATTATTAATGAAACCAATGCCGAAGTTGGTGATATTGTATTTTTCTCTGCCGCAGATTACGAAACTGCAAACAAAGCATTAGATGCTGTGCGTCAAGAAATGGCTAAAATTTTAGGGTTAATTAATCCTAAAGAATTACGTCCGGCTTGGGTAGTAGATTTCCCAATGTTTGAAAAAACAGATGAAGGCAGATGGACATTTACACACAATCCATTTTCTATGCCTGCTATCTACGATCTGGAAAAGCATATACAAGGTGAAGAAGAAGAAATTGGTTCTATAATAGCGCAACAATACGACCTTATTTTAAATGGTTACGAAATTGGTGGAGGATCTGTTCGTGCACACAAAGCTGAAATTTTAGAAGCAACATATAGAAATATGGGTTATTCTAAAAACGAAATGATTAAAAGTGTTGGAGCTATGTACAAAGCGTTTCAATACGGAGCGCCACCACACGGAGGAATTGCTTGGGGAATTGACCGTTTAATGATGATTTTAGAGAAAAAAGCGTCTATTAGAGAAGTAATGGCTTTTCCTAAAACAGGAACCAGTGACGATTTATTATTTGGTGCACCTTCTATGTTATCAGATAAAAAAATTGAAGAACAGAATGTAAAAGTTATCAAGTAATTTAAATCTAAAAAAAACTGTTTAAAAAGTAAAGAAACCTGTATTTTGACTCCGCTTAATAAGCGATTGCTGAGCGGAGTCGAAACACAACCTGTAAATCTTCAACTTTTTACATCCATTTACTACAAATTATACCCAATAGAAAACATTACAATTCTTGGTAAAATATAGGTTTTAGAATCTGAAATTATATACGAAGAAAAGCTATTTTGTTTCTTGTATTTTACATTAAATAAGTTTTGAGCATCTATTTTAAAACTCCAAGCACTGTCTTCATTTTTATATGAAAGTGTTGAATTTGCTATTTGATACGTGTTTTTTAGGTTGGATGTTTTATTCTCATAATTATAATTTTCGTATTCAAAAGAAAAAATAAATCCTTCTAAAAAGTCATAATCTATATTTAAATAAGGTTGGTTTGTTATAAATTTTGAAGTTGAATTACTAGAAGTGTAATTACCAATACTTTGCTCAAAACCAGCTTCTATAGTTGGAAATTTATCGAACAAATTTTTTACTGAAAGTGTGTAACTATAATTGTTACTTTTACTGGTTACAAAAGCCTCATTTATATTTTGAAGATAGGTTGAAGTTAACACGCGTGTATTTAATCCGTATTTAAATTTCTTTATTTTTTTATCAATATTTAAATTAAAAGTCCAGTTTTCTGAAGCATTATCTACCAATATTGGAGAAACATATTGGTCAGTTTCGTTAAATTGTACTGCATTTTGCAGTCCTTTTATTTTTTTAGAATAATTTATGCCTCCAAACAACATTAAACCTCGGTACAAACTAAATCTACTGTAATACATTCTTGCGGTATGATACAACTCGTTTTCTAAATGTTCGTTTCCTTTATATACCGAATTATACGATTGTAAATAAAACCGATTTGCCAATTTTGAAGCATTTGAAAAAGCACTTTTTAACTGATAATTTAATTTTATCTTTTTAGAATTGCTAAATTTAATTTCTGCCGAAAAATCTGGTGACAGTACTATTTTATTCCTTTTTTTAGAAAACTGCTGATTTAAATTCCAGTTATAATTATGTAAAAAAGCACCTTGTTTTAATTCAAAAATACCTGTTTTAAATTTATAATGTATGCCTAAAAATAAATCGTTTAGTTGGTAATCTAAATCGTTTCCAAAACCAGCGGAAGCAAAATTATTAGTAGTTCCGTTTGCTAATTGCTGGATATCTTCTGTAAAAAAAGATTCATTATTATATTTATTTCCCAACGTTGTATAAATATGATTAAAATTATTTAACACCCAGTAATGTTTAAAAATTGCGTTAACAGCCGTTCTTTCAGTTTCTTTTTGCTGCAGTATTTTATAGTTATCTGAAGCTTCCACAGGTATTAATCCTTGTAAAATTTGTTGATTGGTTTCCCACAATGTTTCTGGATTGTTATTATCAAAAGTGATATCAGCTGCAAAAGAAAACGTATGTTTATTTGTGGCTTTTTTGTGCCATTCTATATTCTGATTTAGATAAATTGCCTCAGCATTATTTTCTGAAAAAATAGAACGGTGTTCGTTTTCAATACTAGAAATAATACTATTATTTTTTAAGTTATCGGTTTTTTTAAATTGCGTTTTAAAATACCATTGCTCGTTTGTGTTTGGAGCATATTCTATATTAAATTTTCCAATTCCTAAAATACTACGGGTATTAGATGTTTGCTCTTTTTCTTCTATAAAAGCAGTATATTGATTTATATTTTCTGTTAAAGTTTCATTTTTTGAATGCGAAAAAATGGCATAACCAGAAATATCTAATTTACTATTTACAACTTTGGTAATATTTAAAGCACCAAATTTGTTGGTGCTACTTACCAAATCTTGTGTTTCCATAAAATTAGCAAAATCACTTGCAGAAACATTGTAAATAGAACCATCTCCTTTTAAAATTGCGCTTACACCTCCTTGAAAGCTCATATAATCTTTAAACCTAAAGGTTTTTTCGCCTGTATTATTTAAATTTCCTATAAAATTAACATTGGTTTTTGGGCTGTAATAAAATAAATTACTATGCGCTCTGTAAAAATCTTTATTTCCTTTCCCAGCTTCAAGATCTCCAAAGGCAAATTGTTTTTTGTCTTCTTTTAATAGAATATTCATTGCCATTTCGTCTGTATCGGATACATTTTTTAAAAAAGCAATTTCGTTGTAATTGTCTATTACTTGTATTTTATCAACGGCATTTGCAGGGATATTTTCTACCGCCAATTTAGAGCCACCACCAAAAAACTTTTTACCTTCTACCAATAAGGTTGTTACTTTTTTACCTTGTACCGTTACACCTCCATTTTTATCTACCTCAACACCAGGCAATTTTTTAAGTACATTTTTTAGTTTGCGCTCTTCTCCTGTTACAAATTTACTGGTATTGTACGTTATGGTGTCTTCTTTAACGGTTACAGGCATTTCAATTACAACTTCTTGTAATTGATTTGGAGCATCTTTTAAAACAATATGTTGTTGCGTATTTTCTGTGGCTGTAAACTTAAAACTAGCAGTTTTATAGCCCATATAACTTACAGAAATAGTATAAGCTTCATTTTTTGTAAGTTCTAATTTATACAAACCATCAGTATCTGTAATACTAAATTGTAGGTTTTTAGAAACATCTGCAGGTTTGGCAATTACATTGGCATAACTTAATGGGTTTTGTAAACTGTCTTTTACACTACCTTTTAGGGTAATGGTTTGGGCATTTGTAAAAAAAATACCGATTATAAAACATATTAAAATAGCAATTCTTTTTTTATACATACATTAGTTTTTTCCAAAAATACCCTTACCAGCTTCACTTGTAATTTCTTTATATGCTGCTTCTGTTATTTCTTTCCCTTTTGATGGTTTTTTAATTTTCTCTAAGTTTGTTGGGTTTATCTCAATTCTTATAGCTTTAAAGTTTACCACAGAATGATTTACTTCTAAAATAAGCCCTGGTAATCCATTAAATTCCCTTGGCCCGAAACTAATTGGAATTTGAGGTGTAAACCAAGCAATTATTTTATTTTTAGCAATAGTATCTTTTTTAATTGCTTTAAAACAAGTATAATTTCCAATTTGTTTAGATTCTTGTTTAATTTCCCACTCAATGGGCTGTTTACTTATTAAAAATAATTCTCCCATAAAATCTTTTTGAAGTAAACGTTCATTAGTAACAATATTATAATAAAACACATTGTTTTTTCCTGCAAAAATTCTAGTTAAATTAATTCCTTTTTCCGCATCACTATCCATAACCTTTTCAACTTCAAATAAAGATTCTTTTTCTGTAAAATTTAAATAAGCTACAACATCCCTAGCATTTTTTATAATTTTAATAGCTTGTTCATTTTTTTTAGTTTCTGGAAGCTTTTTTTGGTTGGTTGTATTATAACTAATTGTATATTCTACAGTACCTCTTATACTATTTTGAGAATATAAAGAAATAGAAAACAGATAGCATGTTATTAAAATTAAGTTTTTCATTTACTAAATATTAAATTGTGAATTTAAGAAATATCTGGTAGTTTTACTAGAATGTTTGCATAACTTAATGGGTTTTGTAAACTATCTTTTACATTACCTTTAGGGTAATGGATTGGGCATTTGTAACACAAATACCGATTATAAAAAATAGAAAAATAGCAATTCTTTTTTTATAAATTCATTAAATGTTTTTTTTATAAATTTTAAAGCTTCATCAAGCTTTAAAATTAACTATGCAATTTTATTTCTACCTATTAGATTTCCTCTAATCCCCCATACTTTACAGTCATTTATTTCCTTAAACTCTTCAAAAAATCATTTGCCATTTTTTTGGTTATTTCATTATATTCTTCTTTTGTTACTTCTTTACCTTTTGTTGGCTTCACTATTTTAAAGACTTTCTTTGTGTTTAATTCAATTTTTGAAGTAAAAAATCGAACGTTTTGATATTGAATTTCAATTATTAATCCAGGTAAGCCACCATAACCAGCAGGGCCAAAACCAAATGGAATTTCAGGTGCATACCAAGCTTCAACGGTATGGTTAAAAATACCTTTACTATTTTCAACAACCTTTATTGTTTTAGCTTTATAACAATCAAAGTTTCCGATTTTTTTACTCTCGTTAGTCAGTTCCCACTTTATTGAGTCTATACTAGAAATAATATTAAAAGTTTCTCCAGATAAATGTTTACTTCGTATTAATTCCTTTGATTTAGTATTCATATAAAAATCGCCTCCAGAATCACCTGCATTTACAATAAATGTTAAAGATTTTTCATCAGCATCGATAACTAATTTTTTTTCAAATGAAAAAAGAGATTCATAATCATTGATTATTAGGTTATACCTTAAACTATTACTACTATTTTTAAGATCATTTAACATTGAATTAATTGCTTCTTGTTTTTCTGCATTTTTATTGTTTATAGAATAATTTATCAAATCCTTTTTGTATGTAACATAAATATTTTTTTTCTGTGAAAAACTTGTTATTGAAATTAACAAAAATGATAAAAGTGTTATTATTTTCATGATATATTTTTTTAAAGAGGCTGACTTAAATCATCAACCTCTATATTTATTTATTGTTCTATAAAATCTGACAAATAAGTTAACCATCTACATGATTGATAAAAGGCTTCAGATGCATTCATTGCATTCTCATAACTCTCTCCTTGAGAAATGGCATCATCAAAGACTTCTTGTGCTATTTCTCCACATATAGCTAGCTCATTTACAGACTCATTTTCAGCGTTTACAAGTGTTAAACTTGCAAAAACAAATACCATTCCTAAAATTACTTTTTTCATTTTAATAAAATTTAAATTTGTTAATAGCGCATAATTGCGCTTTATATTTTGTTAGTTCTGCGAGGAGTATTACTTTTGCAAAACTTTCCTCTGTTTGTATTAATTAGCTATGTCATAGTTGGTTGATTTTAGGTTAAACATTTTAGTAGAATATGGTGTTCTTAAAATTTTACAAACAGAGGATTTTTCTGTTTTTAAATTGGTTGGTATATTTTTGTAAATAATGATGAGATTCCTGCTTTCGCAGGAATGACAACTTAAAGTGAGATTTTTGGTAATAAAGGAATGACAGTAAAAATGGAATTTTTGAATTTAAAATGATATGATGAATTCTGCCTGCACTTCGACTCCGCTCAGTGACCACACAAGAATTACAGTTTAAAAATTGACAGCTGTTTAATAGCGTTTCGACTCTACTTCGACTCCGCTCAGTAACCACGCTCAACGACCGTATTAAATAAAAATGAAATGGAAATTTTATAGGATTTAAGGGTTTCATAGTACAATTTTTAATTCTTTTTCAAGATAAATCTACAAAATAAAAAAGAGTTGAAAAGATAATCTAGAATTTAATTCATTAAATAACAGAATTTTAAGATTATATCAATTTAAAAACAAGAGAATCATTCACTTTTAAAATTTAAATTAGTAATTTAATAGCTACTTTCACAAAAACTTAAACCTTGTTTTAAAATGACACAATTCACCCTACTTTTCGCTAGTATTCTTGGAGTTTTAGCAGTTATTTTTGGTGCTTTTGGAGCACACGCTTTAACTAAAGTTTTATCTAAAGACCAACTAAAAAGTTTTGAAACTGGTGTAAAATATCAAATGTACCACGCCATAGTTTTATTATTAATCGGATTTAATTTTAATTTAGATACAGCTTCAGAAAAATATATGGTATATAGTTTTATTACTGGAATTCTATTATTTTCATTTAGTATTTATGGCTTGGTAATTTCTTCAGCAAAAGATAAAAAATGGCGTTTTTTAGGTCCAATTACACCGCTTGGTGGATTGTTGCTGGTTTGTGGTTGGTGCTTATTATTTTTTAGCTTTTTACACTCAAAGTAACTACTTTTTTATGCATTTTTTGTTTTAACAAAATACTAACAAATTGAACATACTTTTTTTGTAGATTTACCAATAAACCAATCAATTTTTAAATGAAAAACTACGCTTTTAAAGTTTTTGCACTATTATTAGTAATTAGTACCGTATTTTCTTGTAAAAAAAACCCTTCAAAAACACAGCAAAAATTCAAATATGTTGAAGAAAATTACAACAAAATAGAAACTACTATTACTATGCGAGATGGCGTTAAATTATTCACTTCCATTTACACACCTAAAGACAACAGCAAAACCTATCCTATTTTATTGCAACGTACTCCTTACAGCACCAGACCGTATGGAGCAAATAAATTTAAAACCCGTATTGCGCCAAACGAACATTTAATGAAACAAGGCAATATTGTTGTGTATCAAGATGTTCGTGGACGTTGGATGAGCGAAGGAACATACGACAATATGAGAGCTTACGTTCCAAATAAATTAGATAGCACATTTGTTGATGAAAGTTCGGATACATACGACACTATTGATTGGTTGGTAAAAAATATTGAAAACAACAATGGTAACGTAGGTACTTGGGGAATTAGTTATCCTGGTTTTTATAGTACGTATTCAACTATAGATGCGCATCCTGCACTAAAAGCTGCTTCACCACAAGCCTGCATTGCCGATTTTTATTTTGATGATTTTCACCATAACGGTGCTTTTTTATTAAGTTATTTTAGAGCAGTTCCTCTATTTGGAACTCCTAAAGATACACCTACAGATTCGTCTTGGTATAAAATTCCAGATCTTAAGACAAAAGACCAATACCAGTTTTTTTTAGATGCTGGACCGCTTAGTAATTTAGATCACTTTTTTGAATATGAAAAGTTAGACAATCCTGCGTTAAAAAATAGTGACAATACAAGCGATTTCTTTTGGAATGAACTAAAAGAACACCCAAATTATGATGAAGTTTGGCAAAGCAAAGGCATAATTCAACATTTAAAAAATATAAAACCACACGTTGCAACTATGGTTGTTGGCGGTACATTTGATGCCGAAGATTTATACGGTCCTTTAGAAACCTACAAAACCATAGAAAAATACAATAAAGAAAATTATAACACGTTGGTTTTTGGACCTTGGAGTCACGGACAATGGGCGAGTACTAAAACTAAAAATAGTGTTGGGAATTATTATTTTGGTGATTCAATTTCTATAAAATATCAAGAGCAAATTGAAACCAGATTTTTTAATCATTTTTTAAAGGGAAATGCCGATAAAAATACTGATTTACCTGAAGCCTATGTGTATGATACTGGGGAAAAAGAATGGAATAGCTATGATTCTTGGCCTCCAAAAAACGCTGAAAAACAAACTTTTTATTTAGCTGAAAATCAGAGATTAACAACTTCATCAGAAAAAGAAACAGGTATTCAATTTATTAGTAATATTAAAAAACCAGTTCCATATTCCGAAGATATTAAAACCGTTTTTACGCCTAGAAAATATATGACAGATGACCAACGTTTTGCCGCCAGAAGAAGTGATGTTTTGGTATTTGAAACTGCTGCTTTAGATAAAGCTATTACTTTAAGCGGAGAAATTTTAGCAAAATTACAAGTCGCAACAACTGGTACCGATGCCGATTGGATTGTGAAAGTAGTTGATGTACATCCTTCTGATACTAAGGAAAATAATAAGGAAATGCAAAACCATCTAAAAATGAGTAATTATCATTTAATGGTTAGAAGTGAAGTTATGCGTGGAAAATTTAGAAATAGTTTTACATATCCAGAACCTTTTATTCCTAACAAAAAAACTGGGGTAACTATTAAATTACAAGATGTACACCACACATTTAAAAAAGGACATAAATTACAAATTCAAGTACAAAGTACGTGGTTTCCTTTAATTGATTTGAATCCGCAAACCTATGTTGACAATATTTTTAAAGCAAAAGCCGAAGATTTTAAAACACAAACACATACCGTTTTTACTTCTTCAGAAATTGAATTTACAGTATTAAAATAAAAATGTGAGTTTTCATTTTATAGTTTAGCCCTTATTTTTAGGTCATGCTAAACTTGTTTCAGCATCTCATAATTTTTAAGAGTAAATAATTCCTGTCATTCCTGCAAAGGCAGTAATGACAAGTTTAATGAAAATTTTATAATTAATTAAGGTCGATAAAAATTTTAACCCATGAATCATTCCAATTTAATTTTCAGTTTATTAGTTATATTTATAATTTCTTGTAAAGAGAAACCTTCAGTAAAAATTGCGCTTAAGACGTTAAATAATACCCAGTTTAGTTTTAAAGTTGATACTATTGTTAGCGGAATGGAAATTCCGTGGAGTATGGCATTTTTACCAGACAATTCTTTGTTAATTACCGAATTAAAAGGAGATTTAATTCATTTTAAAAATGGTACAAAAACCAGTATTAAAAATGTTCCTGAAGTATATTTTCGTGGTCAAGGTGGTTTATTAGATATTGAATTAGACCCAAATTATAATAAAAATGGTTGGTTGTATTTGTCGTATTCATCAAACATTGAAAATGATAATAATGGTGGAAACACAACCATTATGAGAGCCAAATTAAAGGATAATTCTTTAGTTGAAACAAAAATTTTATACAAAGCAACTCCAAATACAAAACGTGGCGTTCATTTTGGTTCACGTATTGAGTTTGACAGAAATGGCTATTTGTATTTTTCAATTGGCGATAGATCTGACAGAGATGGTTTACCACAAGATATAACCAAAGATGCTGGTAAAATTTATCGCATAAATTCTGACGGAAGTATTCCAACAGACAATCCTTTCTATAACACCAAAAATGCTAAAAAAGCTATTTATTCTTTCGGACATAGAAACCCACAAGGAATGGCAATGCATCCTGAAACTGGAGAAATTTGGACACACGAACACGGACCACAAGGTGGTGATGAAATTAATATTGTAAAAGCTGGAAAAAACTACGGTTGGCCAAAAGCTTCTTTCGGAATAAATTATAATAATACAACGTTTACAGATAAAACTTCTATTGAAGGAATGGAAGATCCTATTCACCATTGGACACCATCTATTGCACCAAGCGGAATGACATTTGTTACCAGTACTAAATATCCTAATTGGAAAGGAAATGTGTTAGTAGGTTCTTTAAAATTTCAATATGTAACCCGATGCATTTTAGAAAACAACAAGGTTATCAAAGAAGAAAAATTATTAGAAAATATTGGACGTGTACGTTGTGTGCGTCAAGCACCCGACGGTTTTATTTATGTAGCTGTTCAAAATTTAGGTATTGTACGTTTAACACCTGCAAATAAATAGTAATTCTTTTAGATAGTGTAAGTTATATCAGAAATCTAAGCAATTAATTTTCTGGTTTTTTATTGTCATTCCAGCTCAGGCAGGAATCCATAGTCATATTTAATTAAAATAAAAGAGCCAGTACTTTTGAGATAAATATAAGTACTGGCTCTAAACTAAAACTACTAATTAAAGTTTTACATTTCTTCTTATTTTGAAGAAAATAATTTTGGCTTAAATGTAAACATAATCCAAGCCCAAGAGTTATTCTCATCTTTATCTCCTCCTTTAAGTATTTCCATAGAATCTGTTGCAAACATTTTAGAATAACCTACATTTAACATAATATTATCAGCTACTTTGTATCCTAAATTTAAATCTATTTCTGTACCCAAATTATTATCTTCTTTTGTTGTTCCGCTGTAAATATCAGCTGCAGATGAGAAGAAATGAGGCACTAATGTAGCAGAAAATCTGTCCTTTTTATAAGAAAATACTGCGTTTATGTCAACTAAACCAACAGAACCTACGTGGTTCCCAACATAAAAATAATCCATCCAACCATTAAATTTGTGGTTTGTACCGTATAATGGAACAAATGATTTAATATCTAAAGAAGTGTCGTTTGTATCTTTACCTGATAAAATTTCAATTCCAGCTCCAATGTTAAACTCTGAAGAAAGTTTATATTTTAAATTACCAGCAACATAATTTGCAGAAACATCATTTCCTCTTAAACTTCCTCCCTGTAAATAAGCAGAAGCATCAGCACTAAATTTACCTTCAGCATACGTAAATCTTGTACCTAAAGTTTGAGAATAATCTAACATTTTATCTCCACCATCTAAATACTCAATACCATTATTTAATGCTAAAAGACTAATTCCTAATTTACGTGCTTTAGTATGAAACCAAGCGTATTGAAATGTTTTGTAACCAGCAATATTACTATATAAATTATCCACACCAGACTGACTGTCTGCACTTAATGCAAAACCTAAGTCTAATTTACTGTTTTCAGATAATTTAAATTTTGCCAACATAGCATCGTGACTTCTTCCTTGTTGTGCCCAACCTACATTACCAAAAATTCTACTATCATCATAAACTATTTCCTGACGACCTAATTTTAAAGAGAAATTATCAGATAATAAAGCTTCTGCCCATGCTTCGTGTAGCATAGTTGCATTATCATTTGAACCCAAAGTACTTATATCTCCCCAAACTCTAACATTTTGCATAGAAACTCCTAATCTAATTTTATCTTGTTGAAAATCAAAATTTAAACGTGTGCGTTGCGATACAAAGTTAGTACCATCGGCATTTGTATTTAATAAGGTTCCAAAGCCGTGTTTATTTTCGAAACGCGGACGTAATTCAGCTGACAAATCAAACTGTTGTGCTGTTAAAGTTGCTACTGTTAAAGTAACTAATAGAGTTAAAAATAAATTTTTTTTCATTGTAATTTGTTTAAATTATTCATCTGAGTAATATTTAAAGACCTTTTAGTCTTATACAGTGCGAAAATACATGCATAAATAATTATAAAGACTGACTTTTATCAACTTTTAAATATTTTTTATTCTATTAGAAAAGACTAGATAATTCAGTAGTAATTTTAAAAACTAACAAGTTCTAAATTACCCAGCTTAGGAGGTTCTGATTTGAGCAAAACTATCAATAGATCTACAAGTTAATTTTAAATTATTCAAGATAACTTAGAAATTTTCTATAAGATTACTAATGATATTTAGATCACTTGAGTAATCTTGTTTATAAAAGCAAAACATGAATAAAATTTATTACTAACGCATTAAAATTAGAATAGTAGCTAATAATACTACAAAAATCACTACAGAAGTTTTCCAAAAAATATGTGCTGTCCTTAATTCCATAAAGTAAAATGAAACTCCAAAAAACTTAAAAATAGACAACCCTAAAATAAGTATTGCTGCCTGTGTTTTATTTAAAGTAAAATTTGAGACTAGTGCTGTAGTTGTGGTAAGCATAATTAGTACCACCCAAACTTTCAAAAACAAATATTTCTTCATTTTAAAATATTAAGTAAATTACTGGAAAAAGGAGTAGCCAAATTAAATCGCACATATGCCAAAAAGCCGCACTTGCTTCAAAATCTTCTATAGAAGTTGTTACTATCTGTTTTTTTATTCCAAAATAAACACTCAATAAAATTACAATTCCTACAATTACATGAACTACATGAAATAAGGTTAACATCCAGTAAAATGAGAAAAAAGTATTGTAGCTGATGGTATATCCGCTTTCAATCTTAAAATAGTATTCTACAGATTTTAATACTAAAAATAAGAATCCTCCCAATAGTGTCCACCTTAAAAATAGTACAGTTTTTTTAATATTATGGTCCCTAAAACTTTCAACAGATTTAGCCATAAAAAAACCACTTGATAATAAAAAAACTGTATTTACAGCCCCAAAAGTAGTGTTCAGTAACAATTTTGACTGATGAAAAATTTCAGGTTCATCTTTACTATAAAAAACCATTGCAATTAGTGCCATTCCAAAAGTGAACAATTCTAAAAAGATGATAATCCAAATTAAAATTCCTCCTGGTGGATATGCAATATTTTTGGTGTTAATTGTTGATGTATCCATAAATTAATCCCAATCTAATAAACGTTTTTGGCCTTCCAATTTTTGAATATCTGTAATATCTTGAGACATTTCAATTACACCTTTGTATTGCTTGTTATTATCTCTAATTGCAAAATACCTTATATGGATAATTCTTCCTCTAAAATTAAACCAAAACTCAGCAACATCTTTTGTTCCAGCCTTGAATTCTTCTACAATACGGATTACCATATCTACACTTTTTGGTGGATGGCAAAACTTAACTTCGCGTCCAATAATACCTTTACTTCTTGGAAAAACACGATCATCACCTCTATTGTAAAAAATCACTTTGTCGTTTTCATCTACATATGTAATGTCAACAGGCAAAAAACGCAATAATAAATTTACTTGCTCTGGTGTCATATAACCTTCATCGTAATGAAACGTATTTTCTAATGAAAAAGACAATTCTCGTTTCTTAAAATCCTGACTAGGATGCACGTAAACATCTTCAACTATTGGGTATTGAGCTGGTTTTTTAGCCAACATCCAACCAATTTCTTCATCACCTACATAAAATTCTTTCCAATCTTCTTCAGATAATAAATCCATAGCATTTGGGAATAAACGCATATCTTCTATAGACATTAATCGTTTAATCCCTTCAATTAAATAAGGAATATTATCTATAATTTTTGTCGTATTTTTCTCTGAATTATATGTGTTCATTAATCTAATTTGATCGCGTAAATTATCGTGAAAAGACCACATTCCCTGACTTGGACCTTCCCAGCCATGTTTCTCTAAATAAGGAAATAATTGGTTTTCTTTACGTGCAAATCGTTTTTCTATAGTTGTTAATTGATTAAAAATATTGAAGTATTTTTGAAAATCTTCAACAGGATCTGCTTCATATAATTCTAATAAAATATTTTGTATTAAGTCACCTTCTTGATAATATACTTTAATAGGATGACCTTCTGGTAGTTTTTCTACAGTTGGTAAAAATGAATTCATTATTCAATAATTTTTAAAGTTTTTGGTATTAACACATTTTTTTCAAAATGCATGTATTTATGTACTTCGTGCTGCAATTGTTTTAAATTTTTATACAAGTAATTATAAGAACTACATGCATCATCTGGAGTTGTATAGTTTGAAGATAATTTTGAAATTTCTTTAAAGGAATTTCCTATTAAACCTTGAGCAATTTCATTTCTTTCAACACTTTTCTGAAGGCTCTGTAGTGTCTCTATTGAAATTTCTTCTTTTTTTTCACTTGCTTCAACAATTTCAATAATTATTGGGTACAAACTCATTATTGAATTTCTAAAAGTTTCATTAATTACTACCTCAGCTCCTTTAATTAATTCATTAATTTCAATAACTTCTTTGTGTGTGGCTCCGTGTACATTTGCAACTTTTGATGCATAGGGTAATACTTCAAAAAGCAGGTCGCTAATTATAGTATGAAAACCACCTTTTACCTCATTTAGTAGTGTAGGGATATCTAAATCTTCGATTGATGTGCCTCCTGTAATTTTATTATTTATAGCTTCAATTTCATTTTTTAAAGTCTCAAATTCAATTTCATTTTCTTTACAAGCTTTCTCCAAGGTATCTCCACCTCCACAACAAAAATCTATTTTATATTTGCTAAAAACGTGATCTGATCCTAAGTTTTTTGAAACCACCTCTGCAACTGTACTTTCTTTTGTTATTTTCATAATATTTATATTTTTCTTTAATCTATTTTTTACTTTACTATATTACTTTAAAATTTAAGATTGATGCTTAATCTTCTCATACAACTGTACCAGCGATTGTAGTAATTCAACTGGTGTTGTTAAAATTTGATAATGATTTTGTCCAAACATTTGCGGTAAATAATATTTTGCTTGCGCCTCAATTGCTAAGGCGTACGAGTTTATATTTCGTTCATTTAATTCTCTAAGCGCCTGTTTTACATCGTTTACTCCGTATTTTCCTTCGTATTTATCGTAATCATTTGGTTTTCCGTCTGAAATTAAAATCACCCATTTATTTTTGGTATCACGCTTATCTAACATAGCTCCAGAATGACGCAAGGCAGCACCAATTCTTGTATAACCACTCGGTTCTATTGCACCAACTTTAAATTTAGCTTTATTCCAATCTTCATCAAAATCTTTAATAGTTATATATGAAGAATGATTACGGGTTTTAGAATAAAAACAATCAATAGAAAAATCGATATTAAATTCTTCTAAAATTTCTCCAAACAGAATAGAAACTTGTTTTTCAACATCAATTACTCTGTTTCCTGCTGCGTAACCGTCGCTAGATAAACTTACATCTAACAGTAATAAAATGGATAAGTCTTTCTCTTTTTTTCTTTTTGACAAATAAATTTTTTCAGAAGGTGTATGTCCAGAGTGTACATCAACAAATAAATCTGTTATTGCATCAATATCAAATTCTTCACCTTGTGATTGTCTGCGCTGTTGTTGAAACTTATTATTAACCGTAGTTAACATTTTTCGTAAACCAGCCAAAGTTATTCTATTGTCGTTTATTGTTTTTTTGTAATAATTAGCATCTCTTTTCAATAATGTTTTTGGGTACACCTTACAAAAATCTGTTTTATAAACTCGTTTTGTATAATCCCATTCATTGTATTTTATATGATAACCTTTGTTATCAATTTCTGCACTTTCTGAGACTGTTGTGTTTTCAATAAAATCTGCCTGATATACAGAATGCGCCGTATCATCTACACGAACTGTATATTTCATATTAATATCTTCCAAAGCGTTAGAGTGGTCGTCTAATTCATCTTCACCATCAAAATCTCTAAAATTTCCACCAAATTCTTCTGCAGTTTCCACTTTTTCAAATTGGTGCTGTAACACTGCATCTTCTTGTTGTTTTATATCAACTTGAACTGAAATTATTTCTTCAACAGCATTCGATTTTAAAATGGTTTTAGGGGTTGAATCGTCTGCTTTTTTTACTTTCTCTGTAAAATTCTGCAATGCTTCTTTGGAAATATCTTCAGGATTATTCCGCATCCATTTTCCGTAGATGAATGAAAAATCTTTAAGGGTGTTCTTTTTTTGTTTTTCAGAAAAAAAATGAATTAATTTACTGTGATATTTCTCAGTTACAGGAAATTGTTCAAACAGAGAGTCTAATACTAATTTTGAAGTCTCTTGCGCTTTTTGTTGAGATTCTAACAACTCATGTTCTAAATTATCGTTCCAATTTAAATTTAAATTCTTTTGAACCGATAAGTATAAAATTCTGAATGTATAAAAAGAAATATTTTCTTCAACTGAAGGGAATTCAACAAAGCGAGTTGGAAGAAAAAAATTCGTGTTTTTGTAACCACCTTCTCTTTCGGCTTTATAAATTTCAATAGATGCGCCAGTAATTGCACGTGCTAAAATTAACAAACGTGGTTTTATAGCCTCTAAATTTACAGCACACGAAATTGCTTGCTCCTTCTCTTTTTTCTTTCTTTTAAAGTAGTAAGCTAACTTGGTAAATATGTATTCATCTGGCTCGAACATTTTTTCGCTTTTGGCTAATAGCTAATGGCTAACTATATCATTAAATTACATAAATCTTTTAAGGCTTCAACAACCTCTAAATCATCGGTTAAAGGCTCAACAATAGCAACTTCAACAGACAAGCGTTTTGGCAATCCGCTATGAATTAATTTTGCAGCATCAACCAATAAACGCGTAGAAACTGTTTCTGTTAAACCAAGCTCTGTTAGATTTCTAATTTTTGTAGCAATATTTACTAATTTTTTTGCAATACTAGAATCTATACCTGTTTCATTTATTAATATTTCTACTTCAATTTTAGCTTCAGGATATGCAAAAGAAGTTGCTATAAAACGTTGGCGTGTTGAAGGTTTTAGCTCTTTAAACCCTTTTTGATAGCCTGGATTAAAAGAAGCTACTAACATAAAATCTTCATGTGCTTTTATAGTTTCGCCTAATTTGTCTATAAACAATTCACGTCTATGATCTGTTAATGAATGAATTGCAACAATAACATCGGGTCTTGCTTCTGCAATTTCATCTAAATAGATAATGGTTCCTTTCTTAATTGCAGTTGTAAGTGGTCCATCAGACCAAATAGTTTCTGCTCCTTTTATAATGTATCTTCCAACCAAATCTGTTGAAGAAGTTTCTTCGTGACAAGAGATTGTTATCAATTTTTTATCCAATTTATGAGCCATATATTCAATAAACCTTGATTTTCCAGTTCCCGTAGGACCTTTTAATAAAAATGGAATTTTGTTTTTATAAGCGTGTTCAAAAACTTCAACTTCTTTGTTTATAGCTTGGTAATATGGTGATTTAATTTTCATACGTTTTTGTTGAAATTATTAAATAGAAAACCAGAGTTTTGGATTAGAATGTTAGTTAGTATGGAAAAAACAACAACTTATCTTTAACTCTGGCAATCAATCTAAAAAACTACTATTAAGATTTAAGTATCTAATATTTTTTGTAATAAAATGTTGAACTAAAATCAGATTTAAACATTTAAATACTTCTTTAAATAGAATTTTTGTGGTTGATTTATTTTTATATACTTAATATTTTAATAAATTATTCTTTAATTTCTAAAGCTTCATCGGTTGGAGTTCCATGTTTATAGAAATCGATAATATACATTACAATACCAGTTGCAAATAACGTTGCACAAATTATTAATACAACAAAATGAATACTGATTTCTTTTTGCACAGCCATAAAATCCATACCAAACTTTCTTTCTAAATATACTTGAGCTACGCCAGCAACACCAAAAGCAACTGTCATACCAATCATTCCAATGTTAGAGAACCAATAAGCCATTCTTCCAGTAGCACTATCGTACAATTTTCTTCCAGTCATATTTGGTAAGCTATAACTAATAATTGCTAAAACAATCATAGCATACGCTCCCCAGAAAGCTAAGTGTCCGTGCATTGCAGTTACTAAAGTTCCGTGTGTATATAAATTTGTTTTAGGTAATGTATGTGCAAACCCCAACAATCCTGCTCCAACAAAAGAAACAATTGCAGCTCCTAATGTCCAGTATAATGCTAATTTATTTGGATGTTTTTTCTCCCCTTTTCTATACATATTTACGGCAAATAATGCCATTGCTAAAAATGCTAATGGTTCTAATGCTGAAAAAATACCACCAACCAATAACCAAATTTTATTTACACCTATGTAATAATAATGATGTCCAGTACCTAAAACTCCAGATAAGAATGTTAAACCAACAATAACGTACAACCATTTTTCAATAACTTCTCGATCAACACCTGTTAATTTAATTAATAAGAATGATAAAATACCACCCATAATTAATTCCCAAACACCTTCAACCCATAAGTGAACTACCCACCAACGAAAAAAAGAGTCTGTTACTTGACTATCAAAAGGAAGCATTCCCGGCAAATACAATAATGCCGCAAATAACAATCCCATTGAGAGTACCAGTGCCGTAGTCGTTTGTTTTTTTCCTTTAAATAAGGTAACTAAGATTAAACCTAAAAATAAGAGTACGTTTACAACTACTAAATAATCCAACGGACGTGGAATTTCTAAAAATTTACGTCCTTCCCAAATGTTAAAGTGAAATCCAACTATTGCTACTACTCCAACAACTGCTAGACTAATTAATTGAACGTATGCCAATTTTACATTTACCAATTCGCGTTGTGCTTCTTCAGGAATTATATAGTATGCGGCTCCCATAAAACCAGATAGTAACCAAACAACTAATAAATTTGTGTGTACCGATCTTGCGGTATTAAAAGGAATAATTTCGTGTAAATTATCAAACCCAACTCGGGCAAAACCCATTATAAAACCATAAGTAATTTGTAAAACTAATAATAGCATTGAAAGGGCAAAAAACCAATATGCTACTTTTTGTGATTTATATTTCATTTTAAATTATTTTAAAGTTATTGATTAGTTGTTTATTCTTTCTTTTGCAATTGGTGATATTTTTCTATCAACTCCTACTACTTCTCCAAAACCGTTTAAGTCTATTTCTCCAATCCATTTAAAGAAAGCAACAACATCATTTGCCTCAGCCTCTGTCATACCATAAGCCACCATTTTTCTACCATTTGGTTGCCAAGCTCCTTTAGACATTAAAATACTTTTAATAACTTCTTCTCCGTTATTATTATATTTTTTATTTAACCTATCAATTACTTTTGTTAATTCAGGAGCATAATAGGCACCTTCTCCTAGGATTGTATGGCATCCCATACAATTGTTAGTTTCCCAAATTTCTTTACCTCTTACAACTTCTGCTGTAATTTTATCATGGTTTGTTTGATCAACTTCTTTTGATAAGGAAAAAACTGTAAGCCCTATAAAAATTAGGAACGTTACTAAAGTACCACCCAGAAAGAAGGCTCTTGCTTGTTTTTTAGATAACATGTTTTAAATTGTTTAATTGGTTAATTTTCTTTTATAAGTATATTAAGATCTTTTTATCTTATATTGAGACAAAAGTATAATATTTTTTGCATATAATTATGACAATTATCACTTTTTTAAACTAATCTAACGTTGGATCTAACTCTGAAGAAATATCTTTAATACTTAATTTTCTACCTTTAGATACAATCTCCTCAGAAAATTCCATGATTGTTTTATCACGAAATTCTCCAAGGATACTGTTTTTAAAAGGTTCTACAATAAAATGTACAGGGCAAGGATTACTTCCATCGCATTCTGATAACCCTAAAAAGCATTCGTTTAACCTATTTAAACCATCTATATTTTCTATGATGTCTAAGACAGTTTTTTTCTGATTCTTTTTTGTTAAATAAAAACCACCGTGTGGCCCTTTTGTGGAAGATATAATCTTCCCTTTTACCAATTGTTGAAATAATTTGGCTAAAAACGGACTTGGTACATCAATAGTTTCAGCAATTACACGAACACTTATTTTTTTATCGTCTTTTACATGTTCTGCCAAAAATAAGGTTGACAGAATTGCATACTTACTTGCTCGTGATAACATCATATTTTTTTATTTTTTATCAATTTTGAATGCGTAAAATTAATAAAAAAAGACAAACACGTATTATATTTTACTAAATTTAGCTGTAAAGTGTCTCATAATAGGTGCTTCATCAACTATAACGTAGCCCGATTTTGCTTCACTCCTAGATTCATAAATATTTTTTAATGTAGCCGCAACATAAGCCATATGGTTATTTGTATATGTTCTTCTTGGTATTGCCAAACGAACTAATTCTAATTCTGGATACCTATTTTTTCTTGTAAAAGGATCTCTATCAGCTAAAACAGTTCCAATTTCAACACCTCGTATTCCTCCAACAATATATAATTCTATTGCTAAAGCTTGCGCTCTATATTCTTCTCTTGGAATTGTTGGTACAAATTTGTTAGCATCTAAAAATATTGCATGACCTCCAAATGGTTGTTGCACAGGCACTCCATACTCTACTAGCTTTTTTCCTAAAAATGCAACTTGCTCTATTCTACTCTCTAAATAATTATATTCTGTAGATTCGTCTAATCCAACGGCAAGTGCACCCATATCGCGTCCATTCATTCCTCCATAGGTTATAAAACCTTCAAACATAATATTAAATACAGTAGCTTGCTTGTAAACCTCTTTATTATTAAGCGCAATAAAACCACCCATATTTACTAAACCATCTTTTTTTGCACTCATTGTCATTCCATCTCCGTAAGAAAAAACTTCTTTTACAATTTCTTTAATGGTTTTATTGGCGTATCCTTCTTCTCTTTTTTTAATAAAATAAGCATTTTCTGAAAACCGTGCGGCATCAAAATAAAGTGGAATACCATATTGTTTGCATAGTTTTGAGACTGCTTTGGTATTTTCAACAGAAACTGGTTGCCCTCCAGCACTATTGCATGTTATGGTTAAAATTACAAACGGAATTTTTTCTTTTGGGTGCGATTTAAAAACTTGTTCTAATTTATTCAAATCAACATTCCCTTTAAATGGATGCATATTTGAAGTGTCAAAAGCTTCATCAATAGTACAGTCAACCGCAGTAGCTTTTCTAAATTCTATATGTCCTTTTGTAGTATCGAAATGAGAATTTCCAGGAATCACATCTCCTTCTTTCACCATTGCAGAAAACAACACATTTTCAGCTGCTCTACCTTGATGTGTAGGTAAAAAGTATTTAAATCCTGTTATCTGTTTTACTGTCTTTTTTAATTTTTTAAATGATGAAGAGCCTGCATAACTCTCATCACCAATCATCATTTCTGCCCATTGTTTATCGCTCATGGCTCCTGTTCCTGAATCTGTAAGCAAGTCGATAAAAACGTTTTCTGAAGCTAAATTAAATAAGTTATAATTAGCCTGTTTTATCCATTTTAAGCGTTGCTCTTTTGTAGAACGTTTAATTGTTTCTACCATTTTAATTTTATACGGTTCTGCGTATGGTAATTCCATAAAAATAAGTTTTTGATTTAAAATAAGTTGAAAAATTGTGATGTATAAAAATCACTAAAAAGTATAAATGTTTCTATTTAATAAAACATTCTGGACGTTTAATATTTAAATAGATATTAAGATGCATTGTGTAAAAACTAAAATGTTTCATGTGTCTATAATATTATCTTTTAACGGTCACACGGTGCCTACTTTTTGTCCTTCTAGGTATACTATTAATTATATTTTTAAGAGATAAGCTTTTATTTTTGCTCGTTTAATTAGTAATCTAATTACCAACAAAATTACAAAATTTTTAAAGCATTTAACCAATAAAAAGTATCCCTTTTTAATGACAAAGGTCATTTATTGTCATAAAAGTTACAATTATATTTGCTAAGGTGTTAAAATTGAAAGATAATTGTTTTAAATAAGCGATTTTGAATGGCTAATATGACAATTATCATTATTTTTGCACAGCATTTATTTTTAATAATAAAACAATTATAATGAACAAACTTCTTTCTATTATTTATTCAACACGTTTAATGGCTATTTTGTTTTTAATTTTTGCATTAGCAATGGGAATTGCTACATTTATTGAAAACGATTATGGTACTGAAACAGCCAAAGCTTTAGTTTATAATGCCTGGTGGTTTGAAGGAATTATGATATTTTTTGCAATCAACTTTTTTGGTAATATTTTTAAATACAAACTACTGCGTAAAGAAAAATTAGTAGTTCTAGCTTTTCACCTTGCTTTTTTCTTAATTATTATTGGAGCTGGTGTTACTCGTTATATTAGTTTTGAAGGAATTATGCCGATAAAAGAAGGACAAGTAACCAACAAATTTTTAACTGAAAAAAACTATATCAGTATTGTGGTTAATGATGGAAATGAGCAAAAAACTCCAGTTCATAGTCCAATTTTATTATCTGCCATAGGTTCAAACAATTTTAACTACACTACCGATTTTAAAGGTACAGATGTTGCTGTAAAACTTACCAACTACATTCCAAATGCACAAGAAACTTTTGAAGAAAGTGAAACTGGAGATGAGTATTTACTTTTTGTTGAATCTGGTGCTGCAGGAAGACACAATCATTATATAAAAAGAGGAACTTCAGAACTTGTACATGGTGTTTTAGTTGGTTACGATGCCCCAAATAAAAACACCATAGATTTCAAAAATATAGATGGTAATATAAAAATTCAATCATCTGTAGATGGGAACTTTTTTAGAATGGCTGATAGCTTTGAAGGCACCATTGTAAAGGATTCTCTGCAAGATTTTTCCTTATTGGCAGTGCATTCTTTAGCTGGAATGCAGTTTGTAGTTCCAAACGCCTCATTAAAAGGTTCTTATAAAACTATCTCTGGAGATAAAGACCAAAACACATTAGGTCAATTAACATTTAATGTTACTGTTGGAAATGAAACCAAAGAAGTAAAGCTGGTTGGTGGTAAATTCGCTATTCAACCTCCAACACAATTTTCTGTAGGTAATTTAAACTTTAGAATGAGTTATGGAGCACTGCAAAAAGAATTACCGTTTAGTATAAAATTAAACGATTTTCAATTGGACAAATACCCAGGCTCTAACAGCCCAATGTCTTTTGCCAGTGAAGTTACTGTTATTGACCCAAGTGAAACTTTCGATTTTAGAATTTTTATGAATAATATTTTAAACTATAAAGGATACAAGTTTTTTCAGTCTAGTTACAATATAACCGATCAATATGAAGAAACTCATCTATCTGTTAATCACGATTTTTGGGGCTCAACTATTACATACATTGGATACTTTCTGTTGTATGCTGGTTTAATGCTTATTATGTTTGTAAAAAATACTCGATTTGATTTCTTAAAAAAGAGTTTAGATAAAATTAGAACGAAAAAAGCGATTTTATCTTCTATTTTATTTATGCTGTTTTCTACAATTTCTTTTGCTCAAGAACACAACCATGCGCTAACAGAAAAACAAATAGATTCTGCACTAGTTGAAAATAAAATTGATTTAGCACATGCAGAAAAATTCAGTAAACTTGTTATACAAGATGCGGGTGGTAGAATGAAACCGGTACATACGTATGCTTCAGAATTATTACGTAAAGTAAGCAAGCAAGACACGTACAAAGATATGAACGCTACTCAAGTTTTTCTATCTATTCAACAAAATCCAAGATTGTGGTTTCAAACACCTATAATATATATTGAAAAAGATAATACAAAATTAAGAGACATTATTGGCATTCCTCACGATCAAAAGAATGCTACACTTGCCAACTTTTTTGACAATAAAGGAATGTATAAAATTTCTGAAACACAGCAAGAAGCTCAAAAAAGCAATATTAAAAGTAAGTTTGAAAAAGATGTTATTAATGTTGATAGAAGGGTAAATTTACTGTATTCAGCTATTACTGGTGATGTATTAAGAATTTTCCCTATTCCAAACCATCAGAATAATACTTGGGTATCTCATAACAATATTCAATCTGCAAATTTTAAAGGTCAAGATTCGGTTTTTGTACGTCAAATATTACCTATTTACATTCAAACGTTATCAGAGTCTAAGGTATCTAACAATTATTCAAAATCTGATGAAATTTTAGATGGAATTGTCAATTTTCAGAAAAAATATGGAAGTGAAGTTTATCCTGCAGATCATAAAATTGATTTAGAAATTGCTTACAATAAATATGATATCTTTAAAACTATTTATAGCTACTATATGTACATTGGAACTTTAATGTTCTTTTTTGTAATCTTTCAAATTTTTAAGAATAATAAAACAATTAACTTTTTAATTAAAGCAAGTATTGCCATAATTATAGGTTTGTTTTTATTGCATACAGGTGGTTTAATTGCTCGTTGGATTGTAAGTGGAAACGCACCGTGGAGTAATGCTTATGAATCTATGATTTATGTTGGGTGGGCTACCATGTTATTTGGTTTATTATTTGGAAGAAAATCCTCAATGACAATTGCTGCTACAGCATTCTTAACCGCATTTATATTAATGGTAGCACATTGGAATTGGATGGATCCAGAAATTGCAAACTTACAGCCTGTATTAAACTCGTATTGGTTAATGATACACGTTTCAATTATTGTAGCTAGTTATGGACCATTTGCTTTAGGAATGATTTTAGGTTTAATTGCATTAATACTTATGATTATTACAAATTCTAAGAATAAAAAGAAGGTTGGTTTAATGATAAAAGAGATTACCATTATTAACGAAATGGCGTTAACAATTGGATTGATTTTATTAGTTATTGGTAACTTTTTAGGCGGACAATGGGCAAATGAAAGTTGGGGACGTTACTGGGGCTGGGATCCTAAAGAAACTTGGGCTTTAATAAGTATTATGATTTACGCTTTTGTTTTACACTTGCGTTTAGTACCAGGTTTAAGAGGACGATTTGTATTTAATTTATTCTCTGTTGCGGCTTTTGCATCTATTTTAATGACCTATTTTGGAGTAAATTTCTACCTTTCTGGGTTACACTCGTATGCTAGTGGTGATAAAGCAATTACACCAACATTTGTTTATTATTCTGTGGCAATTGTTTCGGTTATAGCCGTTGTTGCTTTTATACAATATAAAAAACATTATAAAAAATAATTAAAATCGAAGCAAAACTGTAACTTTGCATTCCATTAAAAAAACAAAAATATAATGTTTAATAAGTATATAAAATTAGTAATTGCAGGAGCAATTGTTGTATGGTCAGTATTTCAATTTGTTGATGGAAATATAATGAATGGTATTTCATTAATTTTATTGGCAGGTATATTTGTATTGTTTTATTTTAAGAATGAATTTATTTTATTAGCATTTTTACAGCTAAGAAAACAAAATTTTGCAGGTGCTAGCAAATGGTTGTCTTATATTAAAAACCCAAGCAGTGCCTTAATAAAAAAGCAAGAAGGTTATTACAACTTTTTGCAAGGTATTATGATTTCTCAAACAAATTTAACCCAAGCTGAAAAGTACTTTAAAAAAGCAATTAGCTTAGGTTTAAATATGAAACATGATATTGCTATGGCGAAGCTTCAACTTGGTGGTATTGCCATGTCTAAAAGAAGAAAAAGAGAAGCAACAATGCTTATAAATGAAGCTAAAAAATTAGATACTCAAGGTGTTCTTACAGATCAAATTAAAATGATGAAGGACCAACTTAAAAAGATTTAAAACTATATTTAATTTATAAAAAAAGCTGTTTAAAATGATTTAAACAGCTTTTTTTATGCTTTATATTTTATTTATTCAACCTTAACTGGAGATAAATCTTTGTTAAATTTAATAATATAAACTCCGTTATTTTCAAAACTTCCAAATAGTTTTTTGTTATAATTAAAAACAGCCGAAATTCTAGAAGATTTGCCAGCTCGTAATGCTTCTTCAGTACTGTTTTCACTAACCAATCGTAACAACGTGTCGTACGTTACGTCAAAACCTCTAATTGCGTATTTTGAAGGCAACGTAAAGTTTTTAGAGCTATAATTAGTATAAAAACTTTTCACTTTTTTGTCTTGCATATTTACAAAGTCGGTTGTAGGATACGTAAAGTTTAACTTTCCTAAAAAGCTATTATCAATTTTATCAAAATTCTTTCCTTTATTAGTTGTTAATAAAGTAATATCAAACTCTTTCATAAACACTTTTAAATTGTTTACAGTAGCTGCAGTTGTTACAATTTCATCACTTATTAAAAGCACCCAGTTAGCTGAATTTTCATTAAGTTTTCCTGCAAATTTTGCATTATCAATATAACCTTTATCCGATTTTAAGACTGTTATATTTTGTATTGAATCAAAAGATTTTAAATGATTTACAATTCTCCATAATTTACTTTGAGATTGCGCTTCACTATCATTAATAATCAAAATATTTTCTCCTTTATAATTTTCTTTCATATAGGTAAGCAAGTGTTCCTCTAATAATGTATCGCTAACATCATCAGATTTTATTAAATTACTTGCAGACAAACTATTTTGATCTTTTGAATATATTGGTGCAATAACAGGAACATTTACATGTTTTGAAAGCCAATGTGCTTTTGCATAGAATAAAGGGCCTATAATAACATCTGTCTCAGAAAAATCATTTCTATTTACAATAGTCTGCAATTTATAATTAGAATTTTGAGTATCAAAGTATTGTACATTTATTGCAATTCCTTTGCTACGTAAAGAATCGATTGCCATGCTTGCTCCCATGTGAAAATCTGTTGCAATATTTAAAATAGAATTTCCTCTAGTCAATGCTTTTTCTGGAATTGAATCTGAGTATTTATTTAATTCATAAGGAAGCATTATTGCAACGTTAATTGATTTTTCAAAATTCAACTTTTCTACAAATAGTTCAGAATCATTTTCTACTTCCTCTTTATTGATAGTACTAGTATCAATATTTTTTTTAATTTTTAAAACCATTCCAAGTTTTAAACCTTCATTTAAACTTGGATTTAAAGCAAATAAATCTTCTTCTGATATAGTGTATTTTTTTGTTAAATTATAAACAGTATCATCTTTAACAACTGTATGTGTAATATAATTTTCCAAATCGTTTTCTTCAATCTCTGAGGCTGCTGGAATTTTAAGATGCATTCCTATTTTTAATCCATTTTCTAATCCTGGATTATTAGCTTTCAGTTCTTCAATTGTAATATTATGCTTATTAGAAATTCCAAACAAAGTTTCTTTTGGTTTTACAATATAAATCTTAGTATTTGCTTCTTCAACTTTTGCAATTTGCTTACCATAATTCTTGTTTGGTACAATAATTACGGTATTTTCTGCTGGTTTTCTTCTAATATCAGGATTTAATCTTAATAAATCTCTTGTAGAAACATCATAATCTTTAGCAATACTCTTCATTGTTTCCCCTTTTTTAACTGTATAGGAAACGTATTTTTTTTGTTGTGCCATTAATATAAATGTGCAAAACATTAAAATTGAAATTAAGAACTTTACTTTTTTCATTCGTTTATTATTTTTCAAATCAAGGGAAATTTATTATTCAAATTATTCCCATTCTATTGTTGCTGGTGGTTTAGAACTAATATCATACACCACTCTATTAACGCCTTTTACGTTATTTATTATTTTATTAGATGTTTTTTGTAGAAATTCGTATGGCAAATTAACCCAATCTGCGGTCATTCCATCTGTAGATTCTACTGCTCTTAGCACAACTGCTTTTTCATAAGTTCTTTCATCTCCCATAACACCTACAGAGTTTACTGGCAATAACATTGCTCCTGCCTGCCAAACTTTATTGTACAAACCTGCATCTTTTAAACCTTGTACAAAAATAGCATCTACTTCCTGTAACATTCTAACTTTCTCAGCTGTAATATCTCCTAAAATACGAATACCTAATCCTGGTCCAGGAAACGGATGTCTTCCTAATAATTCAGCATCAATTCCCATAGATTTACCTACTCTTCTAACCTCATCTTTAAACAAGGTATTTAAAGGTTCAACTATTTTTAATTTCATAAAATCTGGTAAACCACCCACATTATGATGCGATTTAATAGTTGCCGAAGGTCCACCTGTTGCAGAAACCGACTCAATTACATCTGGATAAATTGTACCTTGTGCTAACCAACTTACATCTTCAATTAAATGTGCTTCATCATCAAAAACTTCAATAAAAACACGACCAATAATTTTACGTTTTCCTTCTGGATCACTTTCTCCTGCCAATTCTTTCAAAAAACGTGCCGAAGCATCTACTCCTTTTACGTTTAATCCCATGTGCTTGTATTGATCTAATACATTTTCAAATTCATTTTTGCGTAATAAACCATTATTAACAAAAATACAATACAGGTTTTTGCCTATAGCTTTTGAAATTAAGGTTGCCGCAACTGTTGAATCTACACCACCCGAAAGACCTAAAACAACTTTATCGTTTCCTAGCTTTTCTTTGAGCTCGGCTACAGTAGTTTCAACAAAAGAATCTGGAGTCCAAGTTTGAGCAACTCCTGCAATATTAACTAAGAAATTCTTTAAAATAGTTAAACCATCTGAAGAATGATACACTTCTGGATGGAACTGAATTCCGTAAGTGTTTTCCTTTTTAATTTTAAAAGCTGCATTTTTCACATCGTGTGTGCTTGCAATCAATTCATACGTTTCTGGTAAATCTAAAATAGTATCACTGTGACTCATCCACACCTGACTTCCTTCAGAAACGCCTTCAAAAAATAATTCGTTTTCTTTTATAAAAGAAAGGTTTGCTCTTCCATACTCTCGTGTATTTGAAGCTCCAACTTCTCCACCAAAATTATGTGCTAAATATTGTGCACCATAACACACTCCTAACAAAGGTAGTTTCCCTTTTATTTTTGACAAATCTGGGTGTGGCGCATCTGCTGCTCTTACAGAATAAGGACTTCCTGAAAGAATTACAGCGCTGTAATCTTCTACCTTATAATTTTCACTGTTGTATGGAAAAATTTCACAAAAAATGTTTAATTCTCTAACTCTTCGGGCAATCAACTGCGTGTATTGCGAACCGAAATCTAAAATAAGTACCTGATGTTGCATCCGCAAAAATAATATTATTATAAATAGATATGATTATTTTATTTCTTTTTTTCTCAACAATAAAATCAATACATCTAAATAAAGTGCTCTTAAAATCTGCTGTTATAAACTTAAAACTTCAATAAAACACCGAAATTATCACTATTTTTCGCTAAAAATAAAGCGATATAAGACGTTTTTTATTTTGAAATTCAAAATCTTTAAAAAAATCACACAACACCTCGTTTAAATAGATTTAAAGTCGATTTAAGACACTTTTAACAATTTACAATTGTTAATAACTTAAGCGTCTAAAATCTTAAAAGAGGCTGAAAAACATAGTTTGAATGCTTATATTTGTTTGTTAAATTTTTTATTAAAAAAACATATATTTTAAATTATGAGTGACGAAATAAAAAAAAATAATTATTCTGCGGATAGTATCCAGGCTCTAGAAGGAATGGAGCATGTGCGTATGCGTCCGTCTATGTACATTGGAGATGTTGGTATTAGAGGATTACACCATTTAGTTTACGAAGTTGTAGATAATTCTATTGATGAAGCAATGGCTGGACATTGTGACACCATAGACGTTATAATAAATGAAAACGGTTCTTTATCTGTAAAAGATAATGGACGTGGTATTCCTGTTGGAATGCACAAAAAAGAAGGAGTTTCTGCTCTAGAAGTTGTAATGACTAAGATTGGTGCTGGTGGTAAGTTTGACAAAGACTCTTATAAAGTTTCTGGAGGTTTACACGGAGTTGGAGTTTCTGTAGTAAATGCACTTTCACAACATCTAAAAGCAACTGTTTATTTAGATGGTAAAATTTGGGAGCAAGAATACTCTAAAGGTAAAGCCTTATACCCTGCTAAAACAATTGGAGATACAGATGATAAAGGAACAATGGTAACTTTTTTACCAGACACTTCTATTTTTACCCAAACAATTGAGTTTAACTACGATACTTTAGCAACACGTTTAAGAGAACTTTCTTTTTTAAATAAAGGAGTAACACTTACTTTAACAGACAAAAGAACTACCGATGATGAAGGTAATATTCTAACTGAAACATTTCATAGTGATGAAGGATTACCAGAATTTATAAAGTATTTAGATGCAACAAGAGAACAATTAACTGCTGGAATAATTTCAATGGAAGGTGAAAAAAATGGCATTCCTGTTGAAGTTGCCATGGTCTATAACACTTCTTATGCAGAAAATTTACACTCTTACGTAAATAATATTAACACACACGAAGGTGGTACACATTTGTCTGGTTTTAGACGTGGTTTAACAAACACGCTTAAAAAATATGCAGAATCATCTGGAATGCTAGACAAATTAAAGTTTGATATTGCTGGTGATGATTTTCGTGAAGGATTAACAGCTATTATTTCTGTAAAAGTTGCAGAGCCTCAGTTTGAAGGTCAAACAAAGACTAAATTAGGAAACAGAGAAGTTACCTCTGCAGTTAGCCAAGCTGTTTCTGAAATGTTACAAGATTATTTAGAAGAAAATCCAGCAGATGCTAGAACAATTGTACAAAAAGTAGTTTTAGCAGCACAAGCTAGACATGCGGCACGTAAAGCACGTGAAATGGTGCAACGTAAAACTGTTATGTCTATTGGTGGCTTACCTGGTAAATTAAGTGATTGTTCCGAAACCGATCCAGAATTATGTGAAATATTCCTAGTTGAGGGAGATTCAGCAGGTGGTACTGCAAAACAAGGTAGAGACAGAGCATTTCAAGCAATTTTACCATTACGTGGTAAAATCTTAAATGTTGAAAAAGCAATGCAACATAAAGTTTTTGAAAATGAAGAAATAAAAAACATGTATACTGCTTTAGGAGTTTCTATAGGTACAGAAGAAGATCCAAGAGCTTTAAACCTAGACAAACTGCGTTATAATAAAATTGTAATTATGTGTGATGCCGATGTAGATGGTAGTCATATTGCTACATTAATTTTAACTTTCTTCTTTAGATATATGAAAGAGTTAATTGAAAATGGACATATTTTTATTGCAACGCCTCCTTTATATTTAGTTAAAAAAGGACAAAAAAGAGAATATGCTTGGAATGATGATCAACGAGATCTAATTGCACATAATATGGGAGGAAGTGTTAACATTCAGCGTTATAAAGGTCTTGGGGAAATGAATGCTACACAACTTTGGGATACAACTATGAATCCTGAGTTTAGAACCTTACGTCAAGTTACTATTGAAAACTTAACAGAAGCAGATAGAGTTTTCTCTATGTTAATGGGTGATGAAGTTCCTCCACGAAGAGCTTTTATAGAGAAAAATGCAAAATATGCAAATATTGACGCATAAGGCATTTTATTTTAAATTATTTAAAAGGTTGCTACTTTAGCAGCCTTTTTTTATGATAATCGCAAAAATGTATGATAAAAATCAACAATATCGATTTCGTAAATTAAGACAAAACTCACTTATCTTTAAATTAAAATTAGTATTTTTGATACGTTTTAAATGAATATTAACACAATAATAAAAATATGAAAGTAACAGTAGTAGGAGCTGGTGCTGTAGGTGCAAGTTGCGCTGAGTACATAGCTATTAAAGATTTTGCATCTGAAGTAACATTAATCGATATTAAAGAAGGTTTTGCCGAAGGTAAAGCAATGGATTTAATGCAATGTGCTTCATTAAATGGTTTTGACACAAAAATTACAGGTGTAACAAATGATTATGCAGCAACGGCAGGAAGTGATGTTGCTGTAATTACAAGTGGAATTCCAAGAAAACCAGGAATGACTCGTGAAGAATTAATTGGAATAAATGCAGGTATTGTAAAATCTGTTTCAGAAAACCTAATTAAATATTCTCCAGAGGTTATTATTATTGTTGTGAGTAATCCTATGGATACTATGGCTTATCTAGCACACAAAGCAACTGGATTACCAAAAAATAGAATTATTGGTATGGGTGGAGCTTTAGACAGTGCACGTTTTAAATTTCGTTTAGCAGAAGCTTTAGGCTGCCCTGCATCTGATGTTGACGGAATGGTAATTGGCGGACATAGTGATACTGGAATGGTTCCTTTAATTGCTAAAGCAGCTCGTAACAGCGTAAAAGTTTCTGAATTTTTATCTGAAGAAAGAATGCAACAAGTTGTTGAAGATACTAAAGTTGGTGGAGCTACATTAACAAAATTATTAGGAACAAGTGCTTGGTACGCTCCAGGAGCAGCAGTTTCTGCAATGGTACAAGCTATTGCTTTAGATTCTAAAAAAATGTTCCCTTGTTCTGCTTTACTTGAAGGCGAATACGGTTTAAATGATATTTCAATTGGTGTACCTTGTATTATTGGTAAAAACGGAATTGAAAAAATTGTTGAAATTGAATTATCTGAAGCTGAACTTACTAAAATTCAAGAAAGTGCAGTTGGTGTAAAAGCTACAAACGCTTTATTAGAATAATTAAAACGGCTAATAACAAAGTCTATAAAAACGAATAACAATAAAAAATCCAGCAAAGTTAGCTTCGCTGGATTTTTTTTATGTTTAATAATTGTCAACTTTTTTAGAAGACTCGTAATTTAGCAATAGTTAAGACAATCCTGAAATTACACCATTATTATCTATAGTCATATTTTCTGAAGCAGGAGTTCCTGGCAAGCCTGGCATACGCATCATAGCTCCAAGAATTGGAATAATAAATCTAGCTCCAGCAGCAATTTCAATTTCACGAACAGTTACTGTAAAATCTTCTGGTCTACCTACTAAGAATTCATTATCAGAAAAAGATTTTTGAGTTTTGGCCATACAAATTGCAAAATCGTTAAAGCCTAGTCTTTCAATTCTTTTTAAATTTAGTTTTGCTTTTTTATCAAAATCTACTGCAGTAGCTCCATAGATTTCCTTTGCTATTATTTCAATTTTTTCTTTAACCGGAGCATCCCAGTTGTATAAAGGTTTAAAACTGGATTCATTAGAATCTACCACCTTAACAACAGCTTTTGCTAATTTTGTAGTTCCTTTTCCTCCTTTTGCCCATCCTTCAGAAACAACAGCTTGTACGCCTAGCTCTTCACACTGCTCTATAATATATTCTATTTCTTCATAAGAATCATTCGAAAATGCATTAATAGCAACAACAGGTTCAATATTAAATTTTCTAATATTTTCTATATGTTTTTCTAGATTACAGATACCTTTCTTTACAAACTCTAGACTTGGAGTGTTGTATTCATCTTTTTGAGCACCACCATGATGACGTAAAGCTCTTATTGTTGCAACCAAAACAACTGCTTTAGGATTTAAACCAGCAGATTGACATTTAATATTTAAAAACTTTTCAGCCCCTAAATCAGCACCAAAACCAGCTTCGGTAATTACATAGTTAGACAACGAAAGTCCCATTTTTGTAGCAATAATTGTATTGGTTCCTTGAGCAATATTTGCAAATGGACCACCATGAATAATTGCAGGATTTTCCTCTAAAGTTTGCACTAAATTGGGTCTTAAAGCATGTTTTAATAAAATAGCCATTCCATTTTCAGCCTTTAAATCACGCGCAAAAATTGGCTTTTTATCAAAAGTAAAACCAATAAAAATATCACCCAACCTCTTTTTTAAATCCTCAAAATCTGTTGCCATACAAAGTATTGCCATAACTTCAGAAGCCGGAGTTATATTAAAACCATCTTCTCTAGGCACTCCGTTTGCTGTTCCACCCAAACCTATTATAATATTACGTAAAGACCTATCATTCATGTCAATAACACGCTTCCACAAAATAGTTCGTGGATCTAAGTTTAGTTTACAACAACTACTTTGTAAATTGTTATCTATTAAAGCCGAAAGTAAATTATTAGCTTTTTCAACAGCATTAAAATCTCCTGTAAAATGTAAATTAATATCTTCCATTGGAACTACTTGAGAATATCCACCTCCAGCAGCACCTCCTTTAATTCCAAAAACAGGCCCTAAAGATGGCTCTCGTAAAACAACCATAGCTTGTTTGCCTATTTTATTTAAACCTTCAGTTAAACCAATTGAAACAGTAGTTTTACCTTCTCCTGCAGGAGTTGGTGTAATAGCAGTAACTAAAATTAAATTATTCTGCTTAATTTTTTTTTCGTCTATAAGTGATAATGGTAATTTGGCCTTGTACTTACCAAACATTTCTATATCGTCTTCTTCAATCCCTAACTTAGCAGCAATATCTCTAATGTGTACAATTTTATTCTTTTGAGCAATTTCAATATCTGATAAATACTTCATTTCTTATTATTTTTTCTAAACAAATATATAAAATTCACAACTTAGAATGGCAATATTTTAATAACTGTTAATTTATGGGTATAAAAAGCTAAAAAAGTATTGTCAGTCTCTATTTGAAATTATATATTTGCACGTTTATAACAAATGAATTTTTATCAAATTAATGTAAAATGCAAAATAAAGGACTTATAAAGTTATTCGCTATTCTATTTGGATTAGTAAGTATATACCAATTATCGTTTACTTGGTTTACAAATGGTGTTGAAAATAATGCAAAAACGTATGCTGAATCAAAATCTGACGACGGAAGAGAAATTGCAAGATTAGAAAGGGTATTTTTAGACTCTGTTGCAAACAAACCTGTAATTGATTTAGGTTTTGCCCAATTTAGCTACAATGATATTAGAGATAAAGAACTAAATCTAGGGTTAGACCTTAAAGGTGGTATTAATGCAACTTTACAAGTATCTGTAAAAGATATTTTAATTGGTTTATCTAACGAATCAAAAAATCCAGTTTTTAATCAAGCATTAGCAAATGCCACAGAAGCTCAATCAAATAGTGATAAACGGTTTTTAGATTTATTTTTTAACGAATTTGAAAAAGCAAGTGCTGGGACCGTTAAATTAAGTGACCCAAGTATTTTTGGAAACAAGTCTTTAAGAGAAAAAATCAACTTTAAACTTACAGATGAAGAAGTAATGCCAATTATAGAAGCTGAAGTTACAGGTTCTATAAATACTGCTTTTGAAGTTCTAAGAAGTCGTATCGATAAATTTGGAGTTACACAACCAAACATTCAACGTATTGGTAACTCTGGACGTATTTTAATAGAATTACCAGGTGCAAAAGAAATTGACCGTGTAAGAAAATTATTACAAAGTACAGCAGAATTACAATTTTGGGAAGTTTACTCTAACAGAGAAACTGCAAATTTCTTTTTTCAAGCAAATTCTGTTGTTGAAAACTTATTAAAATCAGAAACAGAAGTTGACACCACAACTACTGCTAAAGATGATTTAGATGATTTATTAGGTGAGGTATCTGATTCTTTAGCTGCAAAACCAGCTAATAACTTATTTTCAGTATTATCTCCAAGTATTCCTCAAAGCGAAAATCAAATATCTTCTGTAATTGGTACGGCAAAAGTTTTAGATACTGCTAAAGTAAATTCTTATTTAGCACTAAGAGAAGTGAGAGCAGTACTTTCTAATGAAATGAAATATGCTAAATTTTTATGGGATGCTAAACCTTTTACAAGCACTACTGCAACTGGAGAAAGTGTTGATTTAATTTACTTATATGGTATAAAATCTAATCGTGAAGATGCTGCACCTATAGAAGGTGATGTAATTGATGATGCTAGTCAGGAATACGGACAAACTGGAAAACCTGAAGTTAGTATGACAATGAATGCTGCTGGGTCTAGACTTTGGGGTAAAATGACAACAGATAATGTTGGGCAATTTGTTGCTGTAGTTTTAGATGATTATGTATATACTGCTCCATCTGTAACCACTCCTATTACTTCTGGTAGAACTTCTATTTCTGGTGGAAGTATGACAGTTGAAGAAGCTCAAGATATAGCAAACGTATTAAAAGCCGGTAAATTACCAGCTGCAGCACGTATTATTCAATCTGAAGTTGTTGGGCCATCTTTAGGTCAAAAAGCAATTGATAGTAGTATGAGTTCTTTTGCTTTAGCTTTACTATTAGTATTACTTTGGATGATTTTTTATTATGGAAAAGCTGGTGCTTTTGCAGATATTGCTTTGGCAGTAAACATTTTATTTATCTTCGGAATTTTAACTGCTTTTGGGGCTGTACTTACGTTACCAGGTATTGCAGGTATTATTTTAACCATAGGTATGTCTGTAGATGCGAACGTAATTATTTTTGAAAGAGTAAAAGAAGAACTTATTAAAGGTAAGGGTATAAAAGCTTCTATTAGCCACGGATTTAGTTTTAAAGGAGCTTTATCTGCTATTATAGATGCCAACATTACTACCATGCTAACAGGTATTATTTTATATGTATTTGGAACAGGACCTGTAAAAGGTTTTGCGTATACATTAATGGTAGGTATTGTAACTTCATTATTTACAGCAATTTTTATAACACGTTTATTAGTTGATTGGTATGCTGCAAAAGGAAAATCCTTTACATTCGATACAAATATCACTAAGAGTTGGTTCCATAGAATAGATATTGAATTCTTAAGAAAAAGAAAGATTGCTTATATAATTTCAGGAATTGTAATAATTGTAGGTGTTACTTCTTTAATTACTAACGGATTAAATTATGGTGTAGATTTTATAGGAGGTAGAAATTATGTTGTAAAATTTGATAAACCTACAAACGCAACAGATGTTGCAGAAACTTTAAAAGATGCCTTTGGAAGTGCTCCAGAAGTAAAAACATATGGAGAATCTGGTCAATTAAAAATTACAACTAAATATAAAATTGAAGAAGAAGGTATTGCAATTGATGATGAAGTTCAAAGCTTATTATTTACTGGATTAAAAGATTACCTTCCAGCAGATTTAACATTAGATAAATTTAAACCTGGTTATGAAGGTCTTGGAAAAGTTGGAATAATGAGTTCTCAAAAAGTAGAACCAACTATTGCAGATGATATTAAAACCGCTGCAGGTTGGGCTATTTTAGGTTCATTACTAATTACATTTTTATATATTTTATTTAGATTTAGAAAATGGCAATATAGTTTAGGTGCTGTAGTCGCTGTTTTTCACGATGTTTTAATTGTATTATCAATTTTCTCTATCTTCCACAACTTATTACCATTTGATATGGAAATTGGACAATCGTTTATTGCCGCCATACTTACAGTTGTTGGTTATTCATTAAACGATACCGTGGTAATTTTTGATAGAATTCGTGAGTTTGCAGGAATTCATACTTCTTGGAAATTTTCTGAAGTAGTTGATAGAGCATTAAGTAGTACTTTAGGAAGAACAATTAATACTTCTTTAACAACCTTAGTAGTATTATCAGCAATCTTCTTATTTGGTGGAGATTCTATTAAAGGATTTATGTTTGCATTAATTGTTGGTGTAATGGTTGGTACCTACTCATCATTATTTATTGCATCACCTATAATGTACGATACTGTTAAAAAAATACAATCAAAAAAATAAAGGATGTAATATAATCCAACATAGTTTTAACAAAACCGTTTTGAAAACTCAAAACGGTTTTTGTATTTCAAATTAGCAAATAAAACTTTAAATAAACCAATTATTATATATTGATTATTAAATTTGTAACAAAGCATAAAAATGAGCATAATTAAATTACACGATAAGTATTTTAAATCTTATATTTCAGAAGAACAAATTCAAGAAGCAATAAAGTCTTTAGTAAAACAAGTCTATGCAGATTGCAAAAATGAAACACCTATATTTTTAGGAATATTAAACGGTTGTTTTATGTTTGTAGCAGATTTTGTTAGAGAATACAATGGAGATTGCGAAGTTTCATTTGTAAAACTAGCATCTTACGAAGGAACATCATCAACTGGAAAAATTAAACAATTAGTTGGAGTTAATGAAGATTTAGAAGGAAGAACTGTTGTAATTTTAGAAGATATTATCGATACCGGAAATACGCTTCAGGAAATTTATACCATTTTTAAAGACAAAAAATTAAAACAACTTAAAATTGCTACGTTATTTTTTAAACCGGATGTGTTTAAAAAAGAATTACATATAGATTATATTGGTATTTCTATTCCAGACAAATTTATTGTCGGTTACGGTTTAGATTACGACAATATTGGAAGAAATTTTGCAGATATATATCAACTTACAACAAAACCAACAATGAAAAATATTGTTTTATTTGGCCCTCCAGGTGCAGGAAAAGGAACACAAGCTAATTTATTAAAAGAAAAATATGGACTTATTCATATTTCAACTGGTGACGTTTTTAGATTTAATATTAAACATGAAACCGAACTTGGTATCTTAGCTAAAACCTTTATGGATGACGGAAACTTAGTCCCAGATGAAGTCACAATAAACATGTTGAAAGCTGAGATCGAAAAAAATAAGAATGTAAACGGATTTATTTTTGATGGATTTCCTAGAACAGTAGCACAAGCAAAAGCTCTAGATGAATATTTATTAGAAAAAGGTGAAGCCATAAGTGGTATGGTTGCATTAGAAGTTGCAGAAGATCTTTTAGTAAAACGCATTCTAGAACGCGGTAAAACTAGTGAAAGACCTGACGATCAAGATGAAGCAAAAATTAGAAACAGATTTAACGAGTACAAAACAAAAACTGCCATTTTAAAAGAATATTACCAAAACCAAAATAAGTATTTTGGTATAGATGGTGTTGGTGATATTAAAGAAATAACAAAACGTTTAAGCAACGTTTTTGATAAGGTATAATAAAACACTGTCATTTCAGTGGAGGTTCTAAACGTAACTTTGTCTACCTATAAAAAAGGTGGAAGTATCGACAAGAATCTAATTGTTTTCTCAATAATACTAAAAAAATTCTGTAATCACAGGAATGACAAATAAATAAAAAAATGACTGAAGGAAATTTTGTTGACTATTTAAAAGTTTATGCTAGCTCTGGAAAAGGTGGTGGTGGATCTACGCACTTACATAGAGAAAAATACATTACCAAAGGTGGTCCAGATGGTGGAGATGGCGGACGTGGTGGTCATATTATTGTAAAAGCAAATCCAAATTTATGGACACTTTTTCACTTAAAATTTAATAAGCATTTTAGAGCTGAACATGGAGGTCACGGTGCAAAATCTAGAAGTACAGGTAAAGATGGGCAAGATGTATATATTGATGTGCCTTTAGGTACAATTATTAGAGATGCAGAAACTCAAGAAATTCTTTTTGAAATTACTAAGGATAATACAGAACAAATTCTTTTAGAAGGAGGAAAAGGTGGTCTTGGAAACTGGAATTTTAGATCTTCTACAAATCAAACTCCAAGATATGCACAACCTGGTATTGATGGAAAAGAAAGTTGGTTTCAATTAGAACTTAAATTACTTGCCGATGTTGGTTTAGTTGGATTCCCGAATGCAGGAAAATCTACTTTATTGTCGGTTTTAACAGCTGCAAAACCTAAAATTGCAGACTATGCCTTTACAACCTTAAAACCAAACTTAGGAATTGTACAATACCGCGATTTTCAAACCTTTGTAATTGCTGATATTCCAGGAATTATTGAAGGAGCTGCGGAAGGAAAAGGTTTAGGACATCGTTTTTTACGTCATATAGAAAGAAATTCAATCTTATTATTCTTAATTCCAGCAGATTCTGATGACATTAAAAAAGAATACAAAATTCTTTTGAATGAATTAAAACAACACAATCCAGAGTTATTAGATAAAAATAGATTACTTGCTATCTCAAAATCTGATATGCTAGATGATGAATTAAAAGAAGAAATTAAAAAGGAACTACCAGAAGGTATTAAAACGCTATTTATCTCATCTATTGCACAACAAGGTTTGAATGAATTGAAAGATAATTTATGGCAATTATTGAATGAATAGGGCTACTTAAAAATATCCCTCAGTTTTGACTTGCATTTTATTTGAATGTTACCCTGAAATAAATTTAATTTCATGAAATTTATGTGTTGCTTTTTAGATAGGTAGGCTACGACTCTAATTCTTTAATATAATTGGTAAAGTAAAGGCGGTTTTTACAGGCATTCCTCGTTTAATTCCAGGTTTTAATTTTGGTAATTTTGTAATCCCATCAGTTATTAAACTATCTAATTTGGGAATTTCCTGTTGAATTAATGTTGATGACTGTATATTTACAAGTGAAACCACTCCACTTTTTGCAACCTCTAATTTCACTAAAATTGTATCATTTACACTATTCTCTGTAATAAACTGATGTGCTCTTAATGATGCATAAATATGCTCTGATAATTTTATTTGGGAGCATATTTTTTGTTTTTCTTCAGATGGGATACTCTCACAAGCAGGAAATAAAGGAAAACTATCTATAGAATTAAAATCTACAATAGTATCAACTACTTGTATAGTTTCCTTTTTATAGTGCTTTTCAAAATAAGAACACGATAAAAACAAAAAAGCACTAAAAATTGTTATAAAAAATTGTTTCAAAATTATTGTTTAATTCACAATGTGAAAATACAACTTTTTGATTTAGTCTACAATAACACCGTCCATAAAGAGTTGTTTTCTTAATTGTTTAATTCTTTCACTTGCGTATTTACTTAATTTGAGGTTTTTACTTTCAAATATTTCTATAAATCGCTCATAATACTTTAGTGCTATTTTTTTATCTTCATAATAAGAATCTGCGGCAAAAGCTAATTCAAAAAGAGCATCTACATTTGTACTATTGTTTTTTACAGCTTCATCAAAATAATTAACAGCAGATTTATAATTAAACTCATTTTTAGCCATAATTCCCAATAACATATATTGTTTATCGTGGTCTGGTTTACTATACATAATAGATTGCATGGCTAAAAGCCTAGCTATTTTAAAATTTTCTCTTTGGTATTCAAGTGTAGCAAGCCTATATAATATTTTTGGGTTTTTAGAATCCATTTTTAAAGCCTTTTTAAAATAGATTTCTGCTGAGTCGATTTTCTCTAAGTTAAAATAACTCATCCCAAACATTTCGTAGGTATTTATAGATCTAAATTTTAATGTTTCTAACATTTTTAAGGTTACGAGTGCCTCTTCAAATTCTTTTTCAAAATACTGATCGTTTGCCTTTAATTGTAAAAAATTAATATTAGTTGAGTCTATTTTTAACCCTTTTTCAATAAATATTCTAGAAGTATCTCGAACATTTATGGTTTTGAAAAATTTTGCGACTTCATAAATACTGTTTAAATGTAAAGTATCAATGGTAAAAGCATCAATATAACTTTGTCCCATTTGTAACTTCTTTCTTTGTAACCCCAAAGCTTTACCGAGTTGGTATGGATAATTTGGATTTAAAGTATCTTGATTTTTTAAATACCTAAATAGTTGTTCAGCACTTTTTGGTTTCAGTTCTCTTAAATACAACTTTCCTAAATTATGAGCTACCAGCAAATTGGACGAGTCTTTTTTAAAAACATCTTCATATAAATCAATCGCTTTATCTTTATAACCTATAGTTGCAAACACATTGGCCAATTTAAGTTTCAACTGACTTTTTGGTTCAATTTCTAATGCTTTTGAATAAAAAGATATTGCCTTATTATAATTACCAATAGTCTGGTAAATATCTGCTGTTTTTTCGAGTGCAAGTGGATTCTTGTCTTTAGTCTCTTCCAGCAAAATTAGTGCTTTCTGATAATTCCCTTTTATCAACAAACTATCTACAACTGTAAAAACCGAAGATTGCGCTTCGGTTTTTAAAACTGCCACTAAAAACAGTAATGGAATTAAAATCTTTTTCATAACAATAATTTATTCAACTTTTAAAGCAATTGGTAATGAATATGCGACGTCAACAAATTGCCCTTTTAACTTACCTGGTGTCATTTTCGGCAAACTTCCCACCACTCTTATTGCTTCCTCTTCTAATAATTTATGAGGCGCTCTAGCCTTTGCTTCAGTTATCTTCCCGTCTTTACTAATTTTAAACACAATAAAAATTCTTTTTACACCAGATGTTAACCCTAAATTTTTAGCCAAATCTACATTGAAATTTATATTTACGTGGTTCTGAACTTTTTCTCGGAAACATTGACTTAATTTTTTTTGATCTCCTTCACAGCCTGGAAAAATAGGCGCCTCATCTAAATTTGCAAAAGGTATTCGATCAAAACTATTATTTGCACTGTTTGAATTACTATCTGAATTTAAAACTATTTCATTTAAAGCTAGAAATGGGTCTTTCTTTTCAGCATCACCACCAACTTTAAAAGCAATTGGTATACTATATTTTACACCAACAGCATTTCCTTTATACTTTCCAGGTTCCATTTTTGGTAAACTTTGTACTACTCTAATAGCTTCATCTTCCAAAGATTTATGAGGAGCTCTTGCCATTGCCTCAAAAACATTACCTTCTTTGTCAATTTTAAAAACCACAAAAATTCGTTTAACACCAGCTGTTAATCCTAAATTACTTGCCAGGCTTGCATTAAAATTTCTATTTACATGTTTTGTAATATTTTCTTGCAAACAGAATCTCAACTCTTCTTTCGTTCCTTCACAACCTGGAAAAACTGGAACTTCATCAATTATTGCGAAAGGAACATCATCACCTTCATCGTATTTATATTTCGATTTTGACCCAAGTCTTACAGATTTTGGTCGAAACCAATTTACTCTTTCTTCATTTCCATCAATAAGCACAACATGATCATATTTAGCCTGATCATTGCTATTAAATTTTGCAGTGATTTCCTTCTCTTTTTCAGTGTACTCACTAAGATCTAAATATCGACCAACCATAATACTATTTCCAACATAAGTTGGTCCAATCTCAAAATCAAAATATTGTCTTTTTGAAAAATCATCTAAACTATTTAAAACTGATTCCATCTCTGACAATTCCTCATTCACTTGGTCAATGCAAGATGTATAAATTAACATCCCAAGAAATAACGGAATTAATAATAAATATTTTAACTGTTTAATTTTTTGTGATTTTTCTTTTGCGATCATAACGATTCTTTTTTTAATTAATGAATGTTTGAAAAATTGATTGATGAATGAAATATTTTCTACATTAAAAGTTTCAGCCAATAATGTATTAAAATATGAGTTTTTATCGGATTCTTTTACTACCTCAGCATCTGAAATATATTCATGTAAAAGGGTGATTCTTTTTTGGTACACATATATTAAAGGGTTAAACCACATAAGAATTTTTAAGACTTCAAAAAACAATAAGTCTAAGGTATGTAGCTGTTTACAATGAATTGTTTCGTGCTTAATAATGTCTAATTTTTTATTATCTAATAAATCTTTATGAATAAAAATGTAATTGAAAAATGAAAAAGCGGCTTTTTGTTCACGTAATAAAACCAACTTATAGCTTCCTTCACGTATCTTCTTGTTGTGTATAATTAAATTAATAATTTTAAATAATCTGACCAAAAACAGCATTGTAAATACCATAATTCCAACATAAAAAAGAAATGGTAACACATTAAACGTACTTTCACTTGCAGTACTTTGTATAATAATTGTTTCTGGGTTTAAAAATACTGTTGGCAATTGCACCATATATTCTTGTGGAATACTTTGCTGAATACTTTTAAATTTTAAGAGCGGAATTATAAAAGCTAAAATTGGTGTTACTAATAAATAGATTCTATTCCACTTAAAAAATGTTTCTTTTTGTAAAAAGAAATCATAAACGGCTAAAAATAGCGCTTGAAAAAGCAGTACTTGAATTATGTAATTTATCATTTTTCTGTCTTTTTGTCATTAATTTGTTGTAAAATTGATTCCAATTCGTTCATATCAACATCATTCTTTTTTACAAAAAATGACACCATACTTTTAAAAGAACCTTCAAAATAACCGTCAACTATCTTGTGCAAACTTTTATTACTATAGTCTGCTTTTTTAATTAAAGGAAAATAAATATACCCTCTACCCTGTGCTTTATGCCCTACAAAATCTTTTGTTTCTAATATTCTAATTATCGTAGAAACAGTATTGTACGCAGGTTTTGGCTTAGGCAACTGCTCAATAATTTCTTTTACTGATGCCGCTTCTAAATCCCACAAAACTTGCATTAATTGCTCTTCTGCTTTTGTTAATTGTTTCTCCATTCTTTAACTAAGTTTTTAGTTCAATAATACAAATATAACTAAATATTTAGTTTAAACTAATTTTTTAGTTATAAAATTTGCACGATTATTGTTTTAAAAATATATGTTTAAATTTGATTTATATTTAAAAGTATGGATATAGCCTTATTAATTTTTGGAATTTTATTAATGATATTAGGAATTCTTGGTTCGTTTTTACCAGTTCTTCCTGGGCCAATTACAAGTTGGTTTGGTTTATTAATGCTTTATTTAAGTGAAGCTGTGCCAATAAATTGGACTTTTTTAGGTATTACTTTTGCTATAGCCTTTATTATTTGGCTAATCGATTATTTTATTCCGGCAATGGGAACTAAACGCTTTGGTGGTACACGTTATGGTGTAATTGGAACTATGGTAGGTTTGGTGATAGGAATCTTTTTCTTTCCTCCTTTCGGACTTATTATTGGCCCATTTATAGGTGCCTTTGTTGGTGAATTATTAAAAGACAATAAAGATTCTAAAAGAGCTTTAAGAGCTGCATTTGGATCGTTTATTGGTTTTTTAACTTCTACATTTTTAAAGTTTATTGCTGCGGTGATTTATGCAGGACTGTTTTTTTCAATTTTTTGGGAATATAAAAGTGTGTTTTTTAATTTTAATTAATTCCCAACATAATTTGCTACAATCCAACCACTTGTCCAAGCATTTTGAAAATTAAATCCGCCAGTTACGGCATCAATATTTAATACTTCGCCTGCAAAAAACAGGTTTTTATGTAATTTACTTTCAAAACGCTTAAAATTAACTTCTTTTAAATCTATGCCGCCAGCCGTTACAAACTCATCTTTAAAGGTACTTTTTCCGTTTACTTTAAAAACAGACTTTGTTAACTGATTGGCTAAATTTTCTAAGTGTTTATTGTTTAATTGTGCCCACTGAGAATCTATTGTGATTTCAGCTGCAAGAACAAATTTTTCCCATAAACGTTTCGGAACTTCTTCAAAAACTGAACGTAAAATCACCTGCTTTTTAGCCTGTTTTTTCTTTTCAGATTTTAAATAATCTAATACAGCTTCTTGTTTTTTAGACAACCAATTTACTTCAATTTCAAAATTATAGTCGTTTTTATTTAATTCCAATGCACCCCAAGCGGAGAGTTTTAAAATTCCTGGTCCGCTTAAACCCCAATGTGTAATTAACAACGGACCTTGTTCGGCAAGTTTAGAATTTAAAACTTTTACCGATGCTTTTGGAACTGAAATACCAGGAATATTTTGCAATCTTTCATCCTTAATATTAAATGTAAACAATGAAGGAACTGGTTGAATAATTGAATGTCCTAAATCTTGCATCATATTCCAAACTTTAGTATTACTTCCGCTTGCAACCAATAGATAATCTGCAACAAAATTTTCTGAATTTGTTTTAACAATAAACCGTTCGTTTTCTTTTATTATAGAATCAACTCTTGTACTTGTTTTTAATACTACGCCAGCATTTTTAGCACTTTCTAGAAAACAATCTATAATAGTTTGTGAAACATTACTTTGTGGAAAAACTCTATTATCATCTTCTATTTTTAATGGAACGCCTCTGTTTTCAAACCATTCCATAGTATCACCTGTCATAAATTGATGAAAAGGCCCTAACAGTTCTTTTTTGCCTCTTGGATAAAATTCCACCAATTCGTTTGGAGTAAAACAGGCGTGGGTTACATTGCAACGTCCGCCACCACTTACTTTTACTTTTTGTAGCACTTTTGCGCTTCCTTCTAAAATTGTAACTTCCAAATCTGGATTTAATTCTGCTGCATTAATCGCAGCAAAAAAACCTGCTGCTCCACCTCCAATTATAATTAATTTTTTCATATAATTTATTTACTCTTTTTCTTTTTTTCCGCTCAGCCGCCGGTACATTAATTAAAACGCATTTCAATTTTGCTCATCAACAGCATTCTACCAACAAACTAAATAATTAGATCGGTATAAGGAATTACTGTTTCAAAACCTTTTTGCTTAAAGTAATTTGGCGTATCATCATTTCCCGTTGCTAAAATAAAATCGCCGCCCCAAGCACCTAGACTTTTTGTTTGTCCGAAATAATCTAAAAACAACTCTTTTTGAACCGATTGTAACTGAATTGTTTTTGAAACTAATTGTTCATGTTCTAACATTAATTTTTCGAAATCCTTCAAATTATCACTTGACAAGAATAATTCCGACAACTTTGAAATCTGCTGAATCTCAGAAGTTAACGTCCCTTTTAAAGTTTTATATCTTTTAATTCCTTCCCTACTATTTTGCTTTTTATTTAAATACACAAAATACAATTGATTTTTAAAGATTGGATTAAAAGCTACTTTTTCAACTAATGGATTTATTCCATTTCTTGTGTATAAAATTGGTGTATTATTTTGTGCACAAGCAATATCATAACCACTTCCTCCAAAAGTGTTTTCTAATAATTTATATGGATTCACTTTCGCCCAATTTGCTAAATTATTAATTAAGGTTGAAGAAGTTCCTAATCCCCAATATTTTGGAAACGTAAGATTGGTTTTAACTAAACACCCTTCATTTGAATTTAAAAAAGCAGGATTTAGTTGCTGTGTTTCAATTAAAATTGTTCTTAAATTTTCAGCTAAGGTATCATTTCCTCCATCTTCTGTGGCTTCAAAATCAGCTGAAACTAATCGTAATTTTGGCAGATTAAAAATTACCTCCAACCAACATTCTCCTGTATTTGTGAAACTTTGCCAAATTAATTGATGTTCTTTAATTGATTCAACGGTTAAATCTTGTCCACAAGTAGTTGGAACAGCTAGGGATTTTGCGCCATCAAGCACAAAATATTCTCCTGTTAATAGTAATTTCCCGTTGCTATAGAATTGTTTCATTAGCTATCTCCTACCAATTTATTATATGCCTCAACCACGGCATTGTGGGTAATGGTTTTATTATCAAAATAATTTATTAGATATTCCTTTTCTTCATCACTTGCTCCCAATTGTTTAATAATATTGGTTAAGTGCATTTTCATATGTCCTTTTTGAATTCCAGTTGTTGTTAATGCTCTTAAAGCTGCAAAATTTTGAGCCAAACCAGCTACAGCAATAATCTCCATCAACTCTTTTGCCGAAGGATTATCGAGCATTTTTAAAGACAATTTAGACAACGGATGCAATTTTGTTAATCCACCAACAGTTCCAAGTGCTAATGGAATTTCAATCCAAAATTTAAAAATACCGTTTTCTATGGTAGCATTGGTTAAACTTTTATAACGTCCGCTTTTTGCGGCATATGCGTGTGCACCAGCTTCAATTGCTCTAAAATCGTTTCCTGTAGCTATAACAACGGCATCAATCCCGTTCATAATTCCTTTGTTGTGAGTAACTGCTCTATGTGTTTCTGCATTTGCTATTTGAACTGCTTGCACAAATTTTTGAGCAAATAATTCAGAATTTTCGGCATACAATTCTTCTACTTTACAACTTACTTCAGCATGAACTAAACATTCTGGAACGTAGTTAGATAAAATACTCATTACAATTTGAATGTCTTCTTTTTCAAACTCGTTTGCAATAGCTTCTAAACAAGAATTTATAAAATTTGCACCCATACTATCGGCAGTTTCAAAAGTAACATGCAGCTGATAGTAATTAGCTAAATCTACTGTTTTGTCTCGTAATTCAATAGCTAAAATTCCACCTCCACGCTTTTGCATATTTTGTGTTATAGCTTCGGTTACCTTGAATAAATGCTTTTTCTTAGCTAAAAAATAATTTTGAAGTTCGGTTTTATTTCCTTCAAACATAAAGTGAACCTGCCCAACTTTTTTGGTTGAAATTACTTCAGCTTTAAATCCGCCCCGCGTACTCCAAAACTTTGCCACTAATGAAGCCGCCGCAACTACAGAACTTTCTTCAATTGCCATTGGAATGGTGTAATCTTTTCCATTAATTACAAAATTAGGTGCAATTCCAAAAGGTAAATAAAAGTTAGAAATGGTGTTTTCAATAAAATCATCATGCAAATCTTGTAATACCGGATTAGAGTTCCAGTACTGCATTAAAATTTGCTTCACTTTAACATCACCATTAAAAAAATTTGAAACTAACCAATCTATTTTTTTAAGCTTCGTAAGCTTTGAAAATCCGTTAACGGTTTTAGACATTTAATTTTACTTTTTAAGTGGATGAGCAAAGATAAATTATTAAATATTAAAAATAAACTTGTTGTGTATTTGTTTAATGTATTCAAATTGCTTCACTTTTAGTACTTCTACCTTAGAAAAGATATTTTGTTCTCTACAGTTCTCGATACTATTTTATCAAGTATGAATTTTTATGATTTAATTCAGCTTGATTTTGTAAAATTTTTCTTAAACTTGACATTTATTTTAAGAAATGATAATTTAATGTAAGTAGCATGCAAAAAAAATTATTTCAAATAAGATTATTGATAGCGAACTGCATGTTACCTTTAAAAAAATAATATAGATTCATGAAAAGAATACTTATTCTCTTTATTGCAATAACTTCCTTAGCAACAGCACAAAAAAAAGACATCACATTAAACGAAATTTGGAATGGTACATTTAGTACCGAAAGAATGAACTCGTTAAATTCTATGAATGGCGATTTTTATTCGTTGTTAAATTTTGATAGAACTACCAGAAGTACTTCGGTTGATAAATACAGTTATGCCACTTTAGAAAAAATTGAAACCATAGTTGATAGTAAAAACCTAAGCAATTTATCTTATTTTGAAAGCTATTATTTTAACAACGATGAAACAAAATTAATGTTAGGTGTTGCTACCGAACCAATTTATAGACACTCTAGTTTAGGCGTTTTTTATGTATATGATATCGCTTCAAAAAAATTACAATTAATTGATGAAGACAAAATACAGGAACCTACTTTTTCGCCAGATAGCAAAAAAGTAGCGTATGCAAAAAACAACAATATCTTTATTAAAAATTTGGAATCTAATGAAGTTATTCAAATAACTTCAGATGGGAAAAAGAATTTTATTATAAACGGAATTTGTGACTGGGTATATGAAGAAGAATTTTCTTTTGTACGTGCTTTTGACTGGAGCGCAGACAGTTCAACAATTGCTTTTTTACGTTTTGATGAAACTGAAGTTCCTGAGTTTTCTATGCAGCTTACAGGAAAAGAACTCTATCCAACCCAACAGGTTTTTAAATACCCGAAAGCAGGTGAAAAAAATGCGGTTGTAACTTTACATTTATATAATTTAGAAACTGAAAAAACTTCAAAAATAAATTTAGGTGATTACGAATATATTCCACGTATAAAATGGACTAACAATGCTAATACATTAAGTGTTATGACACTAAATCGTCATCAAAATAATTTAAACTTATATTTTGTAAATGCTACAAATAACACTTCAAAAGTAGTTTTAAATGAAACTGATAAAGCATACGTAGATATCCACGATAATTTAACGTTTTTAAAAGATAATAGCTTTATTTGGACGAGTGAAAAAGATGGTTATAATCATATTTATCATTATTCAGAAACTGGAGAACTCATTAATCAAGTTACAACAGGAACATGGGAAGTAACCAACTTTTACGGAATTAATGAAAAATCTAAAACTGTGTATTACCAATCTGTTGAAGATGGATCTATTAACAGAACCATTTATGCTATTAAATTAAATGGAAAAAACAAGCAACGTTTAACAAATGCTTCTGGAACAAATAGTGCATCATTCAGTAAAAACTTAAATTACTTTATTAATACATTTTCAGATGCAACTACACCTGCTGTTTACACACTTCATAATGCAAAAGGAACACAATTAAAAGAGGTCTTAAACAATTCTAAACTTTCAAATAAATTAGCTAATTATAACTTATCCACAAAAGAATTCTTTACCATAAAAACCAAAAATGGTGAGTTTAACGCTTGGATTCTAAAACCAGCAAATTTTGATGCCAACAAAAAATATCCATTGTTTATGACACAGTATTCAGGTCCTGGCTCACAATCTGTTAGTAATTCTTGGAATGGTGCAAACGATTATTGGTTTCAACATTTAGCACAACAAGGTTATATTATTGCTTGTGTAGACGGAAGAGGAACTGGATATAAAGGCGCAGATTTTAAAAAATCTACGTATTTAAATTTGGTTAAATATGAAACCATAGATCAGATTGATGCTGCTAAAGAATTGTCCAAAAAACCATATATAAATGCAAACGAAATAGGTATTTGGGGCTGGAGTTTTGGTGGACATATGAGTACAAATTGTCTATTAAAAGGTAACGATATTTTTAAAATGGCAATTGCAGTTGCTCCTGTAACAAGCTGGCGTTTTTACGATACCGTTTATACAGAACGTTTTTTAAGAACACCTCAAGAAAACCCTACTGGCTACGACGAAAATTCACCAATTAATTATGCTAACCTGCTAAAAGGAAAGTTTTTATTGATACACGGAAGTGGAGATGACAATGTGCATGTACAAAATACCATGCGTTTAACAAACGCTTTAATTGAAGCAAATAAGCCTTTTGAACATGCTATTTATCCAGACAGAACACACTCTATTTACAGAGGAAAAAACACAAGACTACATTTGTACAATAAAATGACTACTTTTATCCGAGAAAATTTAGGGAGTGATAATTAATAGAAAACTTATAAAACAATAAATATCTTTTTTTAAACATAAATCTAATTTATAATTATGAATAACAAAACTTCAATGCAAGGACATCCAAGTGGATTAATGACACTATTCTTTTCAGAAATGTGGGAAAGAGTATGTTACTATGGTATGCGAGTATTACTAACACTATATTTAGTTAAATCTCTTATGAAAGGTGATGCGGATGCCGCAGTAATTTATGGAGCGTATACAGGTCTCGTTTATGCCGCACCTATAATTGGTGGTAAATTGGCAGATAAATTTCTTGGATATAGAAATGCAGTTATGTTAGGTGCAATTCTAATGGCTATTGGAGAATTTTTAATTTTAGGAGGGTCAGAACAATTTTTAATGATTGGTATGGGAGCCTTAATAGTTGGAAATGGTTATTTTAAAGCTAACATCTCTACAATTGTTGGTAAATTATATACAGAAGATGATCCTAGAAGAGATTCTGGTTTTACAATATTTTATATAGGAATTAATATTGGTGCACTTATAGCAACCACTGTTATTGCATATGTGGGTGAGACATATGGATTTAAATATGGATTTGGATTGGCTGGATTTGGTATGCTTTTAGGTTTAATAATATTTTGGACTGGAAGAAAAAACTATGCTGCCGCTGAAGGACTTGGCTTTACTGAAGAAGGTAATCAAAAAGTTTTCGGTGGATTAAAAAAAGCACATTTAGTTGGTATTTTATCACTAGTACTTATACCAGTTGCATATTTCTTAATAATGCAAAATAGCTGGTTAGATTATATATTACTTGGTTTATTTATTTTAATTTCCTTTGTATTAATTAAAGCTGGTGTAGATGCAGATGCTAAGGAAACTGTAAAAGTATGGAAAGACAGAATGATTGCCTTACTTATCTTTATGGTAATAAACATTGCATTTTGGGCTTGTTTTGAACAAGCAGGAACATCGTTAACACTATTTGCTGATAGAAATGTTGACAGAAGTATTTTAGGTTGGGAAATGCCAGCCTCTATGACACAATTCTTTAATCCATTCTTTATAATTGTATTTGGATCTATTTTCTCAGTAATGTGGGTTAAACTAGCTAATATTGGTAAAAACCCAAGTATTCCAATGAAATTTGCTTTTGGTATTTTACAATTAGCCTTAGGTTTTTTAATTACAAACATTGGTTTACAATTTGTAAATGAAGCATATCAAGTGCCATTATTAACTTTAGTTATTTTATATCTATTACATACAACAGGAGAATTATTTTTATCTCCAATTGGATTGTCAATGGTAACAAAATTATCACCAAAAAAGATCTCAGGAACAGCAATGGGAGCCTGGTTTTTAAGTTTTGCCATCGCAAATTATGTTGGAGGTAAAATTGCTACTTTAACTGGTGGACATAGTGATACTGGAGAAGTATTGACTGCTGCGCAAGGTTTAGATAAATATATAACTGTATTCTCAACGTTAGGTTTTGTTTTAGTTGGTATATCAGTTTTAATTATGCTATTTAATAAACCATTGAAAAAATTAATGCACGGTGTAATATAACCTTACCGAATTAAATGTTACAAAATAATTAAATATTATAAAAGCTCAAGTAAATTTTTACATGAGCTTTTTCTCTTAAAAATTTAAATATAATGAGTACAGAAAAAAAATC
>Ga0193952_1000012_pt1 | contig 104630 bp, 91 predicted proteins | sample BB_3_MG_FD_140368 | JGI IMG/M metagenome (GOLD analysis project Ga0193952, IMG submission 140368) | Microbial mat bacterial communities from the Broadkill River, Lewes, Delaware, United States - BB_3_MG | ecosystem: Environmental > Aquatic > Freshwater > River > Microbial mats | place: USA... | reverse complement strand
TAAGCTATAAGCAGTTGAACTCGTTCCATAAACAATCACACCTCCTGCATCAGCAACTGGATTAGTTGTATCAGTAAAACTACCATTGCCATCATTTCTGTAGTACTTATAACTACTTTGACCCGTTGCATTTAAAAGGTCATCATCTCCATCATTATCAAAGTCGGCAATTAACACCTTGTTTTCAGCTATTGAATTTAAGCTGATTGAAAGCGTGGATGAACTGAAGCTACCTGCACCATCATTTATATAAACTTGATCATAGGCACTAGTACCATAGGTAATAAAGTCTAAGTCTCCATCAGCATCATAGTCCCACGCTAGTGTATCTAGGGCATAATTACTTGAATTCACTCCAAAAGCAATTACGCCTCCTGCTGCTGCTACAGGATTAATAGCAGATGTAAATTGGCTTGATAATAAATCGTAAAATTCATCTATATTCAGTCCTTTTGAAAGAACAACCTCTCCGACAACCTTCTCTAAAACCCAATCCCCACCTTGATCAGAAGCACCGGTTAAGTCATCCGAGGCGGCAATATCGGCATCTGTTGCCTGAGCCAATTTGCCGATAAAATCCACGCCGATTTCACTGGCGGCCACATTACAGCCGTACAGTAAAATATCGCCGTTTTCGCTCAGACTCTGTTGAATGACTGCCAGCTCGTCACTGTAGTTTGCAAGCGTGTCGGAATTTAAGACTTCACCACCTAAAAAGACTTGTCCGTCAGCTCCGTGAGAAAGAATATGCAATGCTTCAATATCTGACCGGCCGGTAAGCTTTTCCGCCAGTTGCTCAAAACCATCGCCCTCAGCAGAAATTAAAATAACTTCCAAGCCTTGTGCTTTCGCACCTTCAACCAGTGTTTGGTAGTCTTGGACGGTTTGGTCAATAACAGCAATTTGCCGTGGCGATTGGGGAGCAGTCATAAAAAACCTCTAAAGCATTAAATTTTTATTATTTGTATATGTGTATATTTCTGTTTTCTTTGAATTTTCAGGTAAAACATAAGGTTATGTAGAGATTACAGTGAAAAATAAGAGAAGTAAATTGAATACAATAAAATATTATGCGTATTAGATACCGAAATCATTTGAATTCAGCTCTAGAGTGGAGCGGGCGCTGTCTAGTTCTGTTTTAACTAGACAGCGCGAGTTTTATTTTCGTGGCCGAGAGAATGGAGAAACGATACCGGCCGGTGAGAAATGGGCGTTTGTGAAGGGCTTTTGTCTATTCTTTGGTTGTCTCATCAAAACTAGAGTCGTATTTTTTAAGCAAAGCAATGAACTTCGGTTCGTCTTTGATATTATCAAAATGTGGGTCACTAAGAATACTGCCTGCAACACCTTCTGCATCTTGAAGTGAGGCTTGCAAGAACTGCAGGGCTTTATCATTTGCGCCTAGCAATGAATAAGCGCTAGCTAGTTGGTAAAGTGCGTGGGAATTATTACTGTCTACTCGTAAGGCTTGCTGGCAAAGAGAGATTGCCCAGTAAGGTTCGTCCATATCCAAAACCACGTCAGCTTTATAGGTCAATGCTTCCGCATTTTCAGGATCTAGTTCTAGTATTTGGTCGTAAATTTCTACTTTGTTGCTCAATATTTGCTCTTGTCCGGCTTTTAACCACAGGCTGTAAATGTCTTGATGTTGTGAAAGACGTTTTTGTGCGCTGGTAATCCCTCGTGATTTGCGATGGAGTTCCTCTTCTAATTTTTCAAGACGTTCCTCATACTCGCTGACCACTTCTTCAATTTTCGAGTTGGCAAGTGTGTGAACTTTGTCTTTCACATCTCGAATCGAGTTCCAGCCGACGAGTACTAAGACCGAGCTGACACCAGCAATCAGATAAAAGAAATAGGTGATGGTGTCGGTTGCATAACTTACTGCGCGTGTTGTCGCTGCCAATTCTCGGTTGGTGATCTCTTTGGTCACTTCCACATGTAGGTCATTCATGTCAGTACGAAGTTGTTTGAGTTCGTCAATCACATAACGCTCGATGAATGGATTGTATAAAGGTTCTTCAAGAGTATTCACATCTTGCGTGCTTTTATCATGCAGTTGAGCGGCGTGAGTCATCGGACTGATAAGCATTAGAAGACTAAGAAAGGCGAAAGTTTTCAAAATTGAAAAGGACATAGAAATTTCCTGAGCAGGGTATTTAAACTGCGTTCGAATTGGGTGTGTGTATTTAGTGAATCCTATCCTAACAAAATTGGGTGGGCTTTTGACAGGGATGGTTTTTGTTGAGTGGTTTGTATTGAAGTGGTTGGCAGGGCATGCGAACAAATTTAGCTTATCAGAATATAAGAAAGCTCTTCTGTGTTTTATTGATAAAAGCTTTTAATATCAGTGCATCCAATTTTCAATGTAACGAAATGTACTTTGAAAAAAATAGAATTCGAATGTGAAACGTAAGCCATAGGAAAAAGGAAGAAGGGTGCGACAAATTACTTCAAACAACTCAATGCGTATGTACTTGAAAGTGAGCGTGATAATGGCGTTGTTGATTGTGCCTTTGACTCTGATGCAGCAGTACATTGTTGAGAAACAACTCGAAATTAGCTTTTGGGCGATTCCAACTTTGGTGATTGTTTTGATGGTGGTGGTTGGCGGCCAATTGCTGAAAGTTTTAGAGTGGCAAAAATCTGAAAGCCAACTCTTTAAAGCCCTGACGGATTTCTCGTTGGAGTTTACTTATATCCGTTCGGTGGAAGGTGAATATCAATATGTTTCGCCAGCCGCTGAAGATATCACTGGCTACAGCGAACAGTATTTTTATGATAAGCCGAATTTTATGGACAGTTTAATTGTGGAAGAGGATCTGGAAGCTTGGCAATGCCATGTTCATCTTATGAATGAAGACAGTGCACCTGAGCGAGTTGAGTTCCGCATTCGTGATAAAAAAGGTGAGATTCGTTGGATTGAGCATTTATGCGGTCCGGTGCACGACAAACACGGAAATTTAGTCGCTGTGCGTTCGGTCAATGTCGATATTACTGAACAGAAACAGGCCATGTCAAAATTGGAGCGAATGGGCTTTTATGACCCTTTAACTAACTTGCCCAATAGACGGTATCTTAATCAACACCTTAAGAAACTCATTCAGAAAATTGAACAGGAAGACTCTGACAAAAAATTTGCGGTCATTTTTATTGATCTGGTGAATTTTAAATATGTGAACGATGCTCACGGGCATTCGATTGGTGATCGCTTGTTGCAGATGGTTGCTAAGCGTTTTAACAACTCTTGCTTGGACTGCGAGCAAGCAATTATTTCACGTTTTGGAGGGGATGAGTTTGTATTGGTCAATCAAATGTCAACAACCACCGAATCGATTCAGAGCTGTGTTAAACGAATTAACCAATTACTCGAAAAGCCATTTAAGGTACACGGCTACCGTGTCAATATTGGAGCGAGTTGTGGTGTGTCCATGTATCCAGATGACGGTTTAACGCCAGAACTTCTGATTAAAAATGCGGATGCTGCAATGTTCCAAGCAAAAAGCCAGTCGCTTAATATGGCGTTTTTTAGCCCGGAAATGGCGACGCATGCCACTGAAATGGTGACGATTCAGGCTAAGCTTCGAAAAGCAATTCAGCGAGGAGAAATTCAACCGTATTATCAGCCTTTAATAGATTTGCAAAGTGGCAAGATTATGGGCGTTGAGGTTTTAGCCCGCTGGATTGATATGAATGGAGAACCTTCGCCATCGCCTGCGGTGTTTATTCCCATCTCTGAGGAAACCGGGTTAATTTGGGCGTTGAGTGAAACCATGATTGAACAAGCCGGCCAGCAAATTCTAAAGTGGCAATCGCAAGGGTTGAAATTAAGTTACTCCATCAATGTTTCGGCACGTCAATTTTCCGATGAAAACTTTTGTGATAATGCGATTGCGCAGTTTAAGCAAATGGGAATTGATCCAACTCATGTACAAATTGAATTAACTGAAAGTGTGTTGATGGATAACATTCATCGTAGTATTGATAAAATTGAATATCTTCGTTCGCAAGGTTTCAAAATTGCATTGGATGATTTTGGAACCGGTTTTGCCTCTCTGCAATACCTAACGATGTATCCATTAGATACTTTGAAAATCGATCGCACTTTTGTCATGGATATGTTGGAAGATTCCCGTAAGTTGGCGATTGCTAAATCGATTATCAATTTAGCAAAAGATTTAAATTTGAAAGTTGTGGCGGAAGGTATTGAAACAGATGAGCAAAAATCTGTATTGATGGAGCTGGGTTGCGATATTGGGCAGGGCTTCCTTTTCAGCCGGCCGGTCTGCAAAGAAAACTTGACGGAACTTATGGAGTTACAAGAGGCTGCTTAGTTTGGTTAAGTTGATGCTGTCGTTCTAAAGTGCGTTGGTTGGATTTTAATCTTCTTTGAAATCCGCCGAATCAATGACATAAAACTGATTGCCGCCCATGGCCTTTGCTCCTTTTTTCGCCTTGGTTGCTAAGGACGAAAGTTTTTGTCTGTGTGAAAACAGCCCAGGTTCCACGCATAGCACGCCCAGCGATAAACTCATCATTGGAAAGAATTTTTGCTCACCATCGCGCCCAATGGCAGAAATACCGCCTTTGAGTTTATCTTCCTCGTGATAAAAATCATCAATTAAAATCGAGAATTCTTCCAATATTCGCTCGCAAATCGGTTGGTAGTCATCTGGGGTCAGAATCACAAAATCATCCCCTCCAATATGACCGATAAAGCTGTCACTGCCCAATGTTGCAGACTTTAAAACGCTGGCAATTGTGGTAATCACCTGATCCCCTTGTTCAAAGCTATAAAAGTCGTTGTAGGGTTTAAAGTTATCGACATCGACATAAATCACATTAAAACGAAGCTGTTGGTCAAGATTGTCTTGCAATGTTGTTTGAATAGGAACATTGCCCGGCAGTCCTGAAAGAGGGTTGGCGTATTTCGCACTTTGTACTTTTAAGTCGGTAATGGTTTCCAGTAATTGAACCAGAGTGGCAACACCTACAAATTTTCCTTGTCGAGTAATCAAGAAAGCAGAGTTGAAACTGCTTTCATGTGAAGTGATTTCACGACTCACATTGACTAAAGATTCACTGAAATCGAAAACTTTCGGGGGGCGATTCATAAAGTGAGAAACCGGCTTTTTCAAATGCAAATCTCGACCATATTGACTTGCCAGTAAGCTTAGAAGTTCATCTCGCCAAACAATACCGGCCGGTATTTGATTGTCTAAAACAGGTAAGAAATTCACGTTTGAATTTTTCAGAAAAAATTCCGAGGCATCTTTCACTCGGGCTTTAACATCCAGAACTGGATGCGGCTTTGAAATGGAACCAATCGACTCATTTTGTGAGAATCGATTTTCCGTTGTTTGTGGCCATTCATAGTCTAGTTTTAAACTGGGAAGTGGGGAAGGGCGTTTGAACAAAAAACCTTGGACATAATCGATTCCAATTTTTTGGAGTGCTTTGAGTTCATTTTCGGTTTCGACGCCTTCTGCAATTACTTTGGCATTAGAACCTTTCGCTAAGGTGTTAATGGTTTCTAAAAAACGGTATTTATCTGCATTAATATCTACATTATGCACAAAATGTTTATCGATTTTGACGTAATCCGGTTTGAGTTCCGACCAGAGTTTTAAGCCGTTATAGCCTGCGCCTAAATCGTCCAATGCGACTTGAAATCCGAGAGAACGGTAATGATTAATGGCTTTTAAAAATGGCTGAATATCGTCAATTGGGTGGGATTCGGTGATTTCAATCACAATCTGGTTTAAATTCATGTCATTTTCGGTCAAAAAGTTCAGCGTTTGGCCGGATTGGTGTGCAGCACTCATTAAGGATTGTGCTGATACATTGATGAATAATTTGGCACAGTTGTTGTGGATTGAACGAGTGTTTGCAAAATTTTTAATGGCGGTTTTACGTGCTAAAACATCCATCTCCAGCAAGCACTGATGTTTTTCAGCGGTATAAAAAAGGTTTAATGGCGAGTAGAGTTTTGAGCTTTCAGGGCCTCGCGTTAATGCCTCAAATGCAAAGGTTGAGCGGCTTTTTAGTTCAACAATCGATTGGAAGTGGGTTGATAGGTTTTCAGTCGCAAAAATTGCACACAACTCCTGACCTGAAGAGGTTTGTAATAATTCGACTTTTTTCGAGTTTGAAAGCTCCTGCGAAAACATACCACTATTCCTATATTGCGTTGAAAACGACGAAATGGTAAGGGCTTAAGGAGTGTGTTTTATGACATTTTTGTTAAGGAATCCCTGATTGAAACAGAGGTTCTTTAGGTAAAACAGTTTGAAACAGTTGCTTAAGTAGTATTGCTTAAGTTGTTTTAGTTTGTAGGATGGAAAGTTTACCGGCCGGTAAAAGTTGAGCGGTTTGGCGAATGTATAGTTGTCTTTAGATTGTGTAATAAAAAGAGAGCTTTCCACGAGATGATAAAGTAACCAAAATTGGCTAAAACAGTACTGAACGTTGTTAAAAATTCCAGCTATTCCCTGCAATTTTCGTCTAGTTCAGCTCAGTTTTTTCTCAATTTATGCTTTATCTCGAACTCATGCAAAGCTCTCAAAATGATAATATCGGTTTTGAACTTCAGTCAATGTAACCGTTTGTCAGAACAAGGGAAGAGTAAACGTTGAAAGTGAAAAACTTATTGAACAATTTATCTCAAGGCTTGGAAACCTTTGCAAACTCCGGTGTGGATTCTCTGGAGAGCTTGTTGAGCCGACAGACTCATAATGTGATTATTACGGGGCTTAGCCGAAGTGGTAAATCAATGTTTTTTACAACCTTAATGACTTTGTTTGGTCAGAGAGCTAATTCAGCTAATGGAACCTCTGACCATTTACCTCTGCTTTCTAGCTTGCCGTTAGACTTGGTTGAATCGTTTGAATTACGTCCAATCTCTGGGGAAGAGAGCTTTCCGATCGATGATTGTCTAGCAAAATTGCAAAATCAACAATGGCCTGCTTCAACGGATCAAGTTTACGGGTTTGAGTTGGTGTTAACACTCAGGCAAACGCGAGTATTGAAGCGATTGATTAATAAAACAAACAAGGTCGTTTTTCGTTTTTATGATTATCCTGGGGAGTGGTTAACGGATTTACCGATGCTACACAAAGAATTTGTGCATTGGTCAGATTCTGCTTGGTCGCAGCAGTCCAATCCTCCACAAAAATTCTATGCCCAAGGCTGGCAAGCATTTGTTGAGCAGTTTGATTTTGATTTGTCACCTGAAAGTGCCAGAGTTGAAGAGTACATTCAAAATTTTCGGCATTATTTACAAACTGCGAAAGACAATGGCATCACTCTCTTACAACCGGGTTCTATGCTAATGGAGGCTCAGACTTTTAATTGGACAGTGAATGGATTTGCTCCATTGCCCAGTTCAGTGAGTAGTGATCCTGAACATCCGTGGACTCGACTGTTTAATGAGAATTTTGAGCTGTTTAAAAAGCTCTGGCTAAAACCGTTGCAGGAAAACTACTTTTTAAAAGCGGATAAGCAGATCATCATGCTGGATTTGCATGAAGGTTTAAGCCATAGCCGAGCCCACCTAAATCAACTCAAAGAGACAATTAGCAATCTGGCAAACAGCTTTGTGTATGGCGCAGATAAATGGTACAAACCAAAAATCTTGTTTGGAGATCAAATCTCTAAAGTGGCCTTTGTGGCAACAAAATCTGATTTGATACCACACGCTCAACAAGGCAATTTTTTAAAGTTGCTGCAAGAAATTACGAGTGGTGTGCGCGCTCATCTAAAGGATCATGATGTTGATTTCCAACACTTTCTGATCTCTGCCATTCAGGTGACAGATCCAGGTGAGTGTGAAAATTGTTTACGCTTTACGGACACTCATAACGATTATCAAGAATGGGAACTTGAACCGTTGCCATGTTCTTTGAAAGAGCTTGAACCGAATCAGACTTATCCGGTGATGCCTGCCGCAGTTCCCAAGGATGTTATGAACCGAATGTACCATGCGCAAGGCATTGATCGTTTAATAGAATATCTAATCAAAACTTAAGGAGCGCAAAATGAACGCGCCGGACTACCAAGAACGTGTAAAAAAACGAGTGCTTTCTCAAAGACAGCCTGAAATACAAGCTTATGAAGTGACTGAAGACACGGAAAATCACCGTGAACTTGAAAATATAGAATCGAGTTTGAGTAGATGGGTTTGGGTTGTTGGTATTCTGCTAATGGCAGTGATTGGCTTTTCGATGGTAGAGGCTTACTTAACGGTAGTAAATCTTTTTCAAACAAATGTTGTTTTAGGCGGTTTTTTATCGTTTTTGCTGATAGTTGCAATGTTCGCTTTTAGTTACTTGATTGGTCGGGAATGGTTGGGCATTAAACAACTGAAAAGTATCTCGTCATCTTCTTTATCGCTGGATGAATTAAAAGATAAAGGCGATCGTGAGACGGCCATGAAAGCGATTAATGTTAGAGCCCGAAGCCTTGCTTCGATGACACCCGCTTATGCATTGCATCGAACATTTTTTCAAACGATTAAACCTCACCATACAAATGATGAAGTTTTACAGATTTATGGTGAGAAAGTACAAAAGCCATTGTTGGAAAAAGCGAGAAAAGTCCTCAAACAGGAATCTATCGGTGCAGGTGCAGTGGCATTTATCAGCCCGAATTCCTTACTGCAGACTTTCGGCATTCTTTGGATCAGCATGAGAACGCTTAAAAAAATCGCTTATGTTTATGGTATTCGTCCAAGCCTTATAGGGAACCTGAAACTTTTTCGTGTTGCTTTAGAAAACCTTGCCGCGAGTTCATTCACTGATTTAGTCACTGATGAGCTTGCAAATCAGTTGGGTGGAACCATTGGCGATAAGGTCATTGCAAATTCTGCGGATGCAATTACGGCGGCCAGCCTGAATCAGAGATTAGGTCGGGCACTCATAAAAGAATTAACAAATTCTTCAACTAAGGTTGAATGATCTCTGTGATGTTTACTGGTTAAAAACTTCTGGTGTAAAAAAAGTTTAGTACTGAAGGCAGGGGAAAAGGAATGGCGCACCCGAGAGGAGTCGAACCCCCGGCCTTCCCCTCCGGAGGGGGACGCTCTATCCAGCTGAGCTACGGATGCGCGATAGAAGCCGAGTATTATAAGGGTTTTGACCGGCCGGTAAAATTTTTTTAGTTGAAACTATTTCAAGTTCCTTTCATTTTCAAGATGATTGATTCCCCATTCGACCTTAGGGGTCGTTACGTTTTAAGTCATTATCAATTTTGATTAATGGCTTTTTTATCTAGTAGATGGTTTCTGCCCATCGCAATTGCTTCTTTGGCAATAAAATTCTGATTCTCTTGAACAATCTTTGGTTGCTTCCGCTTCATTGAACGTTATTCCAATCCGCTGATATACATTCCTTATTCGTTTCTGCCATTGCAGAGAGAGGCCTCTTATGAACTTAAGAAGGTGAGTCTAAGAAGGTAATTTTCTGTTCTGTTTTATGTGATGTTTTGCATGAAAGCTTCATTTTGTCTGCAAGAAATAAAAAAAAGTTACCAAAAGTAAAAAAAAGTTCTTGATGTGAATTTTATTTTTCATTAGTATATGAATCAAAGTTTCTTGATAGGAATAACCAAAAGGCAAATGACATGGACAAGAACTCATATGTATTAACAATCTCGTGCCCAGATCGTGTGGGAATCGTGGCAAAGGTATCGGCTTTTCTGGCTGAAAATGACTGCATGATTTCAGAGGCTAACCACCATGCTGATGCACACAACGGCATGTTCTTCATGCGCAATGAAATTTCTAATATTCAAATTTCTGATGAGGAATTTCGTAAAGGTTTTTCAAAAATTGCTGAAGAGTTTGAAATGCAGTGGCAGTTGAACTCGACTTGCGTCAAAAAGCGTGTGCTGTTGATGTGCAGTAAACAGGATCACTGCATGACAGATTTACTTTATCGCTGGAGCAGCGGTGAATTGGAATGTGATATTCCTTGCGTGATTTCAAACCACTTGGATATGAAAGATTTGGTTGAGTGGCATGGTATTCCTTTTATCCATATTCCTGTTACACCAGATAACAAACCTCAGGCGTTTTCTGAAGTCGTTAAGTGGGTGGATCATTATAAGGCTGACACGATCGTTTTAGCTCGCTATATGCAGATTATCCCACCGGCGCTTTGTGAGAAGTATCCAGGGCAAATTATCAATATTCACCACAGTTTCCTACCGTCATTTATCGGTGCAAAGCCTTATCACCAAGCGTATGTCCGAGGTGTCAAGCTAATTGGTGCCACTTGCCACTATGTTACGGAAGATTTGGATGCAGGTCCGATTATTGAACAGGATGTCACTCGTGTTTCGCACAGTGAATCAGCAGATCAAATGGTTGTGCTTGGAAAAGATGTTGAAAAGAACGTTTTGGCACGAGGTTTGAAGTATCACTTGGAAGATCGTGTATTGGTGCATGGCAATAAGACCGTTGTGTTTGCTTAGGAGACTGAAATGCCGCTTAGATTACTTAAATATGCATGGAAAAAGTCCGAGGACGAACCTCGATTTTTTCCCGATGAAACGCCGCTAAAAAAAGCTTATGACGTAGTAATCATTGGTGGTGGAGGTCACGGAATGGCCTGTGCTTACTACCTTGCTAAAGAGCACGGTATCACTAATGTTGCGGTACTTGAACAAGGTTATATCGGTGGGGGAAATACCGGGCGTAATACGACAATCGTACGCTCAAATTACCTGACATCTGAAGGCGTAAAGTTTTATGACGAGAGTCTGAAATTGTTTGAGGATCTGAGCGATGACTTCGATTTGAATATCTTTTATTCAACTCGTGGCCACTTCACATTGGCGCACACAGATAGTGCAATGCGCACCATGAGGTGGCGAGCTGAGGTGAATAAGCATCATGGTATAGACAGTGAAGTGGTTGATGTCGAAACCATTAAAAAAGAAGTGCCTTATATGGATATGAGCTGTAACGGACAGCATCCAGTAATGGGTGCGCTCTATCACGCTCCAGGATCGGTTGCTCGCCATGATGCTGTCGCTTGGGGTTATGCTCGAGGCGCGCAGCAACGAGGGGTTGAGATTCACCAAAAAACAAAAGTGACAGATATTAAGACCAAGAGTGGAAAAGTGGTGGGTGTTGAAACTGATCGAGGATTTGTCGAGGCGAAAAAAGTGATTTCTATGGTGGCGGGATCGACACCTAGAATTACTGAGATGCTAGAGATTGAAACTCCGATTGAGATTTTCCCATTACAAGCTTGTGTAACTGAGCCTGTGAAGCCGTTTATGGACACGATTGTAGTTTCTGGAAGTTTACATGTTTATGTGAGTCAGTCTTCACGTGGAGAGTTGGTTATGGGGGCTTCAGTTGATCCTGCAGAACTTCACTCTACCCGTTCGTCCTTGGATTTTGTTGAAGGTCTGACTGACCAGATGATGGACTTATTTCCTTTTACCAGCCGTTTGAAAATTATGCGCCAGTGGGCAGGTATGAGCGATATTACGCCGGATTTTGCTCCGATTATGGGGAAGACTGATGTGGAAGGCTTTTATCTTGATGCAGGTTGGGGAACATGGGGGTTCAAGGCGACACCTGTTAGTGGGAAAACTATGGCTTACACGGTTGCTAACGATCGCACACATGAATTGATTAAGCCCTTTAGTTTGTCGCGTTACGAAGATTTCAAGTTGGTTGGCGAAAAAGGTGCGGCTTCGGTCGGACACTAAGCAGGACACAGGAGAAGAGTTATGAAATTTGTCACTTGTCCGAGTTTAGGACGAAGAGCGCTCAGCGAATTCACCTATGGTGGCCGACTGGAAAAAGAACCTGATCAAGAAACAGTCTCGGAAAAAGAATGGACGGACTACGTTTTTTATCAAAACGGTGCCCCACAAACTTTGAAAGAGTGGTGGTACCACCGTCCGACAGGTATTTGGTTTCTGTTTGAGCGTAATACTTTGACCGACCGCATTACACAGGTCGAATTTGCGAAAAGGGGAGTCCAAAATGAAGCTTAGACTTGAACCGCAACCATTGGAATGGATTGATCGAAAATCCAGTGTTTCGTTTACTTTTGAAGGGCAAGAAATATCCGGCTTTAAAGGGGATGTAATTAGTAGTGCATTATGGGCTCAGGAGGCGAAAGTCGTTGGTAGAAGCTTTAAATACCATCGTCGCCGAGGCCTGCTTAGCATGGCCAATCATGATATTAATGCCTTATTTCAGGCCAGTGATCGACCAAATGTTCGTGGTGATGTCGTTGAAGCCGAAAATGGTATGGCTTTGAGTGCTGTTAATACCTTTGGCTCTTTAGCAAATGATAAAGGCGCATTGGTCGAGTGGATTGGAAAATTTTTACCAGTCGGATTCTACTATCGAGCGTTCTATTCACCAAAATTTCTATTCCCTAAGTGGGAGCGACTGATTCGTGAAATGGCAGGGCTTGGAAAGATTGATACTAACTGGACCGAAGAGCGTAAGCCTAAACGTTATCGTCATTGTGATGTTGCGGTAATTGGTGCTGGACCTTCAGGGATGGCAGCAGCGATTGCGGCAGCTAAAAAAGGTGTGGATGTCTGTCTGATTGATGAGAATCCGCATATTGGTGGTTCACTTGATTATCAGTACGTCAATGAAGATGCACAAAAACTTAACCGCCAATTTTTAAAAGAAACGATTGAATTCATGCCGAATATCGAGGTGATTACATCGGCTTATGTAGCAGGTTATTACGGAGATAATTGGTTAGGAATTAACACTTTAGACGGTTTGATTAAGCTTTCGTCACAGTCAGTTGTTGTGGCAACCGGTGTATTCGAACAGCCTGCAGTTTTCCGAAATAATGATTTGCCCGGTGTTATGAATGCCTCGGCGGCTCAAAGATTGATGTCTCGTTATGCTGTGGCTCCTTGTAAAGATGCTGTTGTACTCACTGCCAATCCAGAAGGATATCGTGCTGCATTAGATCTGCATAAAAATGGCCTAGCTGTTAAAGCGATTCTGGATACTGGAAAAACCGACTGTGAGTGGGCTGCTCAAGCAAAGAGTGCCGGTATTCCGGTGTTTGAAAACGCCAAAATTATTGAAGCCATGGGACGTAAGCAACTCGAAGGAGTGAGTTTTTCGGTTGCCGGTATGGAAAAAAATCTTACATGTGATGGTTTATTGATGAGTGTTGGTTGGGCTCCAGCAGGCGCTCCTTTATATCAAGCCGGTGCAAAATTTAGCTATAACCCTATTGTTGAACAGCTACTACCGGTTGCATTGCCTGATGGTGTTTTTGCTTGCGGTCGTATTAACGGGGTATTTGATATTGATGATCGAATTAAAGACGGGGAACAAGTCGGTGAAGCCGCAGCACAATTTATGCTAGGTGAGCCAGCTCCCGTTAATAAAGATTATATTGCTAAATATGCTCATTCTCACCCTTACCCAATCTGGCAACACCCGAAAGGTAAAGAGTTTGTCGACTTCGATGAAGATATTCAGATTAAGGACTTAAAGGGAGCAATCGCACAAGGGTTTGACAATATTGAATTAATGAAGCGTTTTTCGACCATTGGGATGGGGCCTAGTCAAGGTAAACACAGCAATATGAACGGAATCCGTATGCTGGCGAATCTTACTGGTAAAACCATTGATCAAACGGGTTCAACGACTGCTAGACCAATGTTTCATCCAACGCAGGTTTCTCATCTAGGTGGTATGCGTTTCCGTCCAGAGCGTTTGACTGCAATTCATAGTTTCCATCAGGAAAACAATGCGTGTTTTATGGAAGCTGGGAATTGGCTAAGACCCGAGTTCTACCCAACTCAAGGAAGTCGTGAAGAGTCGATTGCAGCTGAGGTGTCAGCTGTGAGGAATTCCGTTGGTTTGATTGACGTGTCTACGCTTGGAAAGTTGGAAGTGTTTGGACGCGATGCCGGTAAATTGATGGATCGCCTTTATACCATGCGCATGTCGAATATGAATATAGGCGCTAGTCGCTACGCTTTGATGGTTGATGATTCAGGGGTAGTAATTGACGATGGTGTTGCGGTTCGTTATTCGGATGAACATTTTTATGTCACTACTACGACTTCAACCTCTGATTCTGCTTATCGATTGATTCAAAAAAAGGCGATTGAATGGGGGCTCAAAGTCACCGTGCTTAACCGAACAGGGCAAATTGGGGCGATGAATTTAGCGGGGCCAAACAGTCGTCAGATTTTGTCTCAATTGACCGACTTGGATCTGTCTAACGATGGCTTTCCTTACTTAGCGATGCGTCAAACAAAAATTCTGGGCATTGAAGCAACCTTGATTCGTGTCGGCTTTGTCGGAGAGTTGGGTTATGAGATTCATACTGATTCAGGTTCTGCATTGAGAATTTGGGAAGCAATTATGGATGCCGGTAAAGGATATGACATCAGACCGTTTGGTGTTGAAGCTCAACGACTTCTTCGTCTTGAAAAAGGCCACATTATTGTTGGTCAAGACACCGACGGTTTGACGAATCCATTTGAAGCGAATATGCCTTGGGCTGTGCATTTCAAGAAGCCGTATTTCCTTGGTAAGCCAAGTTTGGCCAAGTTGAAAACCATGCAGAGTCGAACATTAGTGGGCCTTGAATTACTTTCAAGCGAGAAACGTGATATGCCTCTTGAATCGAATCTGGTAATCGAAAACGGCGAAATGATTGGTCGAATCACCAGTATCGGTCGCAGTGCAACTCTTAGCAAGGTGATAGGTCTAGCGATGATTGATCTACCTTTCTCCAAAGAAAATCAGAAGTTGAAAGTTAAATTGACTGATGGCCGTTTTGTCGATGCAAAAGTCGTAAAAACCCCATTTTACGATCCGGAGGGATTAATGCAAAAACCCGATGAGTCAGAGGAAGGAGACGCAGCATGATCAATAATCAACCTTTACAACTGATCTCGAAAGACTTGTCGAATTTAATGCACCTTCGAGGTGAAGGGATGCAAGAGGTTCTAGCTTCGCTTGGAGCGGAAAACCTAGAGATTTTTCAATATCGTTCGGTGGCGAAAGATCAGTTTGTTGCAAATTTAGGAGACGAAGAGCTGTATGTTTGCGTAGAGCAACCTGTGCAGGTCTCACTAGAAAAAAATCAATATGCATTTCCACGAGGGGATGCTGTATTTGAATTGTTGGGAAATTGGAAAGCTTTGCTGTCAGAAGTCTGTATTTACGACTTTCGTCAATGCCGGCCGGGGGATTTCCTGATGGTATCGGTTGCAGGTATATCAGCCTGGTTACTGATTCCGGAAACCGATGAACCACTTATTTTAGGTTGTGATCCCACTTTAGGGCACTACTTTCAGGAAACTTTAACAAGGCAAATAGAAGAGTCGCCTTTTCTAAAAAACGGAGTTCGAAAATGACGATTGAAGAAGCAAAGAAATTTCTCGAAGAGAATCAAATTAAATATATTCTCGCACAATTTGTAGATATTCATGGCGTGGCAAAAACCAAATCGGTGCCAGCTAGCTGTTTGGAAGCGATTGTAGAAGATGGTGCAGGGTTTGCAGGGTTCGCTGTCTGGGGTTTGGGCATGGAGCCTCATGATGGTGATTATATGGCTAAGGCTGATTTAAGCACTTTAAGCCTTGTTCCATGGCAACCGGGTTATGCGCGTATCGCCTGTACGGGTCATGTTCATGACCAACCTTATGAGTTTGATACACGTCATATCATGTTGAAACAAATTGAGCGTTTATCTGAAAAAGGCTGGACTTTGAACACAGGGATTGAACCTGAATTCAGCCTACTGCGTCGTGATGAAAAGGGTCACCTGGTGCCGTTTGATGAAAGTGATACGCTGGATAAGCCATGTTATGACTATAAAGGGTTATCTCGTTCTCGTGTATTCCTTGAGAAGTTTGTAGATTCTTTACAGCAAGTCGGATTTGATGTTTACCAAATTGATCATGAGGATGCTAACGGGCAATTTGAGATTAACTATACTTATTCGGATGCAAAAACCTCTGCAGATCGCATCACTTTTGTGCGAATGGCTGGAAGCGAAATTGCGAACGAACTAGGAATGATTTGTTCGTTTATGCCAAAACCAAATGCCAATCGAACAGGGAATGGTTTCCACTATCATTTATCGATTACCGATGACCAAGGAAATAACTTATTCAAGGATGATAGTGATACCAATAACATGGGGCTTTCAAAACTTGCCTACCACTTCCTTGGGGGGTTAATGCATCATGCGAAGGCGTTATGTGCATTTGCTGCGCCAACCGTGAACTCTTATAAACGTCTTGTTGTTGGACGCTCGCTTTCCGGAGCAACTTGGGCACCAGCATTTATTAGCTATGGTGATAATAACCGCTCGGCAATGGTTCGTGTGCCATACGGGCGTTTAGAGTTCCGCTTACCTGATACAGGATCGAATGCTTACCTTGTAACAGCTGCGATTATTGCTGCTGGTCTGGATGGTGTAGCGAACAAGCTTGATCCGGGTGAACCTCACAACATCAATCACTATGCATTGTCACTAGAAGAAATTAAAGAGCGAGGAATTGATACCTTGCCTCAATCTTTGTCAGAAGCCTTGGATGAGTTGGAAGAAGATTCGTTATTCGTCGAACAGTTCGGTGAGGGCTTTATGAAAGAATTTATTGATATCAAACGTATGGAATGGGTTGAATACCAACGCCATGTGTCTGATTGGGAGTTAAACCGTTATGCAGAGTATTTTTAAAGGAGAAGGCTCATGTGTGGAATTGTAGGGTTGTATTTAAAGAATAGCGCGCTGGAAAGTCAGCTTGGAAAGCTATTTGAGCCAATGCTTATCGCGATGACTGGCCGTGGGCCTGACAGTGCAGGATTCGCCATTTATGGTGATGAAGTGCCTGATGACATGATTAAGTTGACGCTTCAGCATGAAGATGAGCATTACCCTTGGCACAGTTTGGCAGAAAAACTTGAAGAAGTTTGTAAAACAGATGTTTCTGTCATGCACAACGCTAACGCGGCAGTACTTAAGTTGAAAGCAGATGAAAGTTCAGTGCGTGAAACAATCGCAGAGTTTGATACAAGTATTCGGATTATGAGTGTTGGACGTTCAATTGAAATTCTAAAAGAAGTGGGCTTGCCTGAACAGATTGCGGAGCGTTTTACTTTGTCAGGTATGAAAGGTTCGCACATTGTTGGACATACTCGTATGGCGACAGAGAGTGGCGTCACTATGGAAGGTTCTCATCCTTTCTCGACTGGAATGGATCTGTGTTTGGTTCATAACGGTTCACTTTCAAATCATAACCGTTTGCGTGAAGAACTAGAGAAAGAAGGTATCCAGTTTGAGACTGAAAACGATTCAGAAGTCGCTGCTGGTTACCTTACTTGGCGATTGCGTCAAGGTGCAAGTGTGAAAGAAGCTTTGGAAGGTGCGATTGAAGACCTTGATGGTTTTTTTACCTTTACTGTTGGAACAAAAGACGGTTTCGCAGTCGTTCGTGATCCGATTGCTTGTAAACCTGCTGTTATGGCTGAAACAGAGGATTATGTGGCAATGGCTTCTGAATATCATGCGTTGTCAACTCTCCCAGGTATTGAAAATGCCAAGTTATGGGAGCCGACTCCTGGAAAAGTATATTTCTGGGGTAAAGGTTAATTAGTGAAAGACACAGCAAGACAATAAGAAAGGATTTGCCATGAAATTTGATTTAAAAACACAAACGGTGCGTGAGGTAAATCAGGCTTTGCACGATTTACCAAAAGATAAAGAAGCAGAAGTTGAAGTCAGCGGTATTAGCGGTGATCACAATTTGGCTGTCGGAATGGATCAACCCGTAAAAATTACTTTAAATGGTCATGCTGGTTACTACTGTGCCGGTATGAATAAAACTGCTGAGATTGTGGTCAATGGAAATGTTGGACAAGGCGTTGCTGAAAACATGATGTCCGGTAAGGTGCATGTTAAAGGTAATGCAAGCCAATCAGCTGCTGCAACAGCTCACGGTGGACTATTGATCGTTGACGGTGATGCTGCAGCTCGTTGCGGTATCTCTATGAAAGGTGTCAATATCGTTGTTAAAGGTTCAGTCGGTCATATGAGTGCCTTTATGGGGCAGTCAGGTTGTCTGGTTGTTTGTGGCGATGCAGGTGAAGCACTTGGTGATTCGCTTTACGAGGCTCATCTTTATGTAAAAGGGAAGGTTGAATCTCTTGGTGCAGACTGTGTGCAAAAAGAGATGCGCGCAGAGCATATTGAAGAGTTATCTGCTCTATTGAAAGAAGCAGGTTGTGATGATAACCCTGAAGACTTTACTCGTTACGGTTCTGGAAGACAGCTGTATACCTTTAAAGTTGACAATACCTCAGCTTACTAATTTAGCCGATCAAGAATAAGGAGTCTGTTATGACAATGGAGAAACCAGGATTAATCGAGTCGGCTACTTTTAGTCGTGATGTAATCAATGAAATTCAACGTGCAGCGGATACAGGGATTTATGATATCCGTGGTTTTGGTGCCAAGCGAAAAGTACCGCATTTTGATGACCTGCTCTTTTTAGGAGCGAGTATGTCACGTTATCCGCTGGAAGGGTATCGTGAAAAATGTGGAACTGATGTCACTTTGGGAACCCGTTTTGCTAAAAAGCCAATTAAATTAGATACTGTTGTCACCATTGCTGGTATGAGTTTTGGGGCGCTTTCGGCAAATGCTAAAGAAGCTTTAGGTCGCGGAGCGAACATTGCCGGTACTTCTACGACTACTGGTGACGGTGGTATGACACCAGAAGAGCGTCAGAACTCTAAAACTTTGGTGTATCAATATTTACCTTCTCGTTACGGAATGAATCCTGATGATTTGCGTAAAGCGGATGCAATTGAAGTCGTTCTAGGACAGGGCGCTAAGCCAGGCGGTGGCGGAATGCTACTTGGACAGAAAATCACTGACCGTGTTGCAAAGATGCGTACGCTACCAAAAGGTATTGACCAGCGTAGTGCTTGTCGTCACCCTGATTGGACAGGTCCTGATGATCTAGCAATTAAAATTCAAGAATTGCGTGAAATTACGGATTGGCAAGTTCCGATTTATATCAAAGTAGGTGCTACGCGTACTTATTACGATGTGAAGCTAGCTGTTAAATCAGGTGCAGATGTTATCGTAGTTGATGGTATGCAAGGTGGTACTGCGGCGACTCAAGATGTATTTATTGAGCACGTAGGTATTCCAACTATGGCTGCTATTCCTCAAGCTGTTCGCGCTCTTCAGGAAATGGGGATGCACCGTAAGGTTCAGTTAATTGTTTCCGGTGGTATCCGTAGTGGTGCTGATGTTGCAAAATGTATGGCTCTTGGTGCAGATGCGGTAGCAATTGGTACTGCTGCTTTAGTTGCTTTGGGTTGTAACCATCCGAAGTGGGATGATGAATATCAGAAGATTGGTTCTGCTGCTGGTTTCTATGATGATTATCATGAAGGAAAGTGCCCGGCCGGTATTTCGACTCAAGATCCTGATTTATCATCTCGTCTAGATCCGGTTGATGCGGGTCGTCGTTTGGCAAACTATCTGAACGTACTGACACTTGAAGCGCAGACGTTGGCTCGAGCTTGTGGTAAGTCGCATCTACACAATCTAGAACCTGAGGATCTTGTGGCGTTAAATGTTGAAGCGGCTGCAATGGCAGGTGTTCCTTTAGCGGGAACAAGTTGGGTTCCTGGTAAGGAGTTCTAAGCTGTCATGAGTGCGCAAATCATTGATGGTAAGGCGGTCTCAAAGACCGTCCGCCAGAAGATTAAAACCAAGGTAGATGAACGCTTGTCGCAAGGCCTTCGTGCACCTGGTTTAGCGGTGATTCTAATTGGTGATGATCCGGCATCTTCTGTCTATGTCAATAACAAAAAACGTGCTTGCGAAGAAGTGGGCTTTGTATCAAAGTCTTGGCATTTACCTGAATCGACGACACAGAGTGATTTACTGGCTTTGATTAAGGAGCTGAATGAAGACCATTCAATGGATGGGATTTTAGTTCAGCTTCCTTTGCCGGATCACATTGAAGATGAAACAGTGATTGAATCGATCCATCCCGACAAGGATGTTGACGGTTTTCATCCCTATAATATCGGTCGTTTGACAGTTAGAATGCCGACTTTGCGCCCTTGTACACCATACGGTTGTATGACTTTGCTTAATCATTATGGGCTTTCGGCTAAAGGAAAACATGCAGTGATTGTCGGTGCGTCGAATATTGTCGGTCGCCCTATGTCTCTCGAGTTGCTTTTGGCCGGTGCGACGACATCTGTTTGTCATCGGTTTACCGAAGATTTACAGACCCATGTCGCAATGGCTGATATTTTGGTTGTAGCGGTCGGTAAGGCGAATTTTATTCCAGCAGATTGGTTGAAGCCGGGGTGTATCGTGATAGATGTAGGTATTAACCGTTTGGAAGATGGTTCCTTGACGGGAGATGTTGAAAACAAAGCTGATGAGATCGCTTCGTTTATCACACCTGTGCCTGGTGGCGTGGGTCCTATGACTATTGCAACGCTACTGGAAAATACACTGATTGCCTGTGAAAGGCATCAGCAAAGCCCATATTTTTCTACCTAGTATTATTTTTTAGTAGACCGTTTACTTCTTTTGCCATGTTGATCGTTAAGACGCATGGCTTTTTTGGTTCTGGAGATTTAATTTTATGAATGTTGTGGTGTTAATCCATGCGCCTTTTGAAAGGCTCGGGCAGATTCAGTTGTGGCTCGAGCAACGTGCTGCCGTAATTCATGAAGTATGTGTTTATCAAAAAGACGCTGTTTATCCTCCATTGGATGAAATAGACCTAGTCATCGTACTTGGCGGTCCGATGAGTGTAAATGAGGAGGATAAGTATCCTTGGCTAGTTGGTGAGAAGGTGTATATACGAGAGATTATTGAGGCAAATATCCCATTGTTGGGTATCTGTCTAGGAGGACAATTGATTGCCACAGCTTTAGGCTCTAAAGTGACCTTGAATCCTGAAATGGAGATTGGTTGGCATCTGGTTGAGCGTACTTCGAATTCTGTTGATGTTTTCCAGTTTCCGAAAAGTTTAGAGGTTTTTAATTGGCATGGTGAAACCTTTGAATTGCCAAAGGGAGCAAAACGTTTACTGAGAAGTAAAGTTTGTGAGAATCAAGGGTTTCAGATTGGTAGGCGTGTAATCGGTCTGCAATGTCATCCAGAAGTTCGCAAACAGGAAATTTCGGAATGGATTTCTGAAATTGGTGGTCAGATGGAGCAAGGAGACTATGTGCAAAGACCCGAAGAAATGCTAAATGACGCTGACCGTAAAATGCTTGCTGTAAGGCCGGTATTGTTTGAACTTTTGGAGTACTTGACTGCTCCAACTTAAGTAGTCGATTCTGAATAACTCGTTTAATTTATGGCAAAGCCAGTTTTTTACTCAACAAGGCAGAATGCAGAAATGCTATCTAGATAACATAAAGCATTCTAACGCAGTAGAGTGAAAGCTAGCGCAGCCCCTTTCTCGTCTCTGCAGCCGAGTGCTTTGTTTGGACGGGCGTTTAAGCAGATATTCTCGTTGTTGTGAACCTCAATAATGGAATAACTATTATCTTCAATCCACGCCTAGAGCCTATCTACTTAAACATCCCACATAAATCTAAACCAGTTATTCAGAGTCGACTAAGTATGTCCGGTGTGAGAAGTGGTCGTTCGGTCTGAGTCTGTCCGAATGATTACTTTGGCAAATGAATGGTTCAAACCAATTTAGAAAAAACTCCGAGTCGAGTATTTAAAAAGTCCTGACTCTGATAAAACTCTATTGCTGAATGATTGTCTAGGTCATAGACCAATTGAATTCGATTACATCCATTTTTTACACACCATTTTTGTAGTTCTGCCATCATCGATTTTCCAATTCCCTTCTTTCGAAAATCCGAGTGAATAACAACATCTTCAACCCATGCGGATTTACCACCGGTTGCTGTCGAATAAACCCATTGTGCTGTACACATTCCAATAATCTTGTCGCCGCCGGAACATGCCACAAGTGCATATCTATTATCGTCGTTAATAATTTCTTTTAAGCCTTGAGCAGTGTTTATTGAGCTGAAGTTGAAGTCGGCTTCTATGGAAAATAGCAGTTTCAGCAAATTTACCATGTCTGCAATATCGTTTGTTTCAGCGGGTCGAATCTTAATGTTCATAGGTTTATTCCGTTTTAACGTAAAACGGCCGCATAGGCGGCCGTTATCTTAACAATTAATAATAATTTATTGTTTGTGGTCAAATTCTGGATAAGCTTCCATTCCACATTCTTTCATATCCATACCTTCAAGCTCTTCCTCTTGAGAAGGACGTAGTCCCATGATCTTGTCGATAATGAATAAAACAATCAGAGATGCGATGAACATCCATGCGAAAGTTGCGACAGTACCAATTAACTGACCCATAAATGTCGCATCGCTGTTACTGAACATAACTGCAAAGATCCCCCAGATACCCGCGGTACCATGAACTGAAATCGCACCAACAGGGTCGTCAATACGGATTTTGTCCATAAACATTACTGAGAAGAAAACGACGGCACCACCAACAGCACCAACAAACACTGCCAATTCTGGTGACGGAGCTAACGGTTCTGCAGTGATGGCAACCAAACCAGCTAGAGCGCCATTAAGTACCATTGTTAAATCTGTTTTGCCAAACTTAATTTTGCTCAAAAGTGCAGCAACAATCATCCCAGCAGCGGCAGCGGCATTGGTGTTCACAAAGATTCTGGCAACAGCATTCGCTTCGTCAACGTTTGCAATTTTTAGCTCAGAACCACCGTTGAATCCGAACCAGCCCATCCAGAGAATGAACATACCTAATGTTGCCATTGGTAAATTTGCACCTGGGATGGCGCGTACTTCACCATTTGGTCCATAACGTCCCAGACGCGGACCAATCATAATTACAGCGGCTAAAGCTGCTGCAGCACCTGCCATATGAACAACGACTGAACCTGCAAAATCTTGGAATCCAAGCTGATCTAACCAGCCTCCACCCCATTTCCAATAACCTTCTACTGGATAGATTACAGCTGTCATAACCACGGCAAATACCAAGAATGGCCATAGTTTCATACGTTCTGCAATTGCGCCCGATACGATTGACATAGTCGCAGCTGCGAAAACCGCTTGGAAGATGAAATCAGACATCGCTGAATAGTAAGGTGCGCCATCACCGCCAGCAACTACAGCTTCAACACTATTATCCGCGCCTAATAAAAAGCTTAGGTTAGGCAGAAATGAGCTGATTGGATCGCCTGGATACATGACGTTGTAACCGACAAATAAGTATGTGGTACAGGCAACACTGTATAACAGCGCATTCTTCGATAAGATTTCAACGGTGTTCTTGCTACGAACAAGACCTGCTTCCAGCATTGCAAAGCCTGCAGCCATCCACATAACAAACACTGTACTGACTAGAAAATAGAAAGTATCAAGTGCATAAGATAATTGTAAAAAATTTTCCATAAATTTTTACCTCAAAGTATTTCCTCATTAATTCTGTTGTGAAGTTATAACGCTTCTTCGTCAGACTCTCCGGTACGGATCCGGAGGACTTTTTCTATTGGTGTAACAAAAATTTTCCCATCGCCAATTTTTCCAGATTTGGAACTATTCATAATTAGATTTAGAGTTTCATCAAGTACGTCATCTGAAACGACGATTTCAAGCATAATCTTGGGTACAAAGTGGATTTCGTATTCGGCTCCACGGTAAATTTCTGTTTGTCCTTTCTGACGACCATAACCCTTCACTTCCGTTACAGTAAGTCCACTGATACCTATGTTTATCAGGGCTTCACGAACATCATCAAGTTTATAAGGGTTTATAATCGCTTTGATTTGTTTCATAAGCGACCTCCATGAGGAAAATTAGTAATTCATTGATAGAAGAGGGCAAAAGATATGCCCCCTAGATAGTGGTATGGAACAAATATACCGAGGACAACATAGATAGAATCTTGCCATTGATATAAAGTTTATGTTTATCAATGGGTTACTGTATTTTTTGGCTAAATGATTCCTGGTAGGAAACATTTTTTCGCACCTGTTTGGTGCTGTGGCATTGGTTTGGTGCTAAATTTCGAGCAAGGGGCTTTTGAGGAATTCGCCCCTATGGTTTAGAGGAAGGGTAGATAATGATATTTAGAAATTTAATTGGCACTTGAATCAGTTCTTCAGGCCCATGAGAAATGGAGGCATCATAGGTCAGAGAGTCGCCAGGTTTCATGTGGTATTTTGACTTGCCATGACGGTAAATTAATTCACCTTCGAGCAAAAACATGAATACTTTACCTTCGTGTGTAAACGATGGAAATATCTCACTTTTATTGTCTAATGAAATAAGAAACGGTTCGAAAGTTTTATTGGGACCAGAATCGTAGGCAAGTAAGTGATAAGTATGGCCTACTTTGGTGCCACGTCGGACAACTTCAAGTCGTTCGTCAGTGGTTACCAACTGCGCAGCTTCGCCGCCATTGTCAAACTCTTTAAAAAAAGCAGAGATGGGAACACCGAGCGCTGTAGAAATTCGTAGGAGTGAATCCAAACTTGGTGAGACTTGACCATTTTCGATTTTGCTGAGCATACCTCGACTGATGGTTGATTGCTCTGATACTTCAGCAATCGTCAACCCTTGTTTTTTTCGGAATTCATTTATGACTCGACCAATATAGGAGTCTAGAGAGTTTTGCTTATCCATTGAAATTTTTGATGTATTGAATTGTAAATGCTTTATAGCATTCTAATAGAAAGGCCTGAACAATTCTAAACAATTCACTATATTTCGTATAAAACTAGCATTAATAGGAAAGTGATGCGGTTGGATAATTGTCGGTGATAACGACTTGTCGTCGGATTTGTTACCGGCCGGTAACAAATCATGGTGACAGAATAGTTATTTTGAACGAGAGTGTAGCGTTACTTTAGTTCTGAAATTATTCTGAAAGCTTTGGTATCATGCCGTCTGAGCATTAGGCAAGCACCCAAGTGCCTTTTCCGCGCTTTTTGGCTGAGTACATTGCGGAGTCAGCCTCTTTCAGTAATTCTTCAACTCCAATAGAGCAGTTTGGTTCAAAGAGTTTTAAGCCAATTGAGCTATCGACACCGATCGTTTGGCCTTGCGTTGTTGTGATTGGCTGACGAATCGATTTCATTAACTGTTCGGTAATATGCGCAGCCTGATTTTCACTGACAATATTTTCAATCAAAATAACAAATTCATCTCCCCCAAAGCGAGCGGCTGTATCTTCTTGATGAATCATTGCTTGTATTCGCTGGGCAACCACCTTCAATATTTCATCGCCGGCATCGTGGCCGTAGGTATCATTGGCTTTTTTAAAGCCATCTAAATCGATAAATAGTAGGCCATGCAGAAAAGGTAAGTCATCAGCATGCGCTAATAGGCGTTCAATTTCGGTAAATAAGATGTTGCGCTTGGCTAAACCGGTTAATTGGTCATAGTTTGCACGATAGGCGGCTTCATCAATAAGTCGTTGATTTTCATTTGTCAGTTGATTGAATGCACGGGTTACGTTGTTATAAAACTCTGCAATCAAAGCGGCTTCAGAATAAGGCTCGACTGAAATGCGTTGAGTAAAATCTTTTGAATTTGCTTGCAGGTTCATCATTTGCACCAAATCGTGCATGGAATTTGAGGCTTTGTGCTCGCTTATATTCATACCGATAATTTCATTTGCTTCACTGGCTCTCAAAGGCATAAAGTGATTGGCTATTTTTAAGAAAAGATAGGTGACAGTAAACGCATAAAGGCCAACGACACAAATACCGATAAGCTGAATTTGTAACTGTTCGAGAAACGGCACATTCGGTACAAAGAAGGCGACTGCTAAAGTGCCTGAAATACCGGCAAAAAGATGAACTGGAATGGCGTCAATTGCATCGTCAATTTTCCAGTGGATGAGCAGCACTCGACCGATTTCATAGGAAAAAAAGCCTAAACTGCCAATGGCGACAGCTTCAAGAGTGCTTGTTAAGTTTGCTGAAGCGGTAATGCAGACTAAGCCTGCTAAAATTCCATGCATAATGCTGTCCACTTCATAAAAGCCATGTTTGTATCGGCTGTAAATTAATCCGCTAAGACCTCCCATAGAGCCGGCTATTAAGGTGTTTAGTATGACCTTTCCTGTTTCGTGGTTGAGCGCTAAAACACTGCCACCATTGAATCCAATCCATCCTAACCAAATCAAGAAAATTCCCAGTGCACTCATAGCCAAATTGGATTTTTCAAAGTTTTGCGTACGGTTAAATCGTCCAAGCCTTGGGCCGATAATCATGATAGCCGCTAGAGCCGCCCAGCCGCCCACAGAGTGAACGACGGTTGAACCGGCAAAGTCGATAAATCCGAGTTGTGCCAACCAACCATCCTGATTCCATGACCAATGTGCTTGAATGGGATAAATAAACAGTGAAATGAGTACTGCGATTAGCAAATAGGTTGGGTATCGAGTTCGTTCGGCAATTGAGCCTGAAATAATAGTCACGGCCGTGGATGCAAACATTGCCTGAAACAGAATAAAGACAATCTCTGAAAAGTTATCTTCATAGAAAAAAAGACTGTCCCAGCCAACCCAACCATTGAGCGAATTTCCAAGCATTAAGCTTGCACCAATAGTGACAAAGATCATCAAGGCAATCAAAAAGTCGGAGATATTTTTTATGGCTGTGGAGATGGAGTTTTTAGCTCGAGTTTGACCTGCCTCTAATGCCGTAAATCCTGGTTGCATTAAGGCGACGAGGACTGCACTTATTAAGATCCATAACGTATCGATTAACCCCAAATCCATAACGACCCCATCAAATTTTGTTTGAGAATAAGGTAGGTTAAGCAAGTATTAGACCTTAATAAGAAATAACTAATATATTGATTGAATTATGATTTTTAAAAATGTGGTGTGATAGGTTGTGTGTTTTGAGTAGCACTAAAAGTGTGCAAATTGAGAATATCTGCTCTCGACATCAGTAATGCGTTTTATCATCTTTGTTTTGCCATAACTCAAATGCAGTTTTGGCTTGCTGTTCGAGAAGCCGTTGAGTCGGAATTTTTCGTTTTTCAACCGGCCGGCAAACTTCTTGATACAGAAATTCATCATCAAAACCAATTTGAGCGGCATCCTGTCGACTATTGGCATAGTAGATTTTATCCAGTCGAGCCCAGTAAATTGCGCTCAGGCACATAGGACAAGGTTCACAACTGCTGTAAATTTCACAGCCAGATAAATCAAAGGTGTTTAACCGATCGCAAGCTTTGCGAATCGCGACGATTTCGGCGTGAGCAGTGGGATCATGTGTGCCTGTGACTTGATTAAAGCCCTCGGCAATAATTTCTCCATTGCGAGTAATGACAGCCCCAAATGGCCCTCCACTGTCTTTGTCGAGGTGATGGCATGACAGTTCTATTGCGCGTTGCATGAAATCTTCATGGGCATGTTCACAAGATATTGAGGAGGTTTTATTTGATTGGTTCATATTGATTCAGTTATTCAGAGTCGACTACTTAAAGGTATTTTCAATCATTGGGATTTCTTTAAGCGCTTCTTCAATCGGTTTGGGTTTTGACAGCAGATACCCTTGGATTTGGTCGCAGCCAAGCTGCTTGAGAATCTCTCTTTGCTTTTCATTCTCAATGCCTTCGGCAATAATTTTTTTCTCAAGACCGTGCAGTGCACTAATCATGGCTTCAACTAGAATCACATCGCGAGGGTCGTTATCCATTTGACGGATAAATTCTTGGTCAATTTTGATGACATCAAAAGGCAGGTTCTTGAGTTCGCTGAACGATGAATATCCCGATCCAAAGTCATCCATGTGTACTTCCAATCCTGCACTTTGCAATTCTAAAATCATTTGACGTGTATGAATCATGTTGCTGATAAACACACTTTCAGTCACCTCCAAAGCAAGCCATTGGGGTGAAATTGAAGATTTCTGAATTCGCTCCAGAACGTATTGCACAAAGTTTTGTTCATAGAGTTGTATTGGTGAAACGTTAATGGAGATTTTATACAGTGGCTGATGAGTCTTTTGCCAATGCTCTAAAAGCTCGATGACCGTATCAAATATCCAATGACCGACTTCAATGATCAGTCCTGTTTGCTCCAGAATTGGGATGAATTGGTCAGGGGGAATTAGCCCTTTTTCAGGATGTTTCCAGCGGATTAGAGCCTCAAACGAGTTGATTTTACTGGTGTGAAGGTTTTGTTGAGGTTGGAAAAAAAGGCAGAATTCTCGGTTTTCAAGAGCTTCAAAAATGCGCCCCTTTTGAGTTGCTTTTTGAGTGGTTAAATTCAGCATGGAAGCATCAAAAAAGGAAAAAGGTTTATACCCACTTTTTTTCGCATGATACATTGCAATATCCGCTTGGCTTAGAAGCATGTCGGGCGTTGTCGCAGAATCGGGATAAAGTGAAATACCAATGCTGGGCTGAGTATGAATCTGGTGGTCGCCAATTTGAATGTTTTTCTTAAAGCTATTGGTGATTTTTAAACAGAGGTTTTTAATGTCTGCTAGGTTCGTAGTCCCCTCAACAATTGCGGTAAACTCATCACCGCCAATCCGTGCCACTAAATCTTCTTCTCGAAAAGCATTTCGTAAACGCTCACTGACTTGATGAAGCAATAGATCACCTGAGGCATGGCCATAAGAGTCATTGATGGATTTAAAGTCATTCAAATCCATAAACAGTAATGCAAAGCCGCCACCATGACGTTCATAACGATAAATAGTTTTTTCCAGCATTCGCATGAAAAAGGCTCGATTTGGCAGTTTAGTTAAGTCATCAAAATAAGCCATTTCTTCGATGCGTTTTTTTGCTTCGTGCAAATCGGTAATGTCATGAATAATGATGAGATTTGCCGGTTCTTCACGCCAAACCGTGGTAATCGTCGAGACCTCTGCTCGCCCTGGAGCTTGTCCAGGGCGAAGAAAATCAATTTCAAATTTTTCCGTGCTTTGCATTGGTTGAATAAAGCCAAACGGGATACCAATCAAATTATCTTTGTCGTAGTACATTAAATCCGCTGCAGCTTGATTGGCAAAAAGAATGATGCCATTGTGATCGGTGATTAAGATTCCGTTTAGGTTATGCTCAATGAGCGTTTCAAAATTGGTTTGTGCTTCATAGAGTTCTTCAATAGTGGTTAGGGTATCGCTTAAATCTTTTGCAGAACCGATATAGCTTTCATTGAATTTTGAGAGTTGGATGGCCATTTCATAATCTTGACCGGCCGGTAAAGACCAATGCATTGTGAATTGCAGATGATTGACGTCCGAATGAGCGAATTTTTGTAATCGGCTTTGGATAAACATCTGTTCATCGACATGTCGAGTGAGCAGGTTAAAAGACCTGCCTAAAAGTGTTTCACATTGCATGTTGAGTTTATCGGTTGCAAACCGGTTTAATGAGATAAGCTTAAAAGAGGCGTCGAGCGAGAACAGCACTTCCTGAGCAACATCAACGTAAGTTTGCATCAGGTATTTCAGTTCATGATGGCTATTCTGTGTTTCCTGCTCAGACATAAGCTTATGTTCACCTCTAAATTATTTTTAGGGTAGATTTTTAGTCGCGTTTAAACGGTTCAAATTCGAAAAAAATGAATGTTTCATTGTAATGAAAATTACTCTCTTGCATAAATATTTGTGGACATAGTTGCTTAATTTGCATCAATTAAGCTGCTTAACAGAGGATGGTTAAAAATTAGGAAGCAAAATTTTGAAGCAATAGCCAATCATTCTTTCCCCAATGATTTAAAACCTAATTATTTTTGGGCCCAAGTCTGAAAGCTCAGTTGTTTTGAATAAAGAGATAGTGAATTTTTAATTTTCCTTCAAACCAATAATGATTTTGAATGCGTGTGTTATCCGAATGTAACGCCATTTTTGGAAACGGTTCTTGGTTCGAAACTGTTAAGAGTTGTTGATTGGCGAGGGTGCTGTTTGATCGGCCTTTATTGGTGAACAATGAAATAAACTGCTGTTTTGATTCATCTAATACACGGGTCTTTTGCCAATTGATGTTTACACCTGACCATTGGATGGTTTCTTGAACATGCATTGGGTAGTAGCCATCGAGAAACTTTCGCATGTAGGGGCCTCGTGCCAGTTGCCAGTGTTGCTGTTTCTGATCAAATGTAAGCGTTTTCGTTTTGCCGGAGATACAAATTTTCGCATCTTTTTGCACATTCCTAAGCGCAATGCTTGCGGCTTTTGTCACAGTGCTTCCTATGCCTTTACTAGAGAGAACAGTCAAGTTTTCAGTGGTTTTGGCATTGTAGACAATTTCAATTGCATGAATGGCATCCAAGTTGTTATGACATTGAGTGAAGTCAACAAAGCCAGTACTCAGAGAGTCATGGTCAATTGTAATGTCATTTTGCAGCCAATATTTGCCTTGAGTTTTGTTTGGTTCAACCCACTTAAGTGGAGAATCCTGCACATCAAGTGTTTTAAAAAAAGAATCATCTTCTAAAAATGCCCGTTCTTGAGGGCTTAAATCGGATAAGTCATTTTCGGTTGCAGCTGTCGTAGTAATAGGCAAACTCATCATATTGAAAACGACAATTAGACCAGCGATTCGTTTCGAATTAGAGTGCAATTCAGTCATATTTATTCTCACAGTTAATACGATTAATGACATCGTTTTTTGGTAATCGGACGATTGTATGATTTTAGATTTTAAAACTTATGCAATTGTTATACAATTCGTTTTTATGTTGTATAGGTGTGGTCTGGTTCATTGATGTCATCTGTGATTGAAGTTGTCTGGTTTAAACGTGATTTGAGAATAGAAGATCATGCGCCACTAGTCGAAGCTTGTAAAAGAGCGGAGTATAACGGGACAGCGGTGTTAGCGCTCTATGTGATTGAACCTGAAATTTGGCTGGCGGCCGATGCATCTTGGCGTCAATGGCAATTTGTTGAAGATTGCATTCAAGAGCTAGAAGTGCTTTTGAACAAGATTGGAATTCCATTTTTAAAGGCCTTTGGTCATGCTGAAAACGTGTTGGCCTTGTTGGCTCAACGTTTTTCCATTGCCAATGTTTGGAGTCATCAAGAAACTGGCAACGCTATAACGTTTAAGCGGGATTTGAGCATAAAAAAGTTCTGTAAAGCGCATGCGATTCCATGGATTGAGAGCCTTCAACATCCTGTGCAACGTGCAGGGATTAATCGAGATCATTATCACGAATTTAGCCAAGCGTTTTTTGACCGGCCGGTAGAAAAGCCTCCAGTGATATCGGGGGAATTATGGCAACGGCAAAAAGCCTTCTTTCAAGCGTGTGATGCAAGTTTAAGTGAGGCGCTTGAAGCCATCGCACCCATGCCGATGCAAGAATTTTGGCAACAGCTTCAGGCGAGAGCTTACCCGAGAGAATCAACCCAGCGTGGTGGGCGTGAGAGAGGTTTACGTTGTTTACACCGAATTTTAAACAATCATGGGAAGGGGTATTTAGCCACTTTGGCAAAACCGTTTGAAGGTGCAACAGGTTCTTCTCGTTTGAGTCCGCATTTGGCTTGGGGCAGTTTGTCGATTCGAGAGGTTATTCATGCAACTTTGACGCAGATCCAGGCAATTAATGAGTTAAGTTCCGCGGTCGACGGGCAAAAAGCCAGCACGCGTGATTTGCGGGCATTGCTGTCACGATTGTTTTGGCAAAGTCATTTTATGCAAAAACTCGAAGCGGAAGCGGATATGGAATTTCATGCACTGCATCCGTTATATAAGGATTTGCGGCCTTGGAATGCGCAAGATGAACGTCAGCAAATGGCATTGTGGGCTTGGCAAAATGCTCAAACTGGCATGCCGATGGTGGACGCATGCATGCGTTGTCTTCAGCAAACTGGTTGGTTGCCGTTTCGGATGCGAGCAATGGTTGTCAGTTATGCCGCTTATCAATTGTGGTTGCCATGGCAGAAATTTGCGCCTTTTTTAGGGGCTTTGTTCACGGATTATGAACCGGGGATTCATTATTCCCAAGTACAGATGCAATCCGGCACAACCGGCATTAACCAAATGCGAGTTTACAATCCGGTGAAGCAGGCAAAAGATCATGATTCACACGGGCGTTTTATTGCCAAATGGATTCCAGCTTTGGCCTCATTACCATTGGAATTTCGATTTGAGCCGTGGCGATTGTCGCCGGAGCAACAAGAGCGTTTTGATTGCGTGTTGGGGCGAGATTATCCATGGCCGATTGTGGATCATGAAGAAGCCGCCAAAGTAGCCAAAAAACGATTGGCAGAGGTTCGTAAAGACCCAAATGCAAAACGGCTCAGCCAAGCGGTGTTTTTGAAACATGGCAGTCGTTTGAGTAAAGAACAGCGTCGATGGACGCGAACTGGTAAGAAAACTTCGAAACCAAGCTCGCGTAAAAAGTCACCGGCCGGTACTTGTGCCCGAATGGGTACTTGTGCCCGTATGGGTAAGAATGCTGTGCCGGATGCACAAATGTCGTTGTTTTAAGACACGCAGTCGACTATGTCGTTTGCATTGGCAACTTTCAAATAATTTTTGACTGTTAAAGAGGTTTTGATGGCACACAAAAAATTGCAACTTCCTGAGAAAATTTGCGAAGTTTGTCAAAAACCGTTTGCATGGCGAAAGAAATGGACGCGAGACTGGGAGCAGGTGAAATACTGTTCTGAACGCTGTCGTCGAAATACGAAAAAAACAATGAATGAGCGGTTTTGAAGGCAGATGACAATCTCTATCAAAGACAGTAAGCATTTAATGAATGCAACGATTCATGGCTTTCCAGAATCTATGGTTTTGCTTGATGTCGAGACAACTGGCGGTAAAGCAACTCGTGACCGCATTATTGAAATTGGCCTGCTGGTGGTAGAAAAGGGCGTTGTGGTGAAAACCTGGCAGACGTTTGTCAACCCTCAAACGCCTGTGCCTCCTTGGATTCAAAAGTTGACAGCTATTCGTACAGAAATGCTGCAAGATGCCCCAAGCTTTGACGAGATAGCTCCTATGATTCAGGGCGTTTGTGAGGGGCGTGTGTTGGTCGCACACAATGCTCGTTTTGATTACGGCTTTTTGAAAAATGAATTTAAGCGTTTGAATCAATCTTTTCAGGTGAAAACTTTGTGCTCGGTCAAATTGTCACGACGCTTTTATGCGCAATATGCTAGGCATGGTTTAGACCAAGTGATTCAGAGGTTAGGCGTGACTGTGGAAAATCGTCACCGAGCGCTAGACGATGCCAAGGTGATTTGGCAATTGTTTGTGCAGATATCGAAGAATTTTGAGGCGGATGATATTGCGGCGGTTTGTCAGGGGTTTCTGCAAAAGCCAGCGGTGCCGGCGAATTTGGAAGCGGTACAAATCAGCCGTTTACCTAACCGGCCGGGAATTTATCGATTTTGGCAAGAGGATAAGTTGCTGTACGTGGGAAAATCGGTGCGAATTCGTGATCGTGTGATGAGCCACTTTACGCAAGATCATGCTGTGGCGAAAGATTTGCAAATGAGCAGCAAAATCACTGACATTGATTTTGAAGAAACACCGAGTGATTTTGGCGCGCAATTATTGGAAAACTATTTGGTTAAAACTCAGCGCCCCATGCATAACCAACGGCTTAAAAAGCTGACCAAGCTTTATCAAGTGCGTTTGAATTTGGATGAACAGGGGTATTTGCGCTGCGAATTAAATGTTGCACAGCAGCAATTGTTTGATGAAGACCGCGCTTCTAAGCAAGGTGCTTGCAGTGAATCAGCGAATGAGTCTAATCAAGCGGTGTTTGGGTTGTTTCGTTCTCGTCGTCAAGCCCAGCAATGGATGGAAAAGGCGTGTAGCCGTTTTCAACTTTGTCCGCGTTTGATGGGGTTGGAAAATAAGAAATCAGGGCCTTGTTTTGCGATGCAGTTGAAGAAATGTTTGGGCGCTTGCTGCCAAAAAGAACCAACGGCTTCCTACAATTTTCGGGTTGAACAGGCATTCGACAAACTTAAACAGCAAGTTTGGCCTTGGCCGGAGCCGGTCGTGGTGGTTGAGCAAGCCACACCCATCCGAGTGATGAGTAAAGAAGCTAGGCGAGACATCCGTATCAGTCAGGTCTCATGCGAAGAAAATCAAAGTTGGTATCACTTTCATGTATTGGATCAATGGCGGTATTTACAGAGGTTTACCGATGAGCAAGCGCTACAGGATTGGTTGGTCGATTTTCAAGGTACTCAATTGGAGGGGTGGCATTCGCCGATACGTTCAGTGAATCATTCGCATAAATATGAGCCTCTAGGGACATTGGCCAATTTGGCCAATGGAGAATGTTTTGATTTGGATGCGTATTTGATTCTGATTCGATTTTTAATGAAATCACCCCTGCCGGAAGCCTTGAAAGTGATTCCGGTGTCAGATTTTTTGGCTAAGGCTATACATAATTAAGGTTTTTAAACGATTACCATGTTTATTGTTCAATTAAACAATTCAACCGAACCGACACCACAAGCGCTTTTGCAACAGCCCATTCAGCAGAGTTTTGCTTGTCAGGGGTTTCTTGAAGTGACTCAATCAGGTGACGATTTTTCAGGTAGTCGCCGTGACAAACAAACTTTACCGGCCGGTAAAGAGTTGGTCTCAATTGAAAAGCGTTTTGCAACCATGGCTTTGCAGCTTGCGCCTAGTCGTCGAAGCGCGATTGAGCGATTGCAAGCATTGGATGTCAAAGCTTATGCCAACACTCGCAATCACCTGGATGGGGCCATCACAAAATTGTCCGCGTTTATTGAAAATGGATTAATTTCCGAGCAAGAAATTATTGGTTTTTTGCAAGATCGCTTAGGGCAAAGTTGGTCAACGGCTTATCGATTTGTACAGCAGTTGAGTTGGCGAGAATTTTTTCAGCAAAAATGGCATCGAGATTACATGTCGCCCATGCTCGCGCAACAGGCTTATAAAACCGGTTGGCAAGAAGAGGATTATCAACGGCAGATGCCGAGCTTTATTACGCAAGCAGAAACCGATTCAGCATTCATCAATCAGTTGATTCAGGAATTGCAAAGCACCGGTTTTTTACACAATCATGGACGTTTGTATTTGGCTAGCTATATTGTGCACTGGTGCCAAGTTCATTGGAAAACGGGTGCTCAGTGGATGTTGCAGTATTTGGTGGATGGGAACTTGGCCAGCAATCACTTTTCATGGCAGTGGGTGGCCAGCACCAATAGTCCAAAGCCTTACATTTTTAATTTGGAAAATGCCCAGAGGTTTTGTGGCGAGCGTTATGACACTGCAGTGGCCAACAACCCGAGTTTGGCGGCCAGTTATGAAGAACTCCATGAACGGCTGTTTCCTAACTTGGAGAGTAATCAAAAATGAATAAGCAGGTGACAGTGAACAGTGAGCTTTGTTTACAGGATTGGTTTCTAGGAAAATCCAATGTTCTTTGGTTGCAACCGGATGCTTTGTACAAAGCGTTTGCGATGGTAGACAAAGATGAGGCTGGCTTGCAGAAGGTTACAAGTTTACCGGCCGGTATAGATGGGGCTATTTTTATCTGGGACGGCGCTTTTTTTAGACAGAGCAAAATTGGCGAGAATCGGCAGTTGTTTTTGTGGCAAGCTTTAGAAGCGTTTGCACAAGAGTTAGGTGAACGGTTGTTGGTGATTCAGGCGCCTATGCAAATGACGGTGACGGCGTTGATGATGCAATCGACGACTGTGCATACTCATCGTTCCGTATTAACAGAGCCTTTGTTTCAGATGGTTCAAAGCCTGCAACAACTGCCTTTTTATCCGGCGCAAGTGAAATGGGTAAAATCGGAACATTGGATTGATTACCCCAAAGCTTTACCGGCCGGTTTCTTTCAGTTTTGGAAAACGGCTGAAAAACAGTTATTCCCTAGCGCTGATGCTTCACCGAGCACCTCTCAGAAACAGCGTCCACATAAATAGTCGACTAAATAGGTGCTGAGAAAAATGCTGCCAAATTGGAAATTCGACTTTAAGTTTGACCGGCCGGTAAGAAAGCTGGGTTTGATTTTGGGTGATCAATTAAATCAGCAATTAGTCTCGCGGTTGAATCCTTCTCAAGACGCAATTTTGATGTTGGAAGTGTTGAGTGAATCTCGGCAACCTACGTCAAGTTGGCAAAGAACCACTCTGTTTTTGTCGGCAATGCGCCATTTTGCCAACGATTTACAACAGACTTGGTCAGAAAGTGCCATGCATTACGTGACAATTTCACATGGTTGTCCAGATTTTGAGCAAGGTCTTCAGGTGTTTTTTCAATCGTATCAAATGGCTTTTCCCAATGAGTCTTTACCGGCATTGGAATGTGTACTTGCTGGGGATGATTCGATTAAGCAGTCAATCGACACGTTTGCGCACTCGAATGGGGTGGCGTTGCAATGGTTGGCGGATGAGCACTTTATTAGCGAACCCGGGCAATTTCAACGTTGGCTGTCTGGGCGAAAACAACCGAGAATGGAGTATTACTATCGATTGCTGCGTCAGCAAACCGGTTATTTGATGGAAGGAGTTGAGGGGCAGCAATCGTCCAAATCGCAACCTGTCGGTGGCCAATGGAACTACGACAAGGATAACCGCAAAAGTTTTGGAAAATCCGGGCCTGAGAACGTGCCCGAAGTTCGCCTGTTTGAATTAGATGAAATCAGCGAAGCGGTCATTATTGAACTAACGGAATTAGTTGATAAAAAGGTTTTGTCTTTGGCTGGTGAGCCTTTAAATCTTGAAAATTTGACACAAAAGGGGTGGTTTTGGCCTGTCACTCGAGCGCAGGCTTTGCTGGTGTTAGAGGATTTTGTTGGCCACCGCTTAGCGCAGTTTGGTGATTTTCAAGATGCCATGTGGCAAGACCAACCGTGGTTGTTTCATTCTCGGGTTTCTTCGGCTTTGAATATGAAGTTACTTGATCCACGCGAAGTGATCGAAGCCGCGATTGAGGCCTTCGAAAAAAATGAGGCGCCCCTGAACGCGGTGGAGGGATTTGTGCGCCAGATTTTGGGGTGGCGAGAGTATATTCGTGGACTTTATTGGAGCTATCGCAAAGATTGGTTTCAGGCGAATCACTTGAATGCGCAACGCAATTTGCCCAGTTTTTTCTGGACAGGAAAAACTCAGATGAACTGTCAATCTCAAGCGGTTTCTCAGGTTTTGCAGACCGGCTATGGACACCATATTCAACGTTTAATGGTGACGGGTTTGTTTTCACTGCTTTATGGCGTAAAGCCTCAACAGATTCACGAATGGTACTTAGGCTTATTTGTCGATGCGATTGCTTGGGTGGAAATTCCAAATACCATCGGCATGAGTCAATTTGCCGATGGTGGGATTGTGGGCTCAAAACCTTATATTGCCAGTGGTGCTTACATTCAGAAAATGTCGAACTATTGCCAGAATTGCATTTACAATCCAAAGTTACCGGCCGGTGAAAAAGCCTGTCCGATAAGCACGTTATATTGGGATTTTATTGCTCGTCATCAATCTTTACTGGACGGTCATCCGCGATTGGGAATGCAGTGGCGAAATTGGCAAAACAAAAGCGATGAACAGCAACTTGCGATTCGAAATCGTGCACGATGGTTGTTTGAAAATATAGACGTTGTTTAAGGAATCTCCGGTTGAATCAGAGGTTCCTTAAGTGCTCTTTAGGGATTGAACGATCTTTAGAATATTACTTAATATTAAGCCTGTTTGAAGGAGAGAAAAATGGCATTAACAGTGAATGATTTTCGGTTGATTGAATCGGATTATGGCTATGCCAAAAAGGTACGTTACACTTTGGGACATCTTTTTGGATTGCGTACGCCCAGCTGTTTGCCTGAGTTGCTGTTACAAGGTTCTCCTGATGAGGTGGATGTGGTGATGCGATTGTTGCAGGCCTTTGCCGAAACAAAAACGCAAAATCATCGCTTGCGAGAGATTGCTGAAAAAGGGCTGAGAGAATTTGAGTTAGAACAGGCGTTTGAAGAGGGACGACAATATGCGATTAAGCAACCGATGCAAATGTTGAAAGATCACGGTCTGAATTGGCGTTACAGTAAAAATCCTTACCAAACAGGCAAAGTCGCAGCCGATCAGGAAAAGTTTGAGGCGTGGAGCAATGGATTTAAAGCGCATTTTGATGTCGCTTGCTGTGAGGCTTGGTAAGTAAACCTCACAGGTTTTCTGGGAAGTTTAGGCGAGAGGGTACTTAACTTGAATTCCGCTAAGACCACAGTAACCTTCAGGGTTTTTTTCTAAGTAGCGCTGGTGCTCTTCTTCAGCGCGATTGTAGTTTTTTAGTGGTTCGATTTCTGTGGTGATTTTGCCATATTTGTTTTCGGTTAACGCTCGCTGGTAGGTTTGCAAACTTTTCTCTGCCACTTCTCTTTGCTGTTCTGTGGTGTAGTAGATACCGCTGCGATAATTGCTACCAATATCATTCCCCTGGCGATCACCTTGTGTTGGGTTATGTCCTTCCCAAAAAACTTTCAGCAATGACTCTAAGCTGACTTTTTTCGGGTCAAACGTAACCCTGACCACTTCTGCATGGTTACGAATTTTACTTAAACCTGCGGTAATTGCGCGCTCTGTGGCAAGTACCGACTTGTAATTGGTACGCAGCATTTCACCGTTAGCATAGCCCACTTCGACCGATTCGACGCCAAAGTGACGGCGAACTCGTCTTTCGGCTCCCCAGAAACATCCCATGCCAAAGGCAATTTCTTCTAAATGATTCGCTAAATTTTGTGGATTTGCATGAGTAGGGTGTTGGTGTTTCATAATTCATCAATCCTATGAATGATCCGATTTCCAGTTCGATTGAGCCTTTTTCAAATCGTTTAAAACGTCTAAAACATGGGTGTCTGGATCCACATTTCGGTAAGTATGCGTAATTATACCCTTTGGATTGATAATAAAACTATGTCGTTTCGCTAAACGTACTATTCCTAAATTGAGCATGGCATCATAACGCGCGGCAGCAATTGCACCAGGGTCTGCGAGCAATTGAAATGGTAATCGATGCTTTTTTGCAAATTCTTGATGGCTTTCAACGGTATCGATGCTGATGCCTAAAATGGTGGCTTGCTGCTCAATCAGTTTATTAATGTTGTCGCGAAAACTACAGGCCTCGGTGGTACAACCTGGGGTGTTATTTTTAGGGTAAAAATACAGTACGATCCATTTTCCTTTCAGTTCAGATAGGGTGACGGCTTGGTTGTTTTGGTCGGTGAGAGTGAAATCGGGTGCAGCGTCTCCTGCTTTGAGTTCTGCATGCGCTTGCCAGCTTAACAGTGAAGCAATGGTAAACACTAAAATGGTGAATAGTTTTTTCATAAAAACCTCTCTTAACTAAAGGGTTACGGCGACAAGCGATTGCGGACCCAAGATGGCGCATCATCTGTGGTCTTGTTTTGGGTATCTAGGGTATATTCCAAGCGGTCATGTAAGCGGTTTTCACCGCCTTGCCAAAATTCAAAACGCTCGGGAACGACTCGATAGCCTCCCCAGAAATCCGGTAGAGGAACGTCGCCGTGTTTGAATTTTTCTTTCATTTTTTCAAATTGCGCAAGTAGCAAGCTTTTATTGGAGATGATTTGACTTTGTTGACTGACCCAAGCTCCAATCTGACTGCCTTTTGGCCGACTTAAGAAATAGCTTAAAGATTCTTTGGTTGAAAGCTTTTCTGCCCGGCCGGTAATCATGACTTGACGTTCCAAAGGTAGCCACAAAAACTGTAGGGCAATGTTTGGATTGTTTTCTAAATGTTGGGCTTTTCGGCTGTGAAAGTTGGTATAAAACACAAAACCGTTTTCATCAAACCCTTTTAACAAAACGGTTCGTGTCATTGGGCAGTTATTTTCATCAATGGTCGCCACAATCATTGCATTGGGCTCAAGCAGTTGAGCTTCCCTAGCTTGTGAGAACCATTTTTCGAATTGTGCAAACGGACTGACATCTGCTGTGGTTTCATCAAGGCTGTCAGAATTGTAGTTGCGGCGCATGGCCTGAATTTCTTCATTGGAGTGCACGGGTGGCTCCTTAACTTAACACTAATTTATTTCACTATTTTATAAGCTTTATCAAACTTTAACATTTAAGACGTGGTGAATTTAGTCACACGCTCACCGTCTTAGTCAGTTAAAAGGTGCATGTCATACCCATTCAGGTCTGCGAAGCTTGGAACGTTAATTTTCTAATAAGTAGTCGATTCTGAATAATTCGTTGTTGTGAACCTCAATAATGGAATAACCATTATCTTCAATCCATGCCTAGAGCCTATCTACTTAAACATCCCACATAAATCTAAACCAGTTATTCAGAGTCGACTATGTATTTGATGGCTTGCTCAAAGGCTTTTGGTTGTTCAATCCATGGAAAATGACTGCATTTGTCCAGCACAATGATTTTTCTTAAAACTTGATTATTTTCTAAAGCTTGCAAGTTTTCAGGCATGAGCGAGTCTTGTCGGCAATCTAAAAAATCAACGGGTAGGCGCCAATTGCGAATTTGCTCATAAGTGATAGGGTTTGCATCATACGCTTTCCAAGCCTGAACATTTAATTCAATATCAAAGTCCGTGTGATTAAACATTTTTGCATAGCTTTGGCCTTGCTGGTAGTCATAAAAATATGTTGGCAAAACTTGCGTAATTTGTCGTTCGGTGATTTCTCTTGCCTGCAGTTCTGAGGCAAGTTCAGAAACTTCATTGTTCCAAGCCTTTTCATCGTCCCAAGTGATTTGTTGAGCTTGCAGGTTTTTTTGATGAATGTTTTCAGTAAGATCTCGCATGGCATGTTTTTCTGGATCCACAGGGTTGAGTAGTAGGAGCTGAGAAATATGGTCTGGATATTGTTGTGTGTAGAGCATTGCCATTAAAGCTCCCCAAGAATGACCGATCAAAATGGGTTTTTGCGATGATGTCTGAGGGAGTTGCTGGATTAAGCTGTCAATGTCTTCTACCCAAAGTTGCGTGATGGTTTTTTGAAGTCTGTGAGTCGCTAGGTTTGAGTTTTCCCCGATGCCTCGCATATCCATTAAATAAGTACTGTGCCCAAAACTATGTAAAAGCGTTTGGATCGGTTCTAGATTCCAGCTACTAAATCCAGGCCCTCCTCCTAACAGAATGATGGCTGGTTTTGGTTTGTCTAGTTGGTTAGCGGCTTTCAATTCGTGATAGACAAGAGTTTCATTATGAGCCGTGGTAAGTGTTTGTGATGGTGATGTAAAAGCGGCATTCGCAATAGACGAAACGCTATACAGGCACGCCGCCGCCAATAAGCAAGCGCTTTGAAAAAACTTGGCCATCGTGTTTTTCAAGAGGTGGTTGTACATCGTTCTTTCTCAATTGGTTTTGTATAAGTTTAAATTTATTTTGTACAGGTATTGTATATTTATTTTAAATACTTATACTAGTCTTTAGAGCTAAGGAAGTCTTGAGATTTTATTTCTTGGTTTCATTAGTTCAGTTGTGACAAAACCATAGAATTTACACCTCTATGGCGTGAAAATGCCTACAACATTTTCAACGCAACGTTGTAACGACTACTCCACTTTTCATTTTTGGGCGCCATTGGCGCCTATTTTTTTGCGTGAAATTCTAAACGTGCAAGCTTGGCTTGATTAGGTCGGAACTGACAGCTTTTGTCGAACTTTTTTGACGAGCCAGCTCAGTAGGGGGACTTTTTCATAAACGACTTCGGTCGGATCCCAATAATCAATATGGCTGGAAATTAACCCCTGTCGATTAAATGTCACTTTGCTCATTCCGTCAAAACAGTGCATTTTTTTGGAGTTTTGGGTGGAAAATTCAAATTGCCAATAAAGCATTCCTATGAATTCGGTTTGATTTATTCGGTGTGCTTTGCGTGCGCGTTGCAAACAGGCATGTGTGACCGTGAACTTGGGGGATTGGAGCGTGGAGAACATGTGCGCAAAAATATTTAATGTGGCTTCTTTCCCTGTGACTTTATTGAATGGATCTTGAAAAAACACTTGCTCGCAAAACAGAGGTTCAAGAGTGATTCGATAGTTTTCCGAAGATAGGTTTTCAAAAGCCGATGCATAGGCTTCCAAATTAATTTTAAGATTTTCTTGTTTTAAAAGGATGTTGGTAATCTGAGAGTTCATAGTGTTTTTTGAGTCGCTTGTTGCTAGTGATGCTTGAGTGTTTTGCTAGAGAGTTTGAGTGCCCATGATTTGGGTAAACGTTTTAATAGGCTCAGTATGCTGGCCAAATTCCACGGAAAACGAGTTTCGAACCGGCCGGTAGCGTTTATGGCTTGTAAGATTTTGTCTGCGGCTGCGTGGGGCTCCATTAATCCTAACATTGGAAAGTCATTTTTGGCAGTGAGTCGGGTGTTAACAAAGCCATGATTCACGACTTTTAGTTGAATTTCGTGATGTTGAAGCTCAGGTTGGAGTGATTCGGCCAAATTCATTAAAGCCGCTTTGGGTGCAGAGTATGCACCGGCATAGGGTAAACCAAAATCACTCGACAGACTGATATTCCATAACCATTCCCCAGATGCTTGTTCTAAAAAGTAGGGTTTAAGAGCAATCATCATGCGTACCGCTCCCAGATAATTGGTCTGGTTCATTTGAATAAATAACTCTTCATCCCATTGATCAATGCTTAAAGGTTCATAGGAACCGGCGTTGTAAATCCAACAATCAATGCCTTCAAAGCACTCCCATGCAGTGGCACAAGCATGTGTAATCGTGTCAGGTTTCGTCACGTCAATATTGAGCAATTGAAGTGAATGTTGATAACTCTGTTGAAGCTCTAAAAGCTGTGTGGAAGATTCTGCATTTCTTGAAGAGGCAATCACTTGATCACCTTGCTGTAGAAGTTTTTCACACAGTGCCAAACCAATGCCAGCAGATGCGCCGACTAGCCAAAACTTTCTTGAAGGATGCGTTGTCAAAGGTTGAGTTTGATTGGCATGAGTCATTACGGCCTCCGACATTTAATCTTGTGAATTTATTAATTTCGTATCGTTATTGTAAAACTTTTGTCGGAATTTATCTTGTGTTTATGTATAAGTTTTGTATAGAATACTGGTTAAGTTATACAGAAAGTTTGTTTTGTTAGTTGAATGCATGATTTAAACCGGCTTTTGGGGCTTATTTAAGTTTTGAGAGTGTGTGACGTGTCTCTGATTGTGAGAATCGAGTGGCTGTTTGCGCAATGCGAGTTATGAAAATGGAGATAAATAAAATGTCGAAAATCTTATCGGAAGTCTCTCAAGATTGCTTAAACGGCGAGTCTGAATCTCTCAAAGTCGCGGTAATTGGCAGTGGAATCAGCGGCATGGCAGCGGCATGGTTTTTGAGCCAAAAACATCAAGTGACCTTATTCGAAAAAAACGACAAATTAGGCGGGCACACGAATACTTTGGAAGTGGACTTACCCGAAGGTCGTCAAGCTGTTGATACCGGTTTTATCGTTTTCAATCGTCCAAATTACCCCAATCTTACTGCGATGTTTGAACACCTTGCTGTGGAAACTCAAGAAACCGAGATGAGTTTTTCGGTTTCGATGAATCAGGGGCAGCTGGAGTATTCGGGGAGTAATTTGAATACCTTGTTCGCCCAACGAAGTAATTTGTTTTCTTGGCAACATTGGCAAATGCTCAAAGAAATTACCCATTTCAATAAACAAGCGAAGCAGGATTTAGCGGCCAACGAATCCCAAGAAGGATTTGTTGCAGGTTTTTATACCGGCCGGTTAGCTTTGCCACTGGGTACTTATTTGAATCGGTTGGGTATCAGTGAACATATGAAAAATTCGTATTTGTTACCCATGGCGGCTGCAATTTGGTCATGTCCAGTGGACACCATGATGAAGTTCCCGGCCGGTAGTTTTTTGCGGTTTTTTGAAAATCATGGACTGTTGAATGTTTCAGATCGCCCTCAATGGGAAACCGTAAAAGGTGGGTCTCAACGTTACATTGATAAGTTGCTGGAAAAAGCTAAGTTTTTCCCTCAAACGTCTTGCGGTGTGGAGCGTGTGGAAAAAATGCCTTCTGGGAAACTACGAGTCGTTAGTCAGCAACAATCAGAAGAATATGATCACGTGATTTTTGCTTCTCATGGCGATCAGACTTTTGAAATGTTAAGTCCGCAATTGCAACATGAATTTGGTTTTCTGAAAAATTTCAGCTATCAACAAAACATTGCTTACTTACATTGGGATGAGTCATTGATGCCAAGACGTAAGCTGGCTTGGTCGAGTTGGAACTATTTGCGTGATACAAGTCAAAAAGAAAGTGCGGTTGCGGTGACGTATTGGATGAATGAGTTGCAAGCTATCCAAAGTAAGTGCCCAGTTTTAGTGACCTTGAATCCAATCAAGCCGCCAAGCTCAGACAAAACTTGGCAACAGATTGTCTATGAGCATCCTGTTTTTGATCTGAAAGCGATGGCGGCGCAGGTAGAGGTACAGAAAGCTCAAGGCAGAGGCAATGTCTGGTTTTGCGGTGCATACAACGGGTACGGTTTCCATGAGGATGGCTTGAAAAGTGCCGTTGATATCGCTCGTGCATGGGGAATCACTCTTCCTTGGGAACAAGCTGAATCCATCTCAAGTCAGCAGTCTTCTGTGGCTTCCATGGCCGCGGTTACACCAGTTACAGCAAAAGATGAGTTACCTAATTCGTTTGACAAGGATATTGAGGGGGTAGCGTGAGCTCTGACCTAAATGAAGAACTTGTGTCCCCCAATATCCCATCGGAGGAGCAAGGATCTTGCTTTTATTTTGGTCAAGTCATGCATGAACGATTTTTTCCGATGACGTATAAATTTCGTTACAGCGTGATGAGCTTGAAAGTCGACGTTGATCGAATTGAAGAGGAAGCGCAGAGCGTTAAAGGGTTTTCAGTGAACCGTTTCAATTGGTTGTCGGTACATTTTAAAGATTACGGTGCACGCGATGGGTCTAATTGGCGGCAATGGTTAGAAAGCTTGCTAAAGCAATATGGCGTTCAGCAAAAGCCTGAAAAAATAGAACTGGTTTGTTTTCCAAGAGTATTGGGCTGGGCGTTTAACCCGCTGGCAATGTGGTACGCCTATGATGAAAAAAATCGTTTGATTGCGGTCGTGGGGGAAGTGAGTAATACCTTTGGTCACTGGCATCACTATGTGTTGACCAATAATGGGCGACCCATAGAACAAAAGACGAATGGCAAACTCAGTGCGAAAGCGACCAAAGTTTTTCATGTGTCGCCTTTTATTGGGATGAAGTGTGAATACCGCTTTCGATTACAAAAACCGGCAGAACACTACCAGATTGGTATTTATCAATCTGAAGAGGAAAGTCCTGTTTTGGTGGCTGTTCAGTCTGGAAAGCGCCAACCTTTGACAACACGGAATTTAGCCAAAGCGGTGTTTCAATACCCGTTTAACACTTTGAAAGTGGTTGGAATGATTCACTGGTGGGCATTGAAAATCTGGGTCAAGGGCGGCAAGTTCCGATCAACGCCAAAACCTCAGCTAGAGGAACCTTATGGAAACACGGAGATGACAAAATGTTAAAAGGTGTGAGTTCAAAAAGAGGCTTGTTATCACTTTTTGCTGAAAAGCTTATCCATCCAAATTGGATACGTTCAGCGGTCATGCGTTTGCCCTTTGACAAGATTCGACGAGGAAGTTTAAACCTAAATTATCAAGGTGAGACTTATCGATTTGTCGGCGCAGAGTCCGGCGTGCATGCAGAATTGGTTATCGTGCATCCATTTCGTGCCTACTGGTTAATGAAAACTCAGGGCGTGTTGGGGTTTGCTCAGGCTTACTATGAAGGAGCGGTTGATACCAATTCGCTCGAAAACATTCTTCGTATTGGCATGGATAACGAGAAAGAGTGGGCGGAGCTCACAGAAAATGGCTTTGGTTCTTGGAAAGACTTGATTTTGCACCGTAAACGCCATAATTCTGTGAAAAACAGCAAAGACAATATTTCTTATCATTACGATTTGGGCAATCGCTTTTACCAAAGCTGGTTAGACCCTTCAATGACATATTCCAGTGGTCTGTTTTTAAATGACTCAATGAGTCTACAACAGGCTCAACAAGCTAAATACCAACGCATTTTGAGTGAACTGGACTTATGTGCCGGTCAAAATGTGTTGGAAATTGGCTGTGGCTGGGGTGGATTTATGGAAGAAGCTTGCAAAATTGGTGCAAGGGTCAAAGGATTGACCTTATCTTCTGAACAGCAGTGTTATGCCATTAGTCGTTTGAAGTCGACGCCTTTTTTGTCGCAAGACAGTTATGAGGTGGCGCTTCAGGATTACCGACATGAAAAGCAACAATATGACGCCATTGTCAGTATTGAAATGTTTGAAGCGGTCGGTAAATCGTATTGGGATAGCTACTTTGAAGTTTTGCAGCGCTGCTTGAGACCGGGGGGCAAAGCAGTGTTGCAAATTATTACCATTGATGATGACTATGCGGAGTCTTATCAGAACCAAGTGGATTTTATTCAAAAATATATTTTCCCAGGAGGTCTTTTACCAAGTGAGTCACAATTAAAAAGCTTAGCGAATCAGCACGGTTTTGAATGGTTAAACAAACATGATTTTGGAAAGGATTATGCGCGTACTTGCCAACTTTGGAAGAGAGATTTTAATCACAAATCTTCAGTCCTAGAAGAGATGGGGTATGACAAAGCTTTTCAAAGATTGTGGAATTATTACTTGGATTATTGCCATGTCGGATTTGATGTCGGACGTATTTCAGTGGTGCAAATCACCTTGCAAAAGCCAATCAACCCATAGAGGGCTTTACATATGTTGCTTAGCCAAATGAGATCAAAAAACTATGAGAGGTCAAAAAAACATGCATCGTAAATCTGTTTTATTGACTATTTTGTTGATGCTGACTTTATCGGGGTGTTTCGTGCCAAAGGTTCAAGACTATACTCATTTCGAGCCTAAATTTGATTTGTTGGATTATTTTGCAGGTGAAACCTATGCTTGGGGACAGTTTCAAGATCGTTCCGGCAAAGTGATAAGACGGTTTCAGGTAAAAATTCAGGGAACAGTTTCTAATCAGTCAGGGGGGCCGACTTTAGTTTTGGATGAACGCTTTTTGTATGACGATGGTGAGCGTCAAACGCGCGTTTGGACGATTGAACGTTTGCCTAAATCCCATCCAAAGTTTGAAGAAGGGCTTGATGCTCTTTATCGAGGAACTGCAGAGGATGTGATTGGCGAGGCGATTGGGAAAGTCGCTGGTAATGCGTTGAATTGGAAGTATGTTTTGAATATGCCCTATAAAGATAGCACGATTCAACTTAACTTTAATGATTGGATGTTTTTACAACAAGATGGTGTCTTAATGAACCGAGCAAATGTCACCAAGTGGGGATTTAATGTGGGGGAAGTGACCTTGTTTTTTACAAAATCTTTACCCGAATGGGCACAAGTACCCGAAAGGGCACAAGTACCCGAAAGGGCACAAGCACCCGTACGGGCACAAGTACCGGCCGGTAGCGATTGGTCAGACATCAAGTGAATGCGAACTTTAACATGTTCTTTAATGGGCACTAGGATTTGGATATGAAAGAGAAAACCACACTGGTTTGGTGTCAAAGAGAATTGCGACTCCAGCATTTTCCTGCGTTGCAAAGTGCACTTCAATCATCGGACAAGGTTATTGTTGCGTATTTTCATGATCCAGAGATGGCCATCGGTGAGGCTAATTCTGCTTGGCTGGCAAAAAGTTTGCTGGCTTTGCAAACCTCTTTGCGTGAGCAAGGCGGTGAATTAATCATGCTAGAGGGTAAGTTTGCAGACTGCCTTAAAGAGGCGTTGGAGTTTTATCGTCCGCAACAGGTATTTTACAGTTTTGAAGTTGGCACGCCTTTTTTTGGGCAACAAAACCAAGCATTGGATTTTTGCCAATCGCGCAAGATTGCCTTGCAACCGTTTTTTTCTGAATTCTGGTTCGATCCCGGCACAATCGTAAATCAGCAGAATAAACCCTATGTGGTGTTTACGCCATTTTATAAGGCGGCACAAAAGAAACTTTCCATGTTGCAACCCTTACAAGCCGAGCCGTCTAATCAAATTGGCGACTTAGGTAAAACCAAAGTTGCTGGCAAATTCGACTCATGGACAAAATTACCACCAAACTTGCAAGAAATTTTGGATCAGCCTTGGGCGCAAAAAATCCTTAAACATTGGAATGTCGGTGAGACGGGTGCCTGGTCACGATTGCATCATTTCATTGAAAATCATTTAAATGATTATGATGAAGATCGGGATTTTCCAGCGCTCGAAGCCACCAGTTTGTTGTCACCACATCTGCATTTTGGTGAAATTTCCAGTCGTGCAATTTACTTTGAGTTGCAAGCGTTAAAAGAACAAGACCCGAGCTTGAATATTGATCCTTGGGTCAGGCAACTGGTTTGGCGAGAATTTGCTCGATTGTTGATGTGGTATTTCCCTAATACGGAACATTCGCCATTCCAAACCAAATTTGAGCAGATGGCTTGGGATGTTGGACCTCAAGACTTGTCGGTGTGGCAAAAAGGTCAAACGGGTATTCCGATTGTGGATGCAGGAATGCGTCAACTTTGGGAAACGGGTTTTATGCATAACCGAGTGCGAATGATTGTCGCTTCATTACTGACTAAAAATTTGAACCAATGCTGGTTAGAGGGCAAGCACTGGTTTGATGACACTTTGGTTGATGCAGATCCTAGTAATAATGTCATGGGGTGGCAGTGGGTTGCTGGTTGCGGTGTGGATGCTGCGCCTTATTACCGTTTGTTCAATCCATTGCGCCAAAGCGAACGTTTTGACCCTGACGGTGAGTATATTCGCCAATGGGTGCCTGAAATTAAAGCGCTTTCAGCCAAGGCAATTCATGCCCCTTGGGAAAATTTAAAAGAGTGTCACATTAAGGGAATCGCTTTAGGCAAAGATTACCCAAGACCGATTGTTGATCTAAGCGAAAGTCGCAAGGAGCATTTGGAGAGAGTTGAATCTTTAAAGCAGGTGGTATAATTGCGCCTGCATCAGTTTTTGTCTAAGATATGCACAGTTTTTCGAATTTGCAAGATTAGGCAAAATACTCGCTTATTCTCTCTCCAGCACTCAAGGTCTAATGTCTAAGTAAAGTCTATGGATACAAATCAACCACTCTACCCCATTCGTGAAGTTTCGCGTATTACGGGTGTTAATTCGATTACTTTGCGCGCATGGGAGCGTCGCTATGGGTTGATTGAGCCTGTCCGCACGCCAAGTGGTCACCGACTTTATACTGATGAACATATTCAACAAATTCAAACGGCGGTTTCTTTAAATCAGCAAGGCATTCCGATCAGTCGTGTCAAAACGTTATTAGAAAAACCGGCTGAAATAGATTCGGCAGAAACAAATGTTGATGCATCGACTACGCCACAGCTTTCTGAAGGTGGCTCTGCATTTCTCATAGAGCCATTACAGGCTCTGAATATCATGGATCTTGAACAAGCGTTTGACCAGTTGCTTGCTGATTTTCCGGATAAGAAGGCTTACCAAATTTTGGTTCAAGCAAATTTACAGTTCTCGGAATGGACTTTAGCTCAACAGTTGTTATGGCAAAGTTTGTTATCCATACGTTTAAAAACACGTTTGCGCCATCAGTTGCGGCTGTTTCCAAAACACCGTACTAATCGTGTGTTGTTGGTCAATGCATCACAACAAATGAACAGAGTCAGTTTAGATTTGTTGCGTTTGTACTATGCCATGAACGGTTGTTTGACTATTGAAGTGCAGCGTGATGAGTTGGGTGCAGATTTGAGTGTTTTGGCGAACCTCCTGAAAACTTTTGAGGCGCAAACCTTATCGTTGTTGACAGAGCAAGCGATGCCGGATGAACCTTTATGGGTAGATTGGAGCGAGCGTTATTCAGCGCTTGAGATGCATATTTGGTGGCAGGCTAATGAACCAGTTGAGTTAGCGGCTTTTGTACAAAATCAGAGTTATGCTTTGGATACATTATTTACCGGCCGGTAAATAATGTACTGAAATCACCGTTTAAGTCTTTTCTAACGCTTAGGGAGCGATATCGAAAACAACGAGATACAGTTTGCAAATTATTTGTGAGTCTCGTCATTTTTTTGAACGTTATTTGGAACAGTGAAAACCTGTTCTACGAGTTACTTTCCAGTTCAGCAATTCTTTTTTGTGCCGCTTCTAAAGCATTACGTAGCTCGACTTCCTCGGTTACATCTTTCTGAATGCCAATGTAGTAGGTGATTTCATCTAGTTCATCATAAAAAGGCGTCACGCTTAATTCGTTCCAAAAAACCGAACCATCTTTGCGATAGTTTTTCAAAATAGTTCGAATTGGAGCTTGGTCGTCAATCGCACTTCGGATCAATTTAATCGATTCTTGTTGAGTGTCTTCTCCCTGCAAAAAACGACAGTCTTGGTAAAGAATTTCATCTGCACGGTAACCGGTTAGTTTCTCAAAAGCCGGGTTTACATAAATTAAAATGGTATCGCGACCTTCTTTTTCGGCCACAACAATTCCATCCTGTGCATTTTCGACCAGTTGCAAAAGCAATGCATTTCGCAGTTTGCCGTCTTTCATAATGATTCCCTAATTCGTTTAGTCACACCTTATTATGAGGCAAAACTTGTGGTCAATGGTGTGCTCAACTTAACGCGCATAAATCGACTTGTCCACAAGGTTTGGTTTGAGGTTTGATTGTAAACAACTTTCAGGTGAAAGTGGCACTCAATTTAGGCGGTAAACGTCTGTGAACTTCGATTTATGATATTCTTAAAAATCGACTAAATAATTATACTTATATGATTCTTGATTGTTGCAAGCGGCCATTGTTAAGCGTTTTGCGAAATGAAACTGTTTATAGGGCGTTTTTAACGCGCTTTGGGAGGCTTATGAGGAGTCTTACAAGTTCACCGGCAATAATAAAAAGAGTACCGGCCGGTAAGAAAATGACAGGGTTAGGCGTGCTATTTTTATTGGTGTTTTCAGCCTTCTTGGCGGGGTGTACTGAGTCTCAAGATCCCTTGCCATTAAAGGCCGCGTTTGCCAGTCAGCCCGATAATGCTCTGAATTTCATCGCGTATGAAAAAGGTTACTTTAAAAAACACGGGCTAGATATTCAAGTTGATTTTTTTCCTTCTGGGAAACGGGCTATCCATGATGGTTTTCTAAAACACGACTATGATATTGCGACAACTGCTGAAGTCCCTTTTGTATTTGCCTTAGATGAAAATCCTGATTTACGAATTTTTGCGAGTCTTTATGGCGCTGACAATGTGAACCGCATTGTGACCCGGTGGGGGGTCGGGTTTAATTCGATTGACCAGATTGCAGGGAAAGTCATCGGCACACAAAAAAGCTCGGCAGTGCATTATTTTTTCCATCGAATTTACAATGCTTTTGAGATACCCCGTTCGGATTTTACGTTGAAATTTTATCCAGCAGAAGAGCTACCGCAAGCCTTAGCAAATGGTGAAATTGATGCGTTTAGCATGCGTGAGCCTTATGTCTCTCAAGCAGAGGCCTTGCTGGATGGCGAAGTGAATATTTTTTCCATGCCGGGAATTTATCATCAGTTTGGAGTGGCCATTACCCGAGAGGAAACGTTGCAACAGAAAAATGTTCAACTCGAACGTTATCTTCAAGCTTTGTTTGAGGCGAGAAATTTTGCGATTACAAACCCTCAGGAATCCATCGAAATTTTGGCGGAATATCTTTCGATATCCATTCCTGAAGCTCGCGCGCTTTGGCGACCAAGCAATTTGCAACTGGGGTTACATCAAGGGTTAATCAATACGATTGAATCAGAGATTCAATGGCGGAATTTTTTAACGGATTTAGGGTTAGATGATCGTAAAGTCGACTTGGAGGTATTTGATTTATCAGATTATGTTCATGTAGGTGTGATGTCCAAAGTGAACCCTTATGCAGTGATGGTGGTCTATGAACGGCAGAAGTCTGAATAGTATTTTTCGGTTTTGGGTGTTGTTGATTAGTTTGGTAACGGTTGCGTTAGGTTTTGTAACCATCGCACTGTATCAGCAGACTCAAAAACTTTATCAGATGAATGAGTTTAATTTGAACTTGAGTCAGGATACGACGGCGTTGATTTTACTGGCCAATGAACGCTTAGTTAACGATACAGGTCGGTTTCAAAAGCAACTTGAAGATGCGGCTAGCAATCTAAAGCAAACGTTATATCAATCACGGTTTGCCATCTCTGAAGCGGACAGTGATCTTTTGCTGGTGTATTTATCGGATATTCGGTTTTTATTAAAACGCTATCACATTTTTAATAACCATCTATCGAAGCAAAACATTCAGCGTTCGTCCTATGATGGAGTGATGGCAAAGATTTATGGCATGGATGCCGAAGTGAATCGAATTACTGGACAAGCACAACAAGAGTTTAAAGATAGTGCTCAGTTATTTATGATTGTTTTAGGTTTTTTCTTATTGGTGATGTTGGTGCTGCCATTAATGACTCTCAAAAAATTACGTTGGCAACTAATTGGTGCATTGCAGCAAGTTTCAGATTCTGCTCGCAGAATGATTGATCATAAATTTAAAAAATCCATTGAAGAAACGCCTTTATTGGAAATCAATCAACTGGTCTCGACTCTGAATAATTTACGTACCCGATTATTAAAAGAGATGGCAAGCAGAGAAGACTTGGAAGTTGAAATCCAAGCTAGAATCCATGCCGAGACCGAAGCGCGAAAATTGTTGCAAGATTTACAACGAAATCAAGCACAAATGGTCCAAATGGAAAAGCTTTCTGCAATGGGAACGATGGTCGGTGGTGTGGCACATGAATTGAATAACCCTTTGATGGGAATCATGAATTACATTCAATATTCGCAAAAACGCTGTGAGGATGAGAAAGCGAAGAAAATGCTCTTAAGAGCGCAAGATGAAGTCAGCCGAGTCCAGAGTTTGGTGAAAAACATGTTGATTTTTTCGCGAAGCAAGCAAGATGTTGAAATGAGAGTCATTGAGTTATTGCCAATTATTGAGCAGGTTATTGAATTATTTGAAGGCTCTTTTAAGAAACTAGGCATTCATATCGACCTTCAGGTGCCAGACAAGCTCCGAGTTCGAGCAAATGAAGATTTACTGAAGCAAGTGCTGGTCAACTTGCTTGGGAATGCTCGAGATGCGATACAAAGTGAGGAAAAACCTGTTTTGAGTGTTGTCTGGCTTCATGAGAAGGAGCAAGAAGGATTGTGCATCATTGATAATGGTGGTGGCATTCCTAAGAAGGTTCAGGAACAAATCTTCGATCCGTTTTTTACCACCAAACCGGTTGGCCAGGGAACGGGGTTGGGGTTGAGTATTTCCAAAGAAATGGCAACTACCATGAATGCTGAGCTAAAGCTTTTATCGACCTCGGAATCTGGAACGAAATTTATATTAGGGTTACAAAAAGTTGATGAGGGGTAGCTGATGACTAAGCATGTATTTACCATTGATGATGAGCGCTCAATTCGAGATTCATTTGTTTTAGCGTTAGAAGATTTTGACCATGTTGAGGTTTATGAAGCGGAAAATGGCCTTGAGGGCGTGAAACTAGCCGAACAAATCAAACCCGATTTGGTGTTTATTGACTTAAATATGCCTGTCATGAATGGTGTTGATGCCATTAAAGCCATTCGCGAACTCCATCCAGAAGTTCCCATCTACGTGGTGACGGCGTTTGCCAAGATGTTTTTTGAGCAGTTACACGCGCTTCAAGAGGAAAACATTGCTTTTGAAATAGCTGCTAAACCCATGTCTATGGATCAAATTCAAACGATTGTTTCGACAATTTTACCGGCCGGTTAAGAATAAAAAAGACACTCGCTGAGTTGTTTCGTTTAAACATCTGTTGAAAAGAGAAAGAATTATGAGTAAGAAAATAGAATTAAAATTATTTGTGGTGAACCCCAAACAGCATGAGCAATTGATTCAAGAATTCGAGAAAAGTCTGGCTGATAATTTTGAAAAAGACTATGTTTTTGAAGTGATTGATGTTTTGTCAACGCCAGAAAAAGCGATGGAAAATCAAGTGTTTGCAACACCAATGCTTATGCGTGAGTTTCCTGAGCCCGTGCAAAAAATTTTAGTGGATATTGCTAAATTACATGATGTGTTTTTGACAATTAGTAATGCGAATGGTGCTGAAATCATTTAGACGCTTGAATTGAGTGTGAATGGGATAAAAGTAAGGTTTATGGAGCAGCAAAGAGTTTCCAGTAACAAATCGTCAGTATGGCCGCTATTAACCGTTTGGTTAATGAGTCTATGGTTGCTAGCGGGCGCAGTTCAAGGGGCACCTATGCAAGTTGCTGAGTCTGATGCCACTTCGCAAATGCCTACTCCAACTGCTAAGGCTGTTCAAGTTCAGACGATTTCGGAGGCAAAAACCATGCCTTACGTCATTGGGGTGTTGGCATTGAATTCCATTGAGGAGGCACAAGAACAGTGGCAACCCTTAGCGGATTATCTGAATGTGCAGATGCCTAACTTCGGGTTTGAAGTGAAGCCGTTGGATTTTGATGAAATCTTGCCGGCTATTGAAAACGCCAAAATTGATTTTCTCATTGCAAACCCCGCTTTCTATGCTATTTCAGAACAAAAATACCAAACCTATGCGATTGCCACTTTGGTAAAGCATACCTTGCACGCCGATGTGTCAAAGTTTGGTGGAGTAGTCTTTAGCCAATTTGGTGTTGATGTTGAAGATACAATCAAACTTCATCAAGAAGAAGTGGCTGCAGTTGCTCCCTTTTCGTTAGGTGGCTACTTAGTTCAGAAGAAGTTCTTTAAAGATCGTTTTAATATTGATTTGAATGACCGAAGGATTACTTTCTATCATTCGCATCGAGATGTTGTAAATGCCGTATTGGCCGGTGAAAAAAAAGTTGGCATGGTTCGAACCGGCATTCTGGAATCAATGCAAAAAGAATCGATGGTTGAAACTTTTCGTCTCCCGGATACTCCAAATTACCAGTTATTACTGACGACGAAACTATATCCAGAATGGCCTTTTGCCGCTTTAAAACATATTCCAGTTATCGAAGCAGAAAAAGTGCTTATCGAACTTTTGGCATGGAAAAGTGGCGTTGTTGGTCGAGACAGATTTGCAAAAGTTGACGACCGTTTTAGCTGGTCGATTTCGCAGACTTATCAGCCAATAATGACATTATTGAAACAATTTAACGTTACGCCTTACAACACCGAAACCGAGATGAGTTTCAAGGTTTGGTTAGAACAATATCAAGAATGGGCTTTATTTTTTATTGCGCTCTTACTGGGTGTGATTTTAATGGCAAGCCTTTTAAATCGAAATGCTCTAATGGGAACGACCAAGCAGCGTAAACTCCATGATGAAATTGCTAGGCGGGATGATGTGATTGCAGAGTTGGAATTGGCAAATCAAACTCTTACTTATCAACAGGAGCGCTTTCAAATATTAAGTGATGCCTCGAACGATGGTGTAGTAATTTTTTCTTTTTCAGGGCATATCGAGTATATCAACCCTCATGCCTTACGGTTTTGGGGTAAAGAGTATTCAACAGTTGATCGGTTGAATGCGTACCATTTGTTTAGCGATGTAAAGGATCGTAATCGCATTCATCAAATGATGGATACTTTGAATGAAGCGACCCAAAGTCCCATTTTTTTGGATGAGTTTTCTGCCAAATTGGTTGCTGCAGATAGCAGCATCAAAAGCGCTTCTCTTCGTCTAAGTGCTTTGCAGCGCAAAGGCAAGTGGCTGATAGCTATGAATTTCAATGATCAGTCGGAAAAAAAATTACTTGAAAAGTCTTATCATCAAGCGATATTCCTCGCGCAGACCTACATTGAACAGAGTGATCAAGCGGTATTTACGTTTGATACAGAATTTAAGTTGCAAACCGTGAATTCCAAAAGTTGCGCTTTGCTGACAAAAGGGGAGGAGTATAAAGGTCTATGTGGCGCAGAAAATGTTGAAAAATTACCGCTTGAAGACATTAGTGCGCATCAGATTGAATGGCTGAAACTCTGTTTTGCAGAAGATGAACGGACAGAATTGGTTTTGGAATTGAATGAGTTGATGCGAGAGGACCGGCCGTCACATTTTGATTATCGGGTTTCACCTATGCATCAAGGGCCTTTTGAAAATTATCATTTTCATTTTTCTTATGTAGAAAATGTGCTTTTAAATGAAGCGTTTTTTCTGTGTGTCGCACAAAATGTTTCTGTCCTTGAAGGCGCGCAACCATTCTTCAACGGAACGCGTCAATATTTGGAAAGTGTTTTGAACCAGAATCAGTCAGGGGTACTGATTTTGGATTCACATGGTTTGGTGCAGTATTGTAACCATGCTGTTGAAAGTCTTATGAATGTGTCAAGTAAAGAACTCGTGGGCAGTGAGTTTGGCGTACCATCTAGTTTGAGTGAGACAAAGCATCATGAATTTGAAATTCTCACGGCGGATGGTTCCTCAGGGGTTGCTGAATTAATCTATACAGAAACCGTGTGGCAAGGTGAAAAAGCGTTTATGGTGCTGATGAATGATGTCAGTGACATTAAAGCCGCTCAGGCAGAAATGAGCTATCAAGCGTTGCACGATTCGTTGACAGGCCTACCGAATCGACGCTTGTTGATACAACAATTAGACAATTTGATTGAGGCCAACCGCTTTAGTCATTCACCGTTTACTTTGGTATTTGTCGATGTCGATCGCTTTAAGCAACTTAATGATACGTTCGGTTTCAGAATGGGGGATGAATTGTTGGTGCAAATTGCGCACAAGCTTAAAGAAACCGTGCGCAGTTCTGATTCAGTGACTCGACTAGCAGGGGATGTTTTCGCGCTGATTTTGCCGGGTGTAGAAAATCAGGAAATGCTGAATTCATTGGTTCAAAAAATCTTCCATGCATTTGAAGATAAATTACTGTTTAGCAGTGGTTCTGTGAGTGTTTTTTTAAGTATGGGAGCGGTGATTCATCCAAATTATGGACACAGTTCTACTGATTTACTGAAAATGGCTGACATTGCAAAACACTATGCTAAACGATCCGATAGTATTAATTGTAGGCTTTTCAATGACCGAGAAATGGGCGCTTCACTGAATACTTACAGCTTGGAAAATGAGTTAAATCGCGCGGTGTTGGATAACGAATTTTGTCTGTATTATCAGCCGCAAGTACTTGCTAAAACAGGCGAACTCATCGGAGTGGAGGCTTTGTTAAGATGGAACCATCCAACTCGAGGAGTATTGGCGCCAGAGCTGTTTTTGTCGACGTTGGAGAATAATGGGAAAATTGATGAGCTTGGAACATGGGTGATTGAGCAGTGTTTGCTTAAGCTTAAGGATTGGAAGTTTGCCGGCACCCAAAAACGCTTGGCCATTAATGTGTCTGCAAGACAGCTGTTGAGGCCGAATTTTAGTGAGTTTTTTGCCGATAAATTAGCTGAGTATGAGGTGGCAGCAGAGCAAATAGCCATCGAAATTATTGAAAATACACTGTTGAATGACCCTCACCAAGTAGCTTTAGTGCTTCAAAGTCTTCATGCAATGGGGGTTGAGATTCATCTGGATAATCTCGGTGCAGAGTTCAGTACTTTGACTCGTCTGAAAAACATGCCAATTGACTGGGTAAAAATTGAACGCCATTTGATGGCGTTATTGGTTGATGATGAAAAACCAGATTTAATGGTGAAAGCACTGATTGAATCGTTGCAGTCTTTAGGTATGCAGGTGATTGCATTGGGTGTTGAAACCCAAGCGCAAAAGCAGGCTTTATTGACTCTTGGATGCGATATTCATCAAGGGTATTTGTACTCTGAACCAATGGATGAAAAAGCATTTGAAAAACGCTATATTTAAAATTAATCAGACTGTTCAATCCAATATTTCGGGGTGTATAAACTTTACCGGCCGGGGTCTTTTTATTGAAATTTTCTATTTGTAAATAAGTGGTATTTGTTACGGTTTTTTCATATTGGGTGATATATTTAAGAAAAAATTAATCGCTTTCTTATCGCAATCACCGCCGGTGAACAAAGGGGGGTGTATCAAGGAAACAGAATTTATGCCTTCAACACCTCAGGTAAAAAATCAGAAAACTTATTCGAAATTTAAGCGTTTTTGGTCTGATTTTTTGCCGACATCTTTAAAGTCTTCCCATTCTTTATCATCGAAGAATGACAATAGTCATCGGAATTTTTCGATTCATGAAGCGCCAAAGCTTTCAGTCAGTATTCTTGTGATTTGCGGAATCTTATTATTGGGTGTGTTGTGGAATGCCCAAAATTCGGTGACGCAAATCAAATTTCATGCACAAAAAGCTTATCAGTCAAAATTAAAAACGGAAATTGACAACCTTGTCACAGAAAAACGCCAAATATTTATGGGCTTGGCACATGCTCTGTCTAAAACGTCTGATGTTCAAAACCTTTTATGTAAAGAATGCCCGAAACGCCGTGTTGATTTAAAACCATTGATTGCAAGCCTTAGTGTATCGATTAATTATCCAGACTTATGGGTGCAAGTTTTAGATTCGAATGGTGTAAGCCGTTATCGAAGTTGGACAGAGGTCAAAAATGATAATTTGTTAAAAGTCCGTCGAGATTTACGCGATTTTTATGAGGATTTGCAGCCAGCGAGTTCCGTATCGGTTGGAAAATTTACTCTATCGATGAAATCAACTGTGCCTATTTATGATGATCAAGGTGCATTTATCGGCGCTTTGGAAGTGATAGCGCCTTTTGACCCAATGGCCAAATTGCTACCAAATGAAAACAGTCAGGTTTATTTATTTGCGGATAAGTCTTTAAGAAGTAAACTCGTTAGGGCGGACGCAGAAGGATTTATTAACGGTTATTATTTGTTGAATCGAGATATAGAGCCACAGCAACAACGATTTCTGAGCTTGAATATAGAGTCTCTCGTAAAAGCAGAGGAGCAGTCTTTTAATGGTGAGGATCAGTGGCTGAGTCAACCGATTACTAATGACTTCAATCGTGTGCTGGGTTTCTGGCTAGTTCATTATGATCAGAGTGTTTTATTTACGGATGAGATTAATACGTTATTGAAACAAACAGTCTACAACGCAGGGGCTTTGTTGTTCATGCTGTTAATGTTTCTCATGGTGTATGGTTTTAAGTTTCGAGCTGAAAAAAGGCATTATTACTATCGTCAAATTTTTAATTCAGCTTCGGATATTTTATTCGTGACGGATGGTGAAACAGTTTTTGAAGCGAATAATCATTTTTTTGGATTTTTTAAAGATATTCGCACGCTTGATGAGTTTAACCGTTCGCATCGTTCGATTTACACTCAGTTTGTTCCAGAGCCTGATGGATTGCATTTTGAAAAAGAAGGGCAGTTTTGGTTGGACTATATTGAAAACCACCCTGATGAGCAGCACAAAGTGAAAATTATGAAGGATGATAGCGAGTACTATTTTTCTGTCAGGGCGGTACGTATAAATCAAAAGGAGCCTTTATATGTGGTTGCCTTGCAAGATATTAGTAAGCAAATTGAATATCAGAATGAAATAATAAAAGTTGCCAATACTGACGCTTTGACAGGGATAGGAAATCGTTTGTCTTTTGATAGACAACTAAAGTCAGAGGTAAAGCGAGCACACCGTTATGAAGCGCCACTGAGTTTGATTGTATTTGATATTGATGCTTTTAAAGACGTCAACATCGAATATGGTCACGGTGCTGCAGATGACGTTTTGCGTTGGATGAGCCAATCAGTGGGAGCAATGCTTCGTGAATCCGACGTTTTGTGTCGCTGTGGGGGGGAAGAATTCGCTTTGATTATGCCAGAGACCGAATTGGATAATGCCGCAAAAAAAGCGGAGAAAATCCGTATTATGATTCGTTCTCAGTTTTCACCGGTTGAAGGTTTGCATATGACTGTAAGTTTCGGTGTGGCTGAGTTGTCGATTTGGGATAATCCTGATACCTTGCTGACACGCGCAGATAACGCTTTGTATAAAGCGAAACAAGATGGTCGAGATCAGGTTGTAAAAGGTTATCATGAGATTTTGCAAAACTCGCAGACTCTAAAAGAGAATTTTTCTCGTTATCTCAGTTCTTAATTTACCCTGCCTCTTAATTCGTTATATTTCAGAATAAAATTGAAATGTGATTTGTCCGGATGCGAGTGAATAAAAGCTACGGTTTTTCCATATCAATCATGTTATGATTTTGCAAAATTTACCGGCCGGTAAATTATGAACATTTCACCAAGCAGGCGAAAATAGTCATGACTCAGCCAACTAGAATCAGGAGACCAGTATGAGTGTATTACCAAGCCATTTAAAATATGCTGAAACGCACGAGTGGGTGTACATTGATGAAGACGGTAATGCGGTCGTTGGCATTACCGACTTTGCGCAAGAGTCGTTAGGCGAATTAATGAGTGTGACGTTTTCTGAACTGCTAGGTGATGATTTGGTTCAAGGTGATGAGGTCATGTCAGTCGAATCGGTAAAATCGGCTTCCGATATTTTTGCACCGATTAGTGGTGAATTGATTGAATTTAATGAAGCCTTAGAAGATGAGCCTGAATTGGTGAATGAAGAACCCTATGATGGCGGTTGGTTATTTAAAATTGCGCCGCACGATGTCGATGAGCTTGAAAACTTATTGAGTGATGAGGAATATCAAGCGCAAATTGACGGCTAGAGTTTAGGGTCTATTCAACAGACCAGAGCCTTATTTTTTTAAAAGATGAGTCGGTAAAGGACTGCCACTCATCTTTTTTGTTTTTAGCGAGAGAGAAAATGCTACCCAGTTTACGTTTAAAGAAAAATGAAGAGCGACGCATTAAGCAAGGGCATCTTTGGGTGTTCAGCAATGAAGTCGATAATTCAGTCACGCCGCTTAAAGAGTTTGAAGCCGGTCAAGAAGTAGTGATTGAAGCGAGTAACGGTAAACCTCTGGGAATGGGGTATGTGAACCCAAATAGTTTGATTTGTGCGCGAATTTTGTCGCGAAGTGCGAAAGTGCAGTTTAATCAAAAATTCCTGAAACGACGCATCCAAGAAGCGCAACAGTTACGTGAATTAAGCTACCAAAAACCGTACTACCGTCTGATTTTTGGCGAAGCCGATGGCTTGCCAGGGTTGGTTGTTGACCGTTTTGGTGATGTGTTTTCAGTTCAAATCAGTACGGCAGGTATGGAAGTTAAAAAAGCCGATATTCTACAGGTGCTGGAAAATCTTTATCATCCACAAGCGATTGTCATGAAAAACGATCTGTCGAGCCGACAACTTGAAGGTTTAGAGCTTTATGAAGAAGTGGCCACAGGCGAATTACCAGAGCAAATTCTGATTGAAGAAAACCAAACTAAATTTGTCATTCCTGTGGTTGAAGGGCAAAAAACCGGTTGGTTTTACGATCACCGAGATTCTCGTGGTTACTTGCAAAACTTGGTCAAAGGCAAGCGAGTTTTGGATGTTTTCAGTTATCTTGGTGGCTGGGGGGTTGCTGCCTTAACCGCAGGCGCTGAGGAAGTTACCTGTGTGGATGCATCCGAAACAGCGTTGGATGGTGTGGATACCAATGCGCAGGCAAATGGCTTGGCAGAAAAGTGCATCACTATTCAAGGTAATGCGTTTGAAGTGTTAAAGGCTTTAAAAAACGAGGCGCATAAATATGATGTGGTTATTGTTGATCCACCGGCGTTTATTAAGCGTAAAAAAGACTTCAAAAAAGGTTTTGAAGCCTATCAGCGTATTAATCAGTTAGCGATGCGCGTTTTGGAAAAGGATGGTATTTTAGTTTCAGCATCTTGTTCACATCACTTGTCTCGCGACCAGTTAATGCAATCGGTACAGACAGCCGCGCGTCATATTGATCGTCAAGCACAGTGTTTTGCACAAGGGCATCAAGCCGCAGACCATCCGGTACACCCAGCAATCCCAGAAACTGAATACATTAAAACGTTATTTTTTAAAGTCGGTGCCAGCTGGTAACCGGCCGGTAAGGTTGATTGGTTTTCGATTCTATGGTCTTTTCAGCACATTCCACTCCACCACAGTCCGTTGAGTTTGTTATTGCGCCAACAGTGAGTGATGCCAAACAAAAAGCATTGGCAAAATTCTGTTTTTGGGAAGCATACGATCAAGTTCTGTGGGTGGATGCGCGTAAGATATTCCCCGAAATTGGGGTTTTGAAATTACCTGCTTGGGATTTAATGTTGATGGATCATGAATTAATTCCTGATTATCCTGAATTTCTCAAACCATTGGATTGGCCAAGAATTGCCCAAACGAATGATTGGTTACGCCAGATTCCCAGTTGGGTAGCAGATTCTTGTCGACTATTTCCAAGCCATCAGTTGACTCTGTTGCATTATGTGGGTAAATATCCTCAACTGTTAGAGTTACTGGATCATGCTCCGTATCTGGCTTGGCGTTTGGTGACCTCTAAACTTCAAGAACCCGAAATTGTGGCTTTATTAAGCGGTAAACGTCAACAGATTGTCGAGCAACTCGGTTGGCCGGGTTTGGATGAGACGCTGAAATTCTTGAAAAACCTGCGTCTTCGACAAGTGACACCAATGATTATTGAACAGGTCGAAACCTGCGCTCTAGATCCTAAGCGGTTAAGTGCTTTACAACATTTGCCTAGAATTAACTCTATGGCTTTAACCTTAGCATCACGCTTTCCTGAACTGATTGGATGCCCGCTACATTTATCTTTGGCAAAACAACCTTGTCAGCCAATGCAGTGCCAAAGTATGGTGGCATTGTTGGAGGATGTTTTTCGCTTCATTAGTCAATTAGATTTAGGCGATTCAGCCGTCGAAAAAGTCAAGCAGTGCTTATATCTCTCTCAAGTCCATCATCTGTATTTACAATGGATGCTTCAAGCTATGCCCAATGCTCCTTTAGCTCAGACATTGGCGGAAAGCTTGAACAGTGAAAGCTCGGATTTTCAATTGCAATGGAGTGCTCAGGTGCAACGAGTTTTGCAAAAGCAAATTGATGCATGGCAATTGAGTACGCAACCTAAACCTTTAGTTGGGGTGCAGAATTGGCAGATACTAAGCCTTCTGCAAGAGCATGCTTGGTGGTTAGAAGCGAGTGAAGAGAAAGTGTTGTACGTTTGGTTGGAAGATTCAAAGTCATCTAGCTCTTCAGGCAAGCAAATAAACGATGAAGGATTGTCGTTATGGGGGGCTTTAGTGAATATTCACTCAATCTCTCCTGATGTGCCTGTAAATATTTATCGAGTGAGGGGAATGCAAAGCCGATTACCGCAATCTAGGCAATTATCGGATTTGCATATTTTTTTGGCAGGTTCATTGCCCAAGAAGGTTTAGTTTTTGGGCTTAACTCATCGAATTAAATTAAATCAATTTGATGAGCGGCGCATTTCTATCCCAAAGTTTCTTGAAAAAACGTTAACTAATTAGCTTTTCTGAACCCATAAGATCTTCATAAGTTTCTCTCGGACGAATTTCCCAAACCTTATCGTCTTGAACCATGATTTCAGCGGCTCTTGGACGAGTGTTGTAGTTAGAGGCCATAGTGAAACCGTAAGCACCCGCTGACATAACAGCTAATAAATCTCCCGCTTGTAAGTTTAATTCACGATCCTTTCCTAGAAAATCACCCGTTTCACAGACAGGGCCAACAATATCCCATTTGGCTTTGGTACCGTCACTGTGAAGTTTTACCGGCTCAATTCGCTGATAAGCTTGATACAAGGCTGGACGAATCAAGTCATTCATTGCGGCATCAATAATCGCGAAATTTTTATGATCTGTTGGTTTTAGATACTCTACTTCAGTGACTAAAATTCCAGCATTGCCTGCAATCGCACGCCCCGGTTCAATAATTACCTCAACCGATGGATCATCAAGTTTTTTCAGTAAAGCTTGAATATAAGATGCCACTTCCGGCGGAGTTTCATCTGTGTAGGTAATTCCAAGTCCACCACCTAAATCTAAGTGGTGAATCTCAATACCATTGTCTGCTAAATGTTGTTTAAGTTTAAGAACTCGCTCTAAAGCATCAACAAATGGTGCGATTTGCGTTAACTGAGAACCGATATGACAATCAATTCCAATGGGATTGATATGACTGTAATTCGCAGCTGTTTGATAAAGCTCAGGCGCTTTTTCAATATCAACACCAAACTTGTTGTCTTTGAGACCTGTCGAAATGTATGGATGTGTTTGTGCATCGACATCTGGGTTCACCCGAATTGAAACTGGGGCGACAATATCCATTTGTTTGGCCACGGTTTGAATTCGGTCTAGTTCGGCAAATGACTCGATATTAAAACAACGAATGCCAACTTCTAGTGCGCGTTGAATTTCAACGGACTGTTTGGCGACACCTGAAAAAACCACTTTTTTAGGATCACCACCGGCACGCAGTACTCGTTCAAGTTCCCCTCTGGAAACAATGTCAAATCCAGAACCAAGTTTTGCAAGCACATTCAAAATAGCAATATTTGAATTTGTTTTGACGGCATAGCAAACTAGATGGGGTTGGTCAGCGAAGGCTTCATCAAACATTTTCCACCGTTGTTCAAATTCGGTTTTTGAATAAACATAAAGTGGTGTTCCGTATGTTTGTGCGAGTTGGCTCACGCAAACGTTTTCAGCGAATAATGTTTGATTTTGATAATTAAACTGTGACATCTGGTTTTCCTGATAATTAAGGCGTGACTTTATAGTGATAATTCACTGTTTTGCGATGCAACGAGAGAACTTTCGGGTAAGCTTAGAGGGCTTTTTTTGCCGCAACCGCTTAAACCGATGCCGGTAATTGCCACCACAATGATGGCCATAATTGTTGCTTTCCACATTTTCATCATGCCAAGCCTTAATATTTTTGAATGGGATTAGGGATTTGCTATGCGTTTTCAACTGCCCCTAAAGTTTCGGGTATTTTAGCAGAAGCTTGCATAGAATGCGGCGCATGATACTTGCTTTGAAGTCGAAGTTTTTAGAGCGATTATCAACATGAATGTTGAGTTTTTGCGATAATGTAAAACTCTTAATCAATGCCTATTCATACTTGATTTTTAAATTTGATATGCCGAATTCTTCGAAAACAACTATAGAACCTATTTTGATTGAATCACCAAGTTTACCGGCCGATGCTGCAGTCATTTGGTTGCACGGTCTTGGTGCTGATGGCCATGACTTTGAGCCAATCGTTTCCGAATTGGGTTTATCTGAGAATCATTCGATTCGTTTTATTTTCCCTCATGCGCCGATTCAGTCCGTTACGATTAATGGTGGTATGGAAATGCGATCTTGGTACGATATTCGCTCATTGGATTTATTAAATGATTTTGATGTTTCCGGTGTTGCTCGCTCAGCACAAATGGTTGCTTCGTTGATAGACCAGCAGATTCAATCAGGAATATTGCCAGATCGAATTGTCTTGGCAGGTTTTTCCCAAGGTGGATTAATTGCTTTGCATGCTGGGCTGACTTATCCGCAACCACTGGCTGGCATTATGGCTTTGTCTACCTATTGTCCAACTGGTGAATCGTTTCAAGAGCGCAGTGAAATGCCGATTTTAATGATGCATGGTCAACAAGATTCTGTGATTCCCATAGAGGTGGCTGAATGGTCCAAACAGATGCTTTTGCAAAATGGATATTCGGTTGAATGGCATACGTATTCCATGCAGCATCAGGTAATTCCAAGTCAAATTCAACGAATAGGTCAGTGGTTGAAGGCACGGTTAATCCGTTGAATTTAAAAAATCTTGTTTTGAATACTCAATAGGTCCTAGGTGAATTTTAATTTTTTAGGAGCTATTTTTTTAGGAGCTAGTGCGTGCTTAAAAATGTAAGACGTTATTTTCGTTATGATTTGCAAATGTCATGCAAGATTTTGCCGGTACAGGATTTTGTCGAGGTGAATGAGCGTTTGCAAGTTATTCTGGAACCGTCTTTTTCAACGATTCAAAATCAACGAAACCTAGAACAGCTAATCGGAAAGTTGAAGACTGCTCAGAGTAAATCCTTGCCCATCTTTACAACACTAGAGCAGAGACTTGAGTTTATCGCGTGGATGTTGAAGCATTTTGCTGAGGGCAAAAATCCAAAGTTACAGTCCGGCTTTGCACAAAAATACAAGTTGGATAAAGCACAAAAGCGTCCAAATTTATCTGAAAGCTCTCATATTGCGCCTTTGATTTTAGGGTTGTATGACCAAATTGATTGGGTGATTTCGGAGCTGTTGGATGTGATTCGAAATACGCTTCGCGATACTATTTTTTTCTTCCCTGTCTCGCAGCTAGAAAATTTTTTCTCGACAAAATATATTACCAACCTTTCAAGTTTAGCCGGCCGGGAAATTCTACCGGCTCAAATCTTGGAGTCTTTAATCGCTCACTTTAATGTTCAAATTGAGTCGATGAACTTATTGATTGAAGAGCATAAAGAGGTCTCAGATATCCGCTTGTGGCCAAACGACAAAATTAATCTGAGTGCTGGTGGTATTGCTTTCAATACTCGTAATCATTTCGAAAAGTTTAGCTTGGTGGATTGTTTACTTAACATGGATGGCAAAATATTGCTGATGCGAGGCAAGGTGCTCAATCAGATTGAGCAAAGAATGGGAACTTTCAAAACAGTGGTGGATTTTGTTTTGCCAACTGAAGTTGAGCAAAGTCAAATCCATCTTTTTATCCAAAAAGCTGAATTAATCGAAACTATGGAATGGCAAAAGTCACAGTCAGATACATAGAGGTGCTGAGAAATAAGGGCTTGTCAAACAGATCATTAGCTGAGCATTGTTGGTTTTGAATTCACGGGGTAAATTGTAAAAACATTACCGGCCGGTTGTTTTCTGTTTGTACAATTGATTTTGCCGTTTGACGGCATCAATTTGTTTTAACCAGTCTGCGAATACAGGATGCTCTCTTTGAACAATTAAGGCTAAGTTCTGTGCATCAATATTTGGAAATCCCAGACAAAACCCTGCAATTTCCACCAATCGGTCTAGATAAATGGTTGGAAACCCAAAGCGAACTTTAAAGTAGCTCAATTTGGTCAGAATGACCGCATCAAATACCTCTGTCCATTGTTCTTTTTTTAGAGAGTAACGTCTTTCTAGGACTTCATCTGGTCCTTCAAGACGCATTTCTAGCATCTGTTTCAGGCTTGCAAAGTTGAAAATTTCCATTGCTGCGTTTCGATGCGCCAAGGGTAAATTATCAAAAAAAGAAGTGGCTAGACTGTCTTGTTCACTAAACATTCCGTTCTCGTCTTTTAAACTTCATTAAAAAGGGAGTTTTATTGCAAGGGTCTCTTCGACTTCATGCTGATAAATGAGTTGTTGAAGCTCATCTTGAAGCGAAGATTCCGGTAGCTCAAAGTTGATGGCAATGCGTTCACTATCGCGTTCTTTATCCACTTTGACAACAGAACCATCAAAATTCAACACAATATCTTGGTTTTCAAAATATAGATGAACGCTTACCCTTGAAAATAACTCGAAACTTTTGGGGCTTTTTAAGGCAATTCCTCCAATGCTGACATTGACATCACGCATTGGCCAGAGTCTTGGATAATCTTTCAGAAAATGATCATTATAGAAGTTTGCGAAAACTTCAATATATAAATCCATAAGATGATTCAAATGGATAATGGATTGCGCTAAAGCCACGCGGTGGTATTGCGGTTGGTTTAACGTCTTGCAAAGTTGGTCAATTTTGAAATCCAGTTCTGGCAAAGGTTGAGGTGCAGAAAAGTGATTAATATTCGAACGTTCAATCGAATTTACCAGAATTGCGACAAATGTACTGAATTTCTTGGTAATTTGCTTTAAATATTGGTAAGTCTTGGGTGAGTTGGTCGATAGTCCCTCAATTTCTTGAATACCTTGAGTTGTTTTGACAAGGCTATGCCAATGAATTGATTGTTGTCGAGGGTCTTTGCCTTGGGAGGCATAAATAACTGCATCCAAAAAAATCTCAAAATAGTGCTCAATCGCATAGAAAACCTGCTGTACGATTTTTTTGTTTTCTGAAGGTAGATGAGCAAGCCGGTTTTCTAATTCGATTTTTTGTTTTTTAATTCTATGCTGTGTGGAAGCAGGGTAGTAGTCGATGCCCAATGCAAAAATTTGACGTTGATAGATTGGTTCTTTGGGCGTGATAAAACATTGTACTGGCAAGTTGACGCGGTGAAAACGCCGACTGTTGCCTTTATTAAACCATGTTTGAAGATTCACGCTTGCTTACCTATTTGACTCATTTATCTGTTTAGTGATTGTAAGAGATTTGACGGTGTGCTGTCACTGCCTCAAGGGATTAAATGTACCGGCCGGTAAATTACTTAGTCGACTACTTATCATTCACTTTCCAATCAAATAAGCAAAACCTATACCTTTTTCAGAGGTGTTGCTTGCCGGCAGATAATTTTCATCTATAGCGTTAAAGAAAATTTAGTGGTGAAGCAGATTGATTTTTAATACATAGACTTTAAGCTAACAACTGTTAGTTCAAATTTATTAGGAATCGCCTATGTTTAAATATCATTTTCACCATTTATGGTTTCGAGATAAATCAGAAGACATCGTTTTTATTAATCGACATGCTGTTCAATTACGTGCCGGTTTAATGTTACTGATTCCGGTTTATATGGTGATTATCCTGTTTACCACGGTTTTGGCTCCGACTTGGACGGTGTTACCGAATACGTTGGTAGAGGAAACGTTTGATATGACCCAAGAGTGGCGAACCATTTATAACGTTCAAGCCTTTAGAACGGTGTTTGAATACAGTATTCCAAGCATGGTGTTGTTTTATGGATTGTTTGAAATGTTCGCAGGGATGTTTGTGCGAACCGCGTATTTGTCGCCAACGATACATATCGCCACTTTTTTGACTCGTAACCGACGTCCGCAGTGGGAGCCCTTAAAACCCAAACGCTTTGCCTGGATGATTGGCGCAACTTTAATCATATTGTGTTTGATTTTCTTTAACCCTGACAGTTTTGCGCGTTTTGTGAATGCAGTCTTCAGCGGTGAAATTTTGCCGACGGATATTAACTATATGCCAGACTATATTCCACTATTTGTGTTTGTCTGTTTCTCTTTGATGTGGTTGGAAGCGGTTTTTGGTTTTTGTTTAGGATGTAAAATGCATTGGCTGCTCGCAAAAATCGGAATTTTCAAAGAACATTGCTACGATTGTATGAATGTTGATTTTGAACAGCGTGCTTGGATAGAAGAACGGAAAGCACAAGAGAAGGCATTGTCTGAATCTTAGTGTTATCAATTTAAACTCGGCAAGGAATATTTCTTTTGCCGAGTTTTTATGGGAAAGCAGCAATAAGTTTTACGTGCTCTTTTTTTGAATTTTATAAAGTGCGATTTCGCCTAACCAATTTGGCGCAAGACGCATTCCAATTGAGGAGCGATGATCTCGATTCACCACCGTACGTGCTACGACCTCAATGCCTTTTTGTTCACAGAGGCTTTCGAAGTCTTGGAAAGTGCACATATGGATATTAGGAGTGTCGTACCAGTGATAGGGCAGTGTTTCTGTTTCTGGCATAGTGCCTTGAAACATTAACTGAGCACGATTTCTCCAGTGACCAAAGTTCGGGAAAGTGATAATACTCTGCTTACCGATACGAAGCATTTCATCCAGCAATTCATCAGGACGACGAACGACTTGTAAAGCTTGCGTCATAATGACAAAATCAAAAGAGTCTTCATCAAAATAACGGTTCAATTCATGTTTATTCAAATCGCTTTGAATCACATTTAGACCTTTTTGAACGGATTCGACAATATGTTCAGGATTGAGTTCCATCCCGTAGCCATTCACTTGATGGCGTGAAATCAAGTGCGCAAGCAAAGTACCATCGCCACAACCTAAGTCTAGCACTCGGCTTTTAGGTGTAATCCAATCAGAAATCAATTTAAATTCTGGCGTTATTGTTTTCATTTCTTTATTCCTTAATCGCCATTCACTTGAGCATCTTGCGCAACGCGCTGCATGTAATTTCGAAAGACACCTTCGTAATGAGCATTAGGTAATAAGAAAGCGTCGTGACCATGCTCAGATTGGATTTCGGCATAGCTGACATCGGCATCATTATCAAGTAATGCTTTAACGATTTCATGTGAGCGTTCTGGAGAGAAGCGCCAGTCAGAGGTAAATGAAACCACCAAAAATTTAGCTTGAGCTTGTGCCAATGCCTTACTTAGATCATCCTCAAACTCAGAAGCCGGGTCAAAATAATCGAGTGCTTTGGTCATGAGTAGGTATGTATTTGCATCAAAGTTCATTTTAGTGGCAAATTTTTCACCTTGATAGCGCAGGTAGCTTTCAACCTGAAACTCTACACCGAAGTTGTACTGAAGTTTGCCTTCTCGAAGTTCTCGGCCAAATTTAATGCCCATCATGTCATCGGATAAATAAGTTAAGTGCCCCAACATTCGAGCTAAAGCCAAACCACCTTTTGGTGTGGTGTTGTGCTCAATAAAACGGCCTTCGTGAAATTCTGGATCCGACATAATTGCTCGGCGAGCAACTTCGTTAAATGCGATGTTTTGTGCAGACAATTTGGGTGCGGCAGCAATCACAATCGCATGCTTTAGTTTTTCAGGGTAATCAATGGCCCACTGTAAAACTTGCATGCCACCCATTGAACCGCCAACTAATGCAACCCATTGTTCAATGCCCAGATGTTCGCGTAAAGCATTTTGGCTTTGTACCCAATCTCTGCAGGTCATGATGGGGAAGTCTGGACCATAGACTTTACCTGTTTCTGGGTTAATGCTGGTCGGGCCGGTTGAGCCACGACAGCCTCCAAGATTGTTTGAACAGACAACAAAGAATTCATTGGTGTCAATGGCTTTACCAGGGCCAATGTAGCCATTCCACCAGCCAGGCTTGTCATCAGAATCCACTCCAGACACATGGTGGTCACCACTTAAAGCATGGCAAACCAGTATTGCATTCGAGGCGTCGGCATTCAATTCGCCATAGGTTTCGTAGATTAGGTCATAGCGTGGCAATTGATTCCCGCTGGCAAGTTCCAGAGGGGTTTCGACAGAGAATATTTCTGCTTGCGTTGGTTGGATTTGTTCACTCATTGATTAACCTGCAATACCTGAAAGTGGTTGTGCAAATTGCACTATTGAACCCACAATAACAATTTGAGCCAATTTAATGGCTAGAATTGCAAATATTGGCGATAAATCCATTCCTCCGACAGGAGGAATTAAGCGACGGAATGGTGCCAGAATCGGCTCAGTGATTTGAATAAAAATCGCTGTATTAGGATTGTATTGTGGAGAAACCCAACTGAGTATAACCTGAATAATAATCAGCCAGAACATCATGTCTAGTAACTGATTGGCAACTTCGGTGAGTGAGGCAATCACAATAAAGACTGCACCAAAATCTTTGCCGGTCATCCAGCCAATAAATAATACAAATAAGGCTTGAATAATAAATGCAGTGATAAGCGCGGCAATATCCCAGCGCCCTTTGGCTGGCAAAATCTTGTTAACTGGAAAGCAGATTGGGTTAGAGACCTTTGCGGTGAAGTTAACAATTGGGTGGCGCCAATCAGCGTGCGTTGCTCGGAGTAGAAAGCGTAGCATCAGAATGAAAATCACCATGCCAATCAAAAATTGGATTAAAAATAAACCACCGTCGGTCAGTGGAGTTCCTGTTCCCATTAATCTTCTCCTAACTCTTCTGCAAGTTCAGCAGCACGTAATTGAGCTTGTTTCATTGCAGTCTCAATAGTTCCTCGTAAGTCGGCAGACTCAAACGATTGAATTGCTTTTTCAGTTGTTCCATTCGGTGAGGTGACGTTTTTCCGAAGGGTTGCACAATCCTGTCGGCTTTCCATGACCATTTTGGCTGCACCTAAAGCGGTTTGCATGGTTAGCAAATGCGCACTTTTTTCATCTAAACCCATTTTGACAGCCGCTTGTTCCATAGCTTCCATAAACAAGAAATAATAAGCTGGACCACTTCCAGAAAGTGCGGTGACGACATCTAACTGCGCTTCGTCATTGACCCAGAGAGTGACCCCCGCTGCACGCATAATATGCTCAGATTGGCTTTTTTGCTCATCGTCTACTTTGTCATTCGCAAATAAACCTGTCGCCCCCGTTTGAATCAATGCAGGGGTGTTTGGCATGGTGCGAACAATGGAAAGGTCTCCTCCTAACCAACGCTCAATGGCCTCACATTTGATACCGGCCGCAACAGACAAAATTAATGGTTTTTGAGCTTGAATCGATTCGGCAATGTTCTGACAAACATTTTGAAGAATCTGAGGTTTGACGGCCAAAACGACAATGTCGGATTGTGCAATGGCTTGATGATTATCACTAATACAATCAATACCGAACTGTTCAATGATGATTTTCTGAATATCGGCATTAGGATCTGTGGCCATTAATTTGTCTTTTGGGTAATCACTGGCAATTAACCCACCGATGAGGCTTTGAGCCATGTTTCCTGCACCAATAAAACAAATTTTCGTCTGCATAAAGTCTTCTCCTCACAAATTTAGGGGTGTTCATCCGTAAAACAACCCTAACCTTAGTGTTCATAGATTTCAATGAGGAAATATTATATGCGAAATTCAGCGAATCCCCGACCTCTTGCAGCATAAAAAAACAACAGTTTTTTTATTTATGCTTTTTTAATTTAAAAATAAAATGACTTAAAAATCCTTAAGTTTATGAATTTACAGCCGTTATTAAAATTATGTTAAAGAGTCTTGGTGTTTAGGTTATCATCAGGCAATGCAGATTTTGGGAGAGAAACGATGGCAACGACAATTAATCCAAATTCAATGATTGACCGTCTTGTAGGCGGTACGAATTCCAATAAGGACAAGGCTCATGCGGCGACGGATGATAAAATTAGTTCTTTGCTTAATTCCAATGCACAATCCCCAAATTCTGTGCCCCAAGATACGTCTTCAATCAGTGCGGCCATGATTCGTCAAGCAGAGCAAGCTTATGGCTATAGTCAAACTATGAGTTTGCAACTGACCACCAAAGAAGGTGATCAGGTTTCAGTTGATTTTCGTCAGCTTTATACACAATACCAATCGTATAAAGAAGCTGTAGCTGGACAGCAGAATCCTTCGGGAGTTCGATATTTCGAGAGTCGTGAAGCGCTTGAAATGACCGCATTTGAAGAACGTTTCGCCTTCAGTGTCGAAGGGGATTTAAATGAAGATGAGTTAAAAGCAGTGTTTGATGTGTTTGAGCAGGTCGATAAACTCTCTGACCAATTCTATGGTGGAAATATTGAACAAGCACTGCAAGAAGCGATGAATATGGAAATCGATTTTGGCCAGTTGCAGGGAATGCAGCTGAGCATGACTCAAACGCAAGTTGCTATGAGTCGTCAGCAGCAAGCCGCCGCTGCGGAGTATGAAGCGACTCCTGACAAAGCGACAGTGGCTGAGCTGCCTGAATATTTACAAAAGTGGCAAGAGGCGATCGAATCGCTAGATCAGTGGTTTGAAGATGCGCAAGGTGCATGGAATGAATTGATGGCAGGCGTAACATCGCAACGCTTTCCAGAACAAGATTCTCCAAAAGGTTGGTTTGAACGTGTACAAGAGTTTCATGGAAAATTGTCAGAAATGGCAAATTTACGAAATGAAACATTGAATTCTCAAGATGAACCTGTTGTTGAAGAACCTGTTCAGACGGATGATGTGGTGAATGAAAGTGCGAATAAGCCGGTGAATGAAACCGAACAAACATCTTAAAGAAACTGAATAAATTCACCTAAAGGTTTTAACCGGCCGGTCGTTCTATTCATTAGAGAGGTGGCAAGTGATTAAGAATTAAACCTTAACAGATCGCCTCCGGTATTTGAATTGTCGCGATTCAAATTCAAAAAGGAGATAAAGCCCGAGTAGTCAATTACTTGGGCTTTTTTATGTGTTGAATTTATGGCGAACTTTTCAGGTTAAGAATAATTTCGAGCGCCAAAAATATCGGTGCCGATGCGCACGATGGTCGCACCTTCGGCAATGGCTGCTTCTAAATCGCCAGACATGCCCATAGATAAGGTGTCGAGTTGTGCGTTTGGAAATTTTTTCTGTAGGTGTTCAAGCAATTGGTGCATTTGTGCAAAAGCATGATGTTGTTTTTCGACGTTATCGGTGGCTTGTGGAATTGCCATGAGTCCTCTAAGTTCAAGATTTGGCAATGCCAAGACTTTTTCGCAAATATCTTGCGCTTCATCTGGGTGAAACCCTGATTTAGACGCTTCGTTATCAATGTTCACCTCTAATAACACATGAAGTGGGGGTAACTCTTTTGGCCTTTGGCGACTCAAACGCTCAGCGATTTTCAAACGATCAATACTGTGCACCCATGCAAAATTCTCAGCAATGGATTTGGTCTTGTTCGATTGAATCGGGCCAATGAAATGCCAAGTCAAATCAGGGCGTTCAGTGATTTTTTGTAAGGACTCTTGCAGATAGTTTTCGCCAAAATCAGTTTGCCCGAGCTTTGCAATGGCATTTACGGCATCGATAGGTTTGGTTTTACTCACCGCCAACAACTGCACACTTTCAACCGGCCGGTTAGCTTTCTCACAAGCTTGCATAATTCGCCGTTGAACGTTTTCAAAGTTTTGTGAAAGCTGTTCGACATCTGGCATAAGCGTCGTTTCCTTTTTGTTGATTATAGTTAGAGGGAGAGAACGAATTGGAATATTCTAACGACTTAAGGGCCAGTCTGTGGAGAATTCATAATTAAGCGCTTTACTCAGTTATATTCCTTCTAACAAGGTTGCGTCGGAGTTGAATATGAATTTTCAACAGGCTCTAAACATGAAACAAACGACAGGTTAATTTTGCCTACAAAGTCTGGACAGTATGCTTATCTGTTATCAATTTTTGACGCGATTTTAATGCTTAGGTGCAAGAAACTACCGGCCGGTAACTTTTGTTCTTTTTCTAGAGGTTTATACTAAATGGAGACAATATTTTATTAGATTCCATTTATTCGTTCAGTGTTTCAAGTCGAACGAAGGTTCTTCCATTCAAGTGAGAAAGTTTTATGAAAAAAGTCATTTCCAGTGAAAATAATTACCCATACAGCGAAAAAATCCGTCGAGCAGATTATGAAGAACAAAAGCGTCTGTTACAGATTGAATTGCTAAAGTTGCAAAAATGGGTGAAAGAAAATGACGAACGAATTGTGATGTTGTTTGAAGGCCGGGATGCTGCGGGTAAAGGGGGAACCATTAAACGAATTATGGAACATCTTAACCCTCGTGGTGCTCGCGTTGTGGCTTTGGATAAACCTTCAGAAACCGAAAAAGGGCAGTGGTATTTTCAGCGTTACATCAGTCATTTGCCGACCAAAGGTGAAATTGTGCTCTTTGACCGTTCTTGGTATAACCGGGCCGGTGTTGAGCGAGTGATGGGGTTTTGTTCGCCTCCTGAGTATAATCAATTTATGCATCAAGCGCCTGAGTTTGAAAGAATGGTCACTGCAGACGGTGTGCGTCTGTTTAAGTTTTGGTTTTCAGTGGGACGTAAAGAACAGCTACGTCGTTTTAATGCGCGCAAAACCGACCCTCTAAAGCAGTGGAAGTTAAGTCCAATGGATTTGGCTTCACTTGATCGTTGGGATGACTACACCAAAGCGAAAGAAGATATGTTTTTTTACACCAATACTAACCATGCGCCTTGGACAGTGATTAAATCAAATGACAAAAAACGTGCACGACTGGAAGCCATGCGCTTTATTTTGTCGCAGATTCCTTATCACGGTAAAGATGAGAACATTGTCAACGGTTTTGATGAGTTGATTGTCAGTTCTGGTGAAGATATTTTTGAAGACGCTTAACAGAGCTGAAAATTAGGGATAAGAGGAGATTAACAATGAATGTACAAAAACGTGCTTATGATGTGGTCAACGGTTTCAAGGCAAGTCTTGAGCCTGAACAATTAGCTATATTGACCGATGAGAACTTTGAAGAGTTACAGATTCTAGTGGAAGCATCGATTGGCGCCAATGCGGCCACGATTTTGCATGATATGGCAAAACAGCTAGAAGCATTATCCAGTAAAACTCGTCACCGTGCTGCGGAAATCGAAGACGATACCTGAGACTAAAGGTTCAGTGAGCGAGGTACTGTATTTCTAAGAGCACTGTTCAAGCGTTTCTAGAAGTTTGTCAAACTCTTCACGGGTTTGAAGTCCGTCAAAGGTCAGCCATTGCTGGCCTTTTTTATTGCCGTAAAATACCCAAACCTGCCAAGGTGATGAAGAAGTGTGGTGGGCAAAAAACGTTTTCACCCAACTTGAGGTAAGCGCCACAATATCACCCTCCATAGCACCGACTAGTCCATTCGTTACCGCTAAACGATTCGGAATTTTCCAATCTTCCAATAACCCACAGGCACCAATTGCCTCTGGAGCATCCAGGTCGACCATAAACCGGGCAGGCTTGATTCGAAAGCCAAAACCATTCACTGAACTCAATAAAGCAAGCTGGGCATTTGATGAATTCTTTCTCGGCTGGTTTCGTAGCTGTTTGGCTAATGCAAAAACAGGTGAGCCGGCCGGTAAAGTTTGTGAATCGATTCCAATTAACAGCTGGTTTTGCTCAGAGTCGAAGGCTAGGTGACTCTTTTCAGGTGAATCGTAATGTAAGTTTGCTGTCAAATTGGTTTGATTTTGGAGTGCCGAAAGCTGGTGTTCAAACACCAAAAATTGCAAAGAGTGGTTTGACGTGATTTGAAATAGAGCAAGGTCAATTGACCTCGGCTCCGCTGGTTGTTGGGTTGGCTGGTTAAGCTGAAGTGAATATCGTCCATGAATTGCAAATTGTTCGCTGTGTTTTTGGACAAGCTGTAACTCGAGCAATGCAACCCCATTTTCTTGGGGTTGTAATTGCCAACTGTTGATGTCAATTATCGGCATAGTTTTAACAATTGCTTAGGCTTCGCGTTTATAAACACTTCGGCCTTGGAAAATGGTTTGTTCCACTTGACCGACAAATTCCCAGCCGCTGAAAGGGGTATTTTTTCCAGCACTGTGCATCTGTTTGGATGACAGTGTCCAAATGGCTTCTGGGTCAACAATCACTAAATCTGCCGGCCGGTTACTTTGGAAGGTTCCTGTTGGGATATTTAAAATTTTCGATGGATTGTGTGTCACGCTTGCCACCGCAGTCATTAAATCGAGCCCTTGTTCTTGAACCAGTTTTAATAGTAATGCTAGCAGGCTTTCTAAACCACTGATACCAGGCTGGCTTTCACCAAAGGGCAGTAATTTTTCATCTCGGCCTAATGGCGAATGGTCACTGACCACCGCATCAATCACCCCTGATTTTAGCCCCATCAATAGCGCTTCTTTATCTTGATGGCTACGTAGCGGAGGGTCAACATGGAAAAGGCCGTTAAAATCCAATAAATCCATTTCGGTTAAGTGGAGTTGATGAATCGCAACATCACAGCTAACCGGCAAACCTCGCTTTTTGGCATCGGCAATCAACTCAACCGAACGCGCACAAGATATCTGAGAAAAGTGTGCTCTGACGCCACTTTCTTCAACCAAAATCAAGTCGCGAGCAATCATTGAAGTTTCAGCTGAAGGAGGAATGGGAGGTAAACCAAGACGCGAGCTAACTGCGCCACTGTGTGCCACACCATTGTTCGTGAGCTTTTCATCTTTACCGCGCAACATGACCACTGTATCTAAAGTACTGCAATATTCGAACGCATTTTTCAGTGTCAGCGCATTTTGAATCGGCCGGTTTGCTTGTGCAAAGGCAACACACCCACCTTCAATCAGAGAATAAATTCCGCTGAGAAGTTCGCCATCTAAGTTTTGAGTCAGGGCGCCAATAGGCATGACGTAAGCATTTGCCGCTTGGCGTGCACGACGTTGAATGAGTTCGGTAACCGCTTGCGAATCATTCACAGGTTTTGTGTCAGGGGGGTAACAAAGGGTGGTAATACCACCGGCTACTGCCGCTCGGGTTTCCGATTCAATAGACCCAGCATACAGACTGCTGGGTTCGCCTAAGCGGGCTTGTAAATCAACGAGTCCTGGTAAGACCCATTTCCCTGTGGCATCAATTGTTTGGTCGGCAGAAAAGCCTTCAGGTGCTTGAAGACCAATGCCCGCAATACGTCCTCGGCTGAGATAAATATTTGTCACTTGGTCGAGTTGCTGACTTGGGTCAATGACGCGTGCATTTTCAATGGCTAGTCTCATTTTTGGCTCTCCAAATCTTGCAGTTCGTTTTCAGGTGTTTCTTGCGTGGACTGCTCGGTATTTTCAGTTTCAGCTCGATGTTGTGCCAATTGCGCGGCATTGCTCATAATAATCGCCATAACCGCCATACGCACGGCAATTCCGTAGGTGACTTGTTCCAAAATGACGGATTGCGGCCCATCGGCCACGGCAGAATCAATTTCAACACCGCGATTAATTGGACCGGGATGCATGACAATGGCATCCGGTTTAGCCAGTGCTAAACGTTTTTCCGTGAGGCCATAACGCTTAAAAAATTCTTTTTCACTTGGAATCAGTGCAGATTTCATGCGCTCATTTTGTAGTCGAACCATAATAATGACATCGACACCTTTCAAGCCTTCATCCATGTCGTGATAGACATGAACGCCCATAGCTTCAGGGTGAGTGGGTAGTAATGTTTTGGGGCCTATGACGCGAATTTCACGTGCTTCCAAAATACTCAGAGCTTGTATTTGAGAGCGAACCACGCGTGAGTGCAAAATGTCACCGACAATAGCGACTTTCAAATCGAAAATATCACCTTTATGTTTGCGTATGGTAAACATATCCAACATCGCTTGAGTAGGGTGTGCATGTTGGCCATCACCGGCATTTAAAACATGAACACCTTCGGCGACGTGCTTGGCAAAAAAACTTGCAGCGCCACTTTCGGCATGACGAATGACAAACATGTCGGCTTGCATCGCTTGCAGATTCCACATGGTATCGAGTAAAGATTCCCCTTTTTTGGTTGCCGAAGTTTGAATGTCGAGGTTTTCAATATCAGCTGACAAACGTTTTTCGGCAATTTCGAAGGTGGTCCGTGTTCGAGTGCTCGGCTCGAAAAACAGATTCATAATGCTTTTACCGCGCAGTAGAGGGATTTTCTTAATCTCTTTTGTCTTTGGGTTGATGAATGTTTCGGCCGTGTCCAGAATCTCAACTAAATGCTGTTGCTTGAGTCCTTCCAGAGTAATGAAATGCTTGAGCTTTCCGAGCTCGTTGAGTTGTGGATTACCTTGAGTCAGTTTATTCATGCTTATTCCTCTGGGTGATCTTCAAACGTAACTTTCAGCGGATCAGGGCCACTGAGTTTAAGGGTTTGGTGGCAGTCCATTTGCATACCGACAACATCGGCTTGAAATGGAAGTTCGCGACAACCTCTACGGTCAAACAAGCTTACTAAGGTCACGCTGGCTGGACGTCCAAAGTCGAAAATCTCATTGAGTGCGGCTCGAGTCGTGCGCCCCGTGTAAAGAACATCATCTACCAAAATAATATGTTGGTCATTTACATCCCATGGAATATCCGAAGGTTCGACACTTGGGTTTAAACCCACTTTTGAAAAGTCGTCGCGATAAAAAGAAATGTTGAGTACGCCAAGTTCATCCGGTAATTGCAGAGATTTATGCAGAGACTGTGCCACCCAGACACCACCGGTACGAATACCAATCATTTTTGGTGATTTTTGATAAATGTCGAGTTGTTGGATTTTGCCACTCATTTCATGGAGTAGGGTTTGGACATCGATATTTAATTCTGTCATTTTGTGAGTGCCTTATTTCAATTCAGCGTTGTTTGCCTGATTGGCGATCAATTCTGGCCATTGTGTTTGCAACCAGTTTTCTAAAATAATCTGCGCTGCGTGATCATCAATTTTCTGGTTTTTTTGACGGCTTTTTTGTTGTTTTTGTCTATTTTCAGCTTCAATCGAGCTGAGTTGTTCTTCAATAAAATAAACCGGCCGGTGATAACGCCCAGACAACCGCTGTCCAAACTTTCTTGCTGGCTGAGTTAATGCTTGCTCGCTACCGTCTAGTCTCATAGGCAAGCCAACAATGATTGCATTAGGTTGCCATTGTTCAAATAGTAGGGTGATGTGCTCCCAGTCTGGCACGCCATCTCGGCTGTTGACTATCGCTTCGGGGGTGGCGGTTTGCGTTAAGGTTTGGCCGATGGCAACGCCAATGCGTTTTAACCCAAAGTCAAAACCAATCATCACGCTTTCAGGAGTTATCTTAGCCATAATCAGGCATTCCCTGCATGAGTGCTGAGCATGCTTGGATGAATGCCTAAAGTCGCTAAAGCCACTTCCCAGCGTTTTTCAACCGGTGTTTCAAACAGCAGACTTTCATTGTAAGGGATGGTAATCCAACTATTTTCTTGCAGCTCTTGAGCCAATTGATCAGGCTCCCAGCCGGCAAACCCTAAACACACCAAAAAGTTCTCGGGAGCTTGCTGTTCACTAACTGCTTCTAGGAAATCTTCTGATACGGTCATGGCTAACCCATCTTGCAGAGGCATTGAGCTTTTCCATTGACCTTGCGGTGTATGTAAAATAAATCCGCGTTCATTGTCTACCGGCCCACCAATGAGAACTTGACGTGTTAACTCTTCCGATTCGTCATGGATGGGCAAATGGAAGTGTTCTAACAAGTCTTTGACAGTTAAACGATTCGGTGAATTAATCACTAATCCCATACTGCCGTATTCGTTGTCTTCCACGATATATATCACGGTTTTTTCAAACCAACCATCATCCAATGAAGGAGTGGCGATTAAAAAGCTGTGTTCTAAAGAGTGCATATGTTTCATAGGCGCAATTATAGCAGGGGGCTAGGGTCTGTTGACAATTCATATTTAATTCTGTTGCTGCTGAAAATTTCAACAGTCAAGGCTCTTAGAGTGCAATGTGGTCACTCCACATAAGCGATGAGCAACACAGAATGATGGAATTTTCAGCGCAACCCGAAGGGCGCACACCATTTTTACTTCAGCGTTGTTAGAAATTCGCTTAAATAGAGCGACTATTTGACGCTTTTTCTGCCTATCTGAAGCCAAAAATCGCGTGTGCAGTACCTAATTATGAATTGTCAGCAGACCCTAGTGTTGTCCGGTGAGGAAAATGGAGGTGAAATGCATTCAGTTTTAGGTATTTGGGTTGAGAATCCGTTCAGCAATTTTACCAAAGTGATAATGTTTGCCTTGTGCATCGATGGCTAATGCGTGTTGGATTTGCATTTGTTGGGCAACCGTTTGCCAGTCGTCAGGCCCTGCTATCAATAGTGCGCTTGCAGCGGAGTCTGCACGAGTCGCATCAGGATGAATCACTGTGACGGAAACAAAGCTATCGGTTGCGGAGACTGGCCACCCTGTATTCGGGTTAAGCAGGTGAGAGTAGGTGACGCCCTGCCATTCAAAAAAACGCTGATAGGTGCCAGAGGTGACTAAACTCTCATTGGAAAATAATTCCACTGTTGCAACGGCATCTGATGGATTGCTTGGGTTTTGAATGCCGATTTGCCAAGCTTGATTAACCGGTTTGAGTCCAAGCGCTTTCATATCGCCCCCAATACTAACCAAGGCCGAATGAATGCCGGATTCTTGCAAGCTAGAAATCGCCATATCCAAGGCTAAGCCTTTGGCATTACCTCCGAAGTCGAGTTGAACGAGACGGTTTTTGCTGAACAATTGACTGTCTTCAAAGTAAATATCAGCGATAGATGGACGTGCGTTTAACCAGTTTTGAATCTTTTGATTGTCAGGCGGGGGGCCTTGCCAATGTTCGGAATGGAACCCCCAAAGCGCTACCAATTGGCCAATTGCAGGGTCAAACAGATAATTGCTTTGTTTGCTGAGTTGTTGTGAATATTCAATAAAATTTTGAACTGATTTTGCAATCGTTACCGGCCGGTTATCTTTAATAGCATCGTTGATTTTGCTTAGAATTCCACCTTTTTCCCAAGCATGCCATTCGTGGTGAAATTGCTGGAAATCCGCGTTAATTTTTCCTATCGCATTTTGAATTGTTGCTTTATCCGGATGGTAAATCAGTATATCGACTTGTGTGCCAAACACGAAAATTTGCGAACGGTAGGGCGTTGCAGAGTTTGAGCAGGCACTGAGGAAGGTGGGGGCAAAACTCACTGCAAAACTGTTTTTTAGAAATTGGCGGCGAGATAAAGGCATGAGGCTAACAAGAAGTCATTTCGTTAGTTAAAGTCACTGCCGGTAAATGCTCTAAAAAGACGCTATAAATTCGTCCTTGAAGGCTCGGCGTAGCACGTCGTGTGCTACGACGCTTTTTAGTAGCATTTATCGACATTGGCTAAAAGCTTGCATGAGGAAGCTGTGTTTCCAAATGGTCAAACAAAACACCGGCGATATTTAAATCAAATTGTGCGTCCAGCTCGCGAATACAGGTTGGACTGGTGACATTGATTTCGGTAATGTAATCACCAATGACATCGAGTCCAACAAAATGCAAACCTTTGGCTTGCAAGGTCGGTTTGATTTGCTCACACAACCAACGTTCACGTTGCGTAATTTCCATGCCGACTCCTGTGCCACCTGCGGCAATGTTGCCCCGAGTTTCACCGGCCGGTGGAATTCTGGCTAAGGTAAAGTCAATCGGCTCGCCATTAATTAACAAAATACGTTTGTCGCCTTGTTTAATTTCTGGCAAATACTGCTGTGCCATAATGTGGTGCTTGCCATGATCGGTCATGGTTTCAATAATCACGCTTAAATTTGGATCGCCTGCTTTGACGCGAAAAATCGATGCACCGCCCATTGCATCCAAAGGCTTAAAAATTGTATCTTTTTGTTCAGTAACAAAGTCTTTTAAACGTTGTGGATTTGCTGAGACCAGAGTGGTTGGAATGCACTCAGGAAACCAACTGGCAAACAATTTTTCATTAGCATCACGTAAGCTTTGCGGTTTGTTGACCACCAACACTCCTTCGGCTTCTGCCTGCTCAAGAATATGTGTGCAATACAGGTAGTCATTGTCAAACGGCGGGTCTTGACGAATCAGGATAATATCCAGCTCTTTTAGCTCCAGAGTGCTGGTTTCCCCGAAGCCATAAAATTGCTCGTCGATTCCTCGGTCCCAAACTTTTAGCAAGGTGGTCTCGGAAAATGCGGAACCATTATCCAGATATAAGTCTTCAGGTTGCATGTAATGCAGCTCATAACCTCGACGCTGGGCTTCCAAAAGCATGGCAAAGGAGCTGTCCTTGTAAGGTTTGATGTTGGCAATCGGGTCCATTACTATTCCAAGACGAATCGGACGAATCATTTGAGCTTCCTTATTCCATTTCTAAAGTGCAAGTTTGCCTTTTGCTTCAGCGATTTCTCTAGCAGCCGCTAAGAGAGCAAGGCGGGCAATGACACCATAGGCGTAAAAACGGTTTGGGCTTGCATCAGGTTGCAGGTTTTCATCGGGTAAGACTCCAGAATCTGCAAATGAAAGCGGCTCAAAGTGCATACCGGGCGAGTTTAAGTTATCGGTAGCGTTTTTGCCGGTGTGAACGCGATAAAACCCTCCGACGACCTGACTACCAATCATGTAAACCACTGGTTCCGCAACGGCATTTTCTATCTCTTCGTGTGTATAAACGCCTTCTTGAACCAGCATCTGCTCAACTTGAAGACCTTCTTTCACCGAAGACATTTTGTTTCGCTGTTTACGATTCAGGCTTAATACATCTTCGGCACTTTGAACGGACATGATCGCCATTCCATAAGTGCCGCTATCAGATTTGATAATGGCAAAAGGTTTGCAATTAATGTCGTGGGTATCATAGTAATTTTGAGTATCTTCAAGCATTCGGTTAACCGTTTCGGCCAATTTATCTAGGCCTGAGCGCTCTTTGAAGTTTACCGGCCCACATGGCACAGAGGTTGGTGTGATTAACCAAGGATCAATGTCGATAATTTTTGAAAAGGCCTCAGTGACTTCTGAATAATGCTGGAAATGGTGCGTCTTGTATCGGCTTGCCCAGCCAAGATCCAGAGGTGGTAGCAGAGTTTGTTCGATGTTCTCAAGGATTTCCGGGCGTCCACCTGATAGATCATTATTGAGTAAAACGGCACATGGGAAAAATTCTTCGACCCCAACACGGTTTTCTTTACGTTCTAAAGGTTTCAGTGTCAGCACATTCCCTGAAGGCAGTTCAATGAGCATCGGTGCGTTTAAATCGGGTAATAGAGAACCAATATGAACTTCGTAACCTGCTGTTTCTAAAATGGTTTTTAGGGTGAACAGGTTTTCAAGGTAAAAGGTGTTACGTGTATGGTTTTCGGGGATGATCAGTACGCCATCAGCTTGTGGACAGACCTGGGTGACTGCAGTTTGCGCCGCATGGACAGCGAGTGAACGTAAGTCTGTGTGCAAGTTATTAAAGCCGGCCGGGAATAAATTGGTATCGACTGGAGCAAGTTTATAGCCCGCGTTACGAAGATCAACTGAGGCGTAAAATGGCGCTGGCGTCTCTTTAAATTCACGACGAAACCAAGCTTCAATTTCATTTCGGTGATTTAAAAGGTGTTCTTCGAGTTCCAGAAGAGGGCCTTTTAGAGCCGTTTGCAAATGAGGGACTGGAATGGACGCTGGCATAATTATCGGATTCCTTTTGCTGGAAAATCTAAGGAACCTCTGATCGAATCAGATTAATTTCTCGGCTCTTCGCCGAGTTCTTTGTTGTTGTGACCTTAGACCTTAGAGTGACTAAGGTCGGCGTGCCACGACTAAAATAATCGAGCCAGAAGTCTCGCAGAATTTCAATTTGATTCGATCAGAGGTTCCCTAGCGAAGGTTCTAATTGATGCCCTTAAGTTAGGGCTTAAAAATGAATTTGGCTATTATAACGGTTTCTATGAGTAGCGTCCCAAGCAAAATAAGGATTTAACTTTAAAGAGAGATGTCATTTTCAGGATTTTTTAACGTTTGAAACTTAGCGCAACTCTTGGCAGGTTAGCACGCATAAAATGACTAAGCCATGACGACACGGTTACGCCCATTTTGTTTGGCACGATATAAAGCATGGTCAACGTGTTCTAGCACTTGTTCGGCATTTTGCCCTTTTATAAATTCACTGATACCAATACTAACGGTTTGGTTTATCGATTTCGGAAAGCTTTGCAATTGCACTTCAGAACAGATTTTTTCTGCTAAATGATAGGCTTGATCATTGGTGGTGTTCGGGCAAATGATTAAAAATTCTTCTCCACCCCAACGACCAAAGGTATCACTGGAGCGGATGACTGTATTGACCCAAGCGGAAAACGTAATTAATACTTCATCGCCAATTAAATGGCCGTGAGTGTCATTGACCTGTTTGAAGTAATCCAGGTCCATTAGAATGATTGAAAACTTTTGGCCGTAACGATGGGCTCGTTCAATTTCTTGTGTAATGACTTTATCCAGATGCTTGCGATTATAGACGCCCGTTAAATGGTCCGTAACAGAAAGACCGGACAAGGAGCGATTGGTTTCTTCAAGTTGCTGCTGGGTTTCTTTGAGATCTCTGTTAATACGTTTCAAGCGAAGATTGTAGTAACTGGTCAATAAAACAATAAAAAGAATTGGTGCGATAATCCAAGTAATGGTTTTCCAGTTAATCATGCTTGGATAGGCGATTTTTAGCCAAGGATCGGTAATGTCATTACGGACGGCATGAGGCATATTTTCAATGACTTTATTAATGATGGACTGTAGCTCGGGCCAATTTTTACGAACTGCCATGTGTATACCTGATCGAAAAGGGGTTTCTCCAGATATTTGTAAATGGGTATAGTGATGTTTATTGATGTAATAAGTGATGATGGCCGCATTATCAATATAACCAAAGGCTTCTCCACTCGAAACCAGTTTTAATCCTTCTTCGGGAGAGGAGACGAGTTTCAGAGGGATGTCAGGAAAGTGCTGCTGCATATTTGCTTGCGAGGCGTAATCTTTAACGACGGCGATGGTTTTGTTTTGCAGTTGATTTAGGTTGCTGATAAACCCGACGTTGCGTTGCGTGGCAATGACCATGGGGAGCTCAAGATAAGGGTCTGTGTATAGACTGTATTCGCTTCTTTCATCGGTATAAAAAACGGCTGAATACATGTCAAGTTTCCCAGATTCCATTTGGGTGGCTGATTCGCTCCAACTGAGTTGAGTGAAAGGGATAAATTCGATACCGGTTTTATGGCTGATGTAATCTAAAAATTTAGGGGCTATGCCAACAAATTGTCCTTGTTCATTTATGAATTCGAGAGGAGCCCAGTGTGCATCCACCGCAACTTGAACTTGCTTATGGTTTTGCATCCATTCAATTTCTTTGGAAGTGAATTGTTTTGATGCCATTCGGCTTGTTTGCTGAGAGTTTTCAATAGTTTTTGGGTTGTGAATAAAACCATGTTGACGTAATAAGTTTTGAGCGTATTGCAACCGGCCGGTATCAAAATGTCCGAGAGGGAAGTTGACCAAATCAATAGAATTGCGAACGGCTTCAGCTTCTTTTCGAAGCCCTTCAAAAGTTAAATTAGGGTTTAGGTAACTTTGGATATAGTGGATGACTTTCGTTGGGTGTTCTAATGCATACTCCCACCCTTTTAAGCTTGCTCGTTTAAATGCTTGAACTTGTGCTGGATTGGACTGAATTTTGAGATTGCTGGTCAGTAGCATGTCGCCGTATAAATCGACACCATAATGTTGTGGTAAAAAGCGATTTAGCTGCAAGCGCTGTTTTTTGTGGCGCTGAAATTGCTGATGAATAAGAGAGCTTAAGCTTCCACCGAATGCCGGTGATTGAGTCTTATTGATTTGTGAAATATCAAGAGAATGGCGATTGCGGATCAAATTTGGTTTGATTTTTAGTTCTTTAAACATTAACAGTAAAGTCAAAGCGTTTGGCTCTTCGGAAAAAAGCGCCACTTTTTTGTAATTTAATTGGTAAATACTGTCTAGATCTTGGTGCTTTAAGGAAAACAGCGCCTGATGCGAATGTTGAAAAATCGGTGCGACAATATTGATGAGCTTTTGTCGATTCGGGTCTAAGAGCAGAGAAATGTCTGAAATCGCAAAGTCTGCCTGACCTTCAATAATTGTCTGAGTGGCGTTTTGAGATCCACTATTGGGAATGATTTCTACGTTAAGGCCTTCTTGTTCATAAAAGCCTTTAATTTGAGCTGCGTAGTAGCCGGCAAATTGAAAACGATGTTCCGCAGATAATTGTAATTTGACTCTCTCAAGAGGGGAGCCGGCTTGAGGTTCTGAAAGGCTGGGTGTACTGGCAAAGCTTGCATTGAGAGGAAATATTAATCCGAAGAAGAACGATCCGACGAACAGTAGCAGCGAGAGAGCCCCTGAGAAAAATCTTTTTTTGAGTAAGGGTTGCTGTGAAGTGATTAGCGGCATTGCGAGTTCTCTAAATTACAAAAATGATTTTAGCAAACAAAGAGTTAATCACAAGGTGTTATTCAAAAACTACCGGTCAAGAAGGGGATTGGATATAGAATAAAAGCTTGTAAGGTTAATGACAGAAAATGTTAAAAATCCCCCCAAAGGGCTTGAGCAATCGTTAGCATTGCCGGGCCGGCAGTTTCAGTGCGTAAAATACGTGGGCCTAGACGCACGGTTGAAAAGCCATTTTGCTCGGCTTTCATTACTTCCTTTTCACTCAGACCGCCTTCTGGGCCGACAAGAATTGTTACCGGCCGGTCAAGGTTAGGTGGCGGCAAGCTTGCAATCGTATGCTCTGCATAAGGATCACAAACAATTCCAAACTCAACGGTGTTATTGGCCAAATATTCTTCGAGAGAAATCAAAGGAAGTATTTCCGGTACAAACGCTCGTCCAGATTGTTCACAGGCATTAATTGCAATGCTTTGCCATTGTGCTCGGCGTTTTTCAAGTTTATCGCCTTGTAATTTGACATCTACCCGTTCGGTAAACAGTGGTTGAATTGAACCGACTCCAAGCTCGACGGCTTTTTGAATCGAGTAATCCATGCGATCGCCTTTCGAAATGCCTTGTAGCAAAACGGTTTTTAGAGGGGATTCATTTACAGCGGTTTGAACTTCTTCCAGAACAACATTCGCACTGCGACGACTAGTGTGTTGAATGACTGCCGAAGCAAAATGGCCTTTACCATCAAAGACCTCAATTTGGTGTCCGTCTTTCAGGCGTAACACGGTTAAGGCGTAATGCGCTTGTTCTTTAGATAATTCAAGTGAGCAGCCAGAAGCGTAGCGCTCTGGCAGATAAAAGCGGGAGATTCTCATAAGCGAATGGAAGACGTATTTACTTTAATGTTAAAGCTTTAGCAATCTCTAAAGTCGGTTCAGTTTTATTCATTGAATAGAAATGAATCCCTGGTGCACCGGCATCTAACAGTTTTTGCGAAAGCTCAGTTACGACATCTTTTCCAAACTCTATTAAGCCAGCTTGATCATCTTCAAAGGATTCCAAGCGACATCTTAACCAGCGAGGAACTTCAGCCCCGCAGCCTTGTGAAAAACGAATTAGGTTTTCGTAGTTGGTGATGGGCATAATGCCAGGAATAATCGGCAAATCAATGCCGTTTTTTTCGCAGTTATCGATAAAGTAGCGGTAGCTATCAAAGTTATAAAAATATTGCGTAATTGCTGCATCTGCACCTTGTTCGACCTTGTGTTTAAACCATTTGATGCCGATATCGCAGTTACGCGCTTGAGGATGAGTTTCTGGATAGGCTGCGACTTCAATTTTAAAAGTGTTGCCTTTTTGTTCTTTAATAAAAGCGACCAAATCGCTTGCGTATTTGAATTCACCCGGATCCATCATTCCTGAGGGTAAATCTCCACGCAGGGCAACAATGCGCTTGACTCCCATCGCTTCGTATTCGTTTAGCAACGATAAGATGCTTTCATGGGTTGCACCGATACAGGTTAGGTGTGGTGCAGAATTAAAATCGGTTTGTGTTTGGATGTAACGAACCGTTTCCATGGTTTTTTCTTGCGTAGTCCCGCCCGCGCCATAAGTGACGGACATATAGAAGGGGTCAATTGCGCCAAGCTCTTGAGCCACTGTTTTCAGGTTTTCCATGCCTTTGTCTGTGCGGGGTGGGAAAAACTCTAAGCTTAATTGTTGTCTATGTTTTTGTTGAGATTGCATAGAAAGTCGTCCTTCGCCTTAAAAATGTTCAGTGTTGAATTTTAAATGTTGAATGACATTTATCATCCAACACTTTGCATTAAAAATTTACAGTCCAGCGTCAGCGCGCAGGTCGTCTGCTTTATCGGTTTTTTCCCATGTAAACTCCGGTAATTCACGACCAAAGTGACCGTAAGAGGCGGTTTTCTGGTAGATCGGTCGATATAGGTCAAGCATGGAAATCAGGCCTTTGGGGCGTAAATCGAAGTGTTCGCGAACGAGTTCCTCAATACGTTTAATCGAGATTTTTTCAGTGCCGAACGTTTCAATACTGATTGAGGTTGGTTCAGCAACACCGATTGCGTAAGAGACTTGGATTTCGCATTTGTCAGCGAGACCGGCGGCAACAATGTTTTTTGCAACATAACGACCTGCGTAAGCGGCAGAACGATCTACCTTAGACGGGTCTTTCCCCGAGAAAGCGCCACCACCGTGGCGCGCCATACCGCCATAGGTGTCAACAATGATTTTACGACCAGTGAGTCCCGCGTCTCCGACTGGACCACCAATAACAAAACGGCCGGTTGGGTTAATGTGATACTGGGTCTCTGCGTGTAACCATTCAGAAGGTAAAACCGGTTTAATGATTTCTTCCATCACCGCTTCACGCAATTGCGCATTTTCAATTTCTGGATTGTGTTGAGTGGATAGAACCACTGCATCAATTGCCACAGGAACACCGTCTTCATAGCGCAAAGTGACTTGAGATTTGGCATCTGGACGCAACCAATCGAGTTGTCCAGATTTACGGATTTCCGCCTGCTTTTCCATTAAACGGTGTGCGTAGTAAATCGGTGCAGGCATCAAAACATCCGTTTCATTCGATGCATATCCAAACATTAAGCCTTGATCGCCTGCGCCTTGTTCGTGCTCTTCCGAGTCATCAACGCCCATAGCAATTTCTGGTGACTGCTTACCAATTGAAGACAATACTGCGCAAGTTTCACCATCGAAACCTAAATCTCCATGGTTATAGCCGATATCAGTGACGACTTTTCGGACCAGTTCTTCCTGGTCAACCCAAGCTTCGGTTGTGATTTCACCGCCAAGGATGACCATGCCGGTTTTGACAAAGGTTTCACAAGCCACTCGTGCACGAGGGTCTTGTTCTAGAATAGCGTCTAGCATTGCATCGGATATTTGGTCAGCGATTTTATCCGGATGACCTTCGGAAACGGATTCAGAAGTGAATACAGTAGTTTTAGACATAACAGTTCCTCGAGAACAGAAGATTTTATATTTGAAAACGAGGTACGGAAAATCGACGGGAAAACCTGAAAGATGGGTTCCTCGCTTTAGCCGTACTTATAAATGCGCCCGCAAGCTGATTATCAAATCGGCGCTTAACTTGGTGTTTGTTGAACATCCCTTCGCTTAAACGTATTTCTGTTTCGCTATTAAATTCCAACAAATCTGTACTATTTTATGAAAAAAGTCACCGGCCGGTCAAGTTTGTTTCGAATCAAACTCAATTTCATCTAGCGCTTCTGGTTTGGAGAAATGATAACCTTGTGCATAATCAATCCCTGTTTCAATCAACCAGTTTGCAATTTCTTGACTTTCAACAAACTCAGCAATGGTCTGGATTGACATGTTATCCCCGATTTCTTTAATGGCTCGAACCATTGCTGCATCAATAGGATCGGCAATTACATCGCGAATAAAGCTTCCATCTATTTTGACATAGTCGACTGGTAAGTTTTTTAGCCAACTGAAGCTTGAGAAACCTGAACCAAAATCATCCAAAGCCAGTTTGCAACCAAAGCTTTTAATTCGATTCAAAAAGTCAATGGTGTCAGCGATTTGGGTGATAGCGACGGTCTCGGTGATTTCAAAACAGATTTTATGGTTAAACGCATGATTGAGTTCAAGGCGTTGGATCAATTGTTCATTGAAAATCGGATCGGCCAGAGATTGGCCTGAAATATTGATATTCATCAAGCCGACTTTTCGGTGATTGTCTTTGAGCCATTCAAGACTTTGTTTGATGACATAAGTGTCGACTTGCGGCATTAAGTTAAAACGTTCAGCAGCCGGTAGAAATAGTCCAGGGGGGATAATTTCACCGTGTTTACTGAGCATGCGAACAAGGACTTCTAAGTGGCTAAGTTCATCTTGATTTTGCAAAGGTTCCAGTGTTTGACCAAATAGAACTAAACGTTGTTCGTTTAAAGCTTCTTTAAGTTCACTTAGTCGGTCTAAGATCTGTTGCCCGGATTCGTGGTTGTCATCATTTTCAATATAGGCTTGAATACGGTTTCGCCCTTTATCCTTCGCCAAATAACAGGCAATATCTGCTCTGGATAAAACAGCGGTTTTATTTAAGCTTCCATGAATTTCTGCAATACCCATGGATGCCCCGATGTCGAATGCTTTACTTTCCCAGAAAAAGCGTTGAGATGTAATGTTGGTGAGTAGGGTGGAAGCTATTTTTTCAGCTTGGGTCATGCTGTGATTCTGTAACAGAATGGCGAACTCATCGCCACCGATGCGAGCCAAAAATGCATCTGGAGTTAACCCTTTTTTGATCACTTGAGAAATCTGGCGTAACAATTGATCACCGGCTGTATGCCCGACAGTATCATTTACGACCTTAAATTGGTCTAGGTCAATGTAGACTAAGCAATTTTTGCTTTGAGGCGTTTTACCACTTATTGCAATTAACTCATCAAGGTGAGTTTCAAAGGCTTGTCGATTGTGTAGCTGAGTTAAGCTATCGTGAGTCGCCTGCCATTCCAGTTGTTTTTGCAAAGCACGCTGCTTGGTCGCATCATGAAACACGACAACGGCTCCTACGATGTTTCCGTTTTTATCGATAATCGGTGCTGCAGAGTCTTCAATGGAGTAGCTGTCTCCGTGGCGGTTAATTAAGGTGGACTGGCTAAGTAAATTAATAGGTTGGCCGTTTTGCAAAGCTAGAAAAACAGGGTTTTTAAGTGGGGTTTTGTCGATGTCGCTGAATAAATGCATGATTTCATCAATGTGCATATTATGTGCTCGATGACGAGACCAGCCTGTCAAAACTTCTGCGACAGGATTCATGTAACTGATCTTTCCATCCGGTTTGATAACAATAACTGCATCGCCAATTGATTTAAGCGTTATTTCCGCTTCTTCTTTCGCGTTGAATAACATGGTTTCAGAGGTTTCTAGAACATTGAGCATGTCTTCAAAATTGTTTGCTAAATCTTGTAATTCATCTTGTGCGCCTAAATTAATCGAAAGGTTTCGTTCTCCCAGTCGAATTTTCTTTGTGATATGAATAAGTTGGTGAATACGTTTTGTTAAGCGATGCCCCATCAACCAAGCGAAAAAACCACCGACGATAATGGCTAAACTTGCGTATAAAACCCCTTCTAAAGTAATGATTTGAATGCTTTTGTATATGTTTTCACGACTCATCTGGACGCGTGCCCAACCGAGTTGATTTTGGTTAAGCATGATGGGTGTGCTGATATCAATCACATCTAAATTATCGATATTAACCGCCATTTCTGGACTGGGTCTAAAAGGGTCAGTTTGAGGCACTTCGATAAAATGACCGACTTTGTTCTTCTTTTTAGGATTTCGATGGTAATAAGCCAGTACCTCACCAGAGGTGTTGGTTAATATCGCAAAATTTAAATAAATTTGTTGGGATTGAGATTGAATAATTTCTTCCAATCCCGCAAGGTCATTAGAAAGCACCCAAGGTGTGGCATTGATTGCGAGGGTTTCTGCAAGTGCTTGCGTACTTTGAAAAGATTCCCCGAGTAAGAATTCTTTTTGACGCTCGGTCAAGTCGATAATGAATACTGTCATAAGAATTGCATGAATCAGCGCAATACTTAAAATCAGTTTGTTTTTAATCGTCAGTAGCTTTGAAAAGGCGTGCATTAGTTATTCTTCTTTAGAAGGTCGACGAACAGATTGGCTGAATGTTTGAATGAATTTAGAAACCGGTTCGTAAGTTGAATCATTGGCCGATTCAAATTTTGAAAGCTTCATGGGCTGCAAGATTTTCTGACCTTTGCTATGAAGGTGTAAATTTACCAAAATCGTCTGTACTTGTTTAATCAATTTTTCTGGAATTTCTTGTTTGGCAATAAGGCCATTATTTGGCAAAGAATCGGTTTGCCAAATTACCTTCAGTTCGCGTTGCAATTCCGGTTTTTGTGAAGAGAGCGCTTCCCATGGCGGTGGCCAAGTGGCTGCGGCATCCGTAAGTTTGTGATACACATTCATAATAGAGGATTCTTGAGAGCCGACATAATGATTTTCAAGTTGGTCTAATTTGACGCCATTTTCATACAAGAAGTATTGCGGCAACATTGTAGCGGCTAGTGCTGTAGGTGCTGGGTAACTTATCTTGTGGCCAATTAAGTCTTTTGGGATCTTAAAAGGGCTGTCTTTTCGCACCAGAATAATGCCTCGAAAGCGCTCATCATCCCCCATTTTGGCAAAAACCTTATAACCATGTTTGAGAGACTCAATGGTTTGATAGGGGTTTGGTAGAGCAAAATCGACAGTTCGGTTAACGAGCTTGCGGTCAAAAGAAGGGTAGTCGCGCGATGCTTCAAGGACAAAATGCGCGCCACTAATGTGATGGTTTAAATGGTCAATGAGTGGCTGAAAGACTTCAAATAGACGCGTTGGGTTATGCAAAGGATGAATGGCGAAGCTGTATTCAGTTTTTTGGATAGCTTTTGGTTCAATAAAAACCGGGTCATAGTTTTGTTGAGAGTCCTCGTTTTTAGAGCAGCCTGTCATTGCAATGATTGTAACGGTTAGTAGTAAAACGCTGAAGCTTCGCCAAAATGCTTGGGGTGAATCTTGAATTTCGAATATCGAAGAGGCTGAATTTACAAGCATTTTATTGATTTTTTTGACCATTAAATTTCTGTTTAATCTTTAGGAAATCTCTGATTGAATCAGGTTAATTTCTCGGCTCTTTGCCGAGTTCTTCGCTTCTGGCTAAGCCCCTGTGGGCGTGGCTTCAATCCCACTTCTTTGTTGTTGAGACCCTTGGCCTTAGAATTACTAATGACGGCGTGCCACGCCTAAAATAAGCAGGTTTGAAGTCTCGCAGAATTTCAATCTGATCCAACAGAGGTTCCTTAGCTGATTATAAATACTCGCACTGGCTTTTCCTTTGTTTTTGCCTAAAAATTTCATGTTAAGTTGTTTTTACGCAATTCTTTTTACGTTGTCATGCTTGTGAGGATTAAAAGGAAATCTACCGGCCGGTAGAAAGTGTTCTAATGTCAAAGAATTTGCAAGTGTTTGAGTTTTTTACAAAAATCATTATAATTTGCGCCTTTTTTCATTTCAGGGAATATTGAAAATGGACAGTAAACAGCCTTTAGTTGGAGTCATTATGGGGTCGAAAAGCGATTGGCCGACCATGATTCATGCGGTTGATATGTTGGAACAGTTTGGTGTGCCGCACGAAGTCAAGGTTGTTTCTGCCCATCGCACGCCTGATTTAATGTTCGAATATGCACAGACGGCGCAAGAGCGTGGTCTGCAAGTGATTATCGCTGGAGCAGGCGGTGCTGCACATTTGCCAGGAATGGTTGCGGCTAAAACGGTTGTGCCTGTTTTAGGGGTTCCGATTAAGTCTCGCGCATTGAACGGCAATGATTCATTACTTTCTATCGTACAGATGCCAGGTGGTATTCCGGTTGGAACGCTTGCGATTGGTGATGCTGGTGCAAAGAACGCTGGGATTCTAGCCGCTCAGATTGTGGGCAATCATATGCCAGAAATTCAACAAGCGGTCATAGAATTCCGTCAGCAACAGACGCATTCGGTTTTGGAAAACCCGGATCCACGCGCGGATTAATCAATCTAAAAACTCTGTAATCTGACAAAACCGTAGTGGTTGGCATTTGATAGAATGCGCACTACGGTTTTTTATTTGGAGAAAACAATGACTCCCATTTCTAAGAAAGTTGGTGTACTCGGTGCAGGTCAGCTTGGTCGCATGTTAGCTTTAGCAGGTTATCCACTGGGACAAAAATTCGGTTTTTACGGTATGAGCGATGATGAGCCATCGGCATTATTGGGGCAAATGCATCTTCACAATGATGATGCCGACACTCTGCAGGAATTAGTAAAGTTTGCAGATGTCATGACCTATGAAAGTGAAAATACAGATTTAGAGCTTATTGAAGAAATCTCCAGAACGACCCCTGTTTATCCGTCTGCGAGATCTTTAAAAGTATGTCAGCATCGCGGTTTGGAAAAAGAGACATTTAAGCGTTTGGGTATTCCTTGCGCACCTTTTGAGATTGTGACGTCTTTGGAAGAGTTACAGGCGGCGGTCGATATTCTAGGTGTACCGAGTGTCTTGAAAACCACCACAGAAGGTTATGATGGCAAAGGTCAATTTATTCTGAAAGATGAGGATGACATTGAGGAGGCCTGGAAAACACTTGGTGACCGAGAGTTGATTCTGGAACGCTTTGTCGATTTTCATCGTGAACTGTCCATTATCGCTGTACGTAATGCGAACAATGAGCATGTGTTTTATCCATTGGTTCAAAATGTTCATCATAAAGGGATTCTGCGTTATACCATCGCACCTGCTCAAGAAATCCCAGAGATGGTTCAAAAAGCAGCCGAGACTTTTATGCAAGTCTTGTTAGATGAGTTGGATCATGTTGGCGTTTTGACATTGGAGCTTTTTGAAACTGATTCTGGGTTGATGGCAAATGAAATGGCACCGCGAGTTCATAACTCCGGTCACTGGACCATCGAAGGTGCACAAACCAGTCAGTTTGAAAATCATGTGCGTGCGATTTGTGGTTTGCCTTTGGGATCGACAGAGCCGAGACAGCCGATTGCTGCTATGGTGAATATTATTGGTGAAACTGGGCCGGTAGAAAAAGTTCTTAAAAAATCCAACGCATTTTTACACTTGTACGATAAAAGTCAGAGAGCAGGTCGTAAGTTAGGCCACTTTACATTGTTGAGTGATTCGCAAGATGCGCTGTTTAAAGACATCAAAGACTTAAACGATTTTTTGCCAATTTAGAACTTTAGTATGAGAACTAAAAGTATTCGTTTCTAAGTTTTAATCTATTCTTTGAGGTGTGTTTTTTCGGGTTTTCTGAAGTTTTTAAGCTATCTTTTAAAATGAAATCAACTGGTTATCGCTTGTTTTTTAAAGTGTTTTGACGGTTGATAGTACTGTGCTAGTGTTTCAACATGTTAGGTAACACCGATTGGTTTCCACCTTATTTTCCATAAGCCCCATGATGTTTTTTGAAAACGTCTTACATTAGATTTTGAATACAATATTTAGATGAACCAAACATTTTTATCAGACGCTTCCGATTGGACAATGCTTTTTGAACGCCTTCCTCTTCCGGCCTTGATTCTTAGTTTTGAACAGTGCGTGCAAAAGCTCACTGTTCGAATGTCGAACAGTGCCTTTAAAAAAGAGTTGGGTTATTGTGCAGAGGCGAGTGCAAGTTGGGAAAAGCTTTTAAAGCAAGCATTTCCAGAGCAGCACTATCGACAATGGGCTCAAAAAGTTCTTCAGTCCGAATTGTTTGACATCCATCAAACCCGTATCACTTCAAATCAAGTTTTGTCATTAAGATTAATCTGTGCTGATGGGTCTGAACAATGGTTCCAGTTTTCAGCGGCCTCTTTTGACTGCAAGTGGCCGAATGCATTTCTGTGTGTGCTCACCCCTATCAAAGCGGCAGATGAAGTTGTTCAAAGCTTAGTCGAAAAAAATGCTCAGTTGGTAAAGCAACAAAGTGAGCTTCAATATAGTGAAACTCAATTGCGCCAAGCTCAGGAAATCGCCAATATTGGAAGTTGGGAGTTGGATTTGCAATCAGAGCAAATTCAGTGGTCTGAGCAGATGTATAAAATCTACCGTGAAGACCCAGATAGTTTTCAGCCCAATCTAGAGTCTTTTTGGGAAAAAACACCGGCCGAAGAAAAATTAAAGCTGCAAAACCTATTTCAACAAATGTTGGTAGACGGTCAACAAAAACGAGTGATGACTAAGCATTTACGAAGTGATGGTTCAACAGCGGTGATTGATATTGTTGGTAAGCCGCTTCTTGATGAATTGGGAAAACCAGTCAAAGTTGTCGGTGCGACAATGGATGTGACGCACTTGATTGAATTGCAAAAGCAAAATGAAGAGCTTGCTCATATTGTTCAGGTGGCAAGGCAAGAAATCTATGTTGTAGATAATCAAAGTAACCAGATACTTTACGCTAACAGCAAGGCACAAGAACAACTTGGTTTGTCAGAATCAACACTTTGTTCGATGCGTATTTCACAAATTAATCTGGATTTAACTCCCAAAACTCTTCAGTCATTAAAATCTGAAATCAGAGATAAGCATAAGGCAGTTCTTATTTCGACGCATCAAAAAGCCGATGGTTCAACCTATCGAGTGAAAGCAATCTTTCAGTTTATTCAATATCAAGGCCAGCAAGCACTGGTTATATTTAGTTCAGATTTTACCGCAATCGAGAAGGCGCAAAAGGCTCAGTTACAACACTACCGACTATTGGAAAATATTCTGGAGCATGTGCCGGTCCGTATTTTTTGGAAAGATAAAGATGGCCGATATCAAGGAGGGAACCAGTTACTGCTTGAGGATGCTGGTCTTAGTTGTGTTGAGGAGTTAATTGGTAAAACTGATTTTGATCTTTCTTGGGGGCGCGAAGATGCTAAGAAATATCGAGAGATTGATTTAGAGGTGATGAAGACTGGCCGGCCCAATCTTCAGTTTGAAGACTATGTCCGTGCAAAGGATGGTTTGCAAAGCATTTTATCTTTGTCTACTGTTCCTTTGTATGGTGAGCAAGGCGAGGTTATTGGTGTTTTAGGATCTTATGATGATATTACCGAATGGCGTGATATGGAGCATAAGATTTTACAACAACAAGAGAGTTTGTTTCATCAGGCTAATCACGATTCATTAACGCAGCTTCCCAATCGCAACCTTTTAGAAGATCGGCTTGAGCATGCGCTTGATAAAGCCCAGAGTAATGATTCTTGTTTTGGTCTATTTCTAATCGATTTAGATCAGTTTAAGAAAGTCAATGATTCCTATGGCCATGATTTTGGTGATGAGATTCTTAAGCAATTTGCATTGCGTTTGAAACGCATCTTGCAGCCTGAGGACACTTTAACTCGTTTCGGTGGCGATGAGTTTGCGATTTTGTTGGAATCGATGAATTCTGAAAATGATGCGACTGTGTTCTCGCAAGCTTTGCTGGATGCGGCAAAAGAGCCATTTAAAGTTAAAGGGTCGACTTTTTATTTGACTTCAAGTGTGGGGGTTAGCCTTTATCCAAAAGATGCTCAAAATAAACTTAACTTACTTAAGTGTGCTGATGCTGCGGTCTATCGCGCCAAGGATGAAGGGCGAGATAACTTCCAATTCTATACAAATGATTTGACTCTTAAGGCTTTTGAGCACCTAGCAATGCAAACCAATTTACGTCATGCATTAATTAACAACGAGTTGGAAGTGTATTTCCAACCACAGGTGAATGCTCAAGAAAATCGTTTGATTGGTATGGAAGCCTTGGTTCGTTGGAATCACCCTCAAATGGGAGTTATTGGTCCGAATCGATTTATTCCGATTGCTGAAGAAAACGGAATGATCATTGAGTTGGACCGTCTTACGATGCGTAATGCCATGCAGCAGTGGGTGAAGTGGTATAAGCAAGATTTTACTCCGGGTATTCTGTCTCTGAATTTGGCGGTAAAAAATATTCAGCAGCCGGATTTTGTTGAGTTTGTGTATGAGACGCTTCAAGAGATGGACTGTCGACCATCTTGGGTTGAGTTAGAAGTGACCGAAAGCGATATTATGAAAGACTTGGATTTAATGCAGAAGCGACTGAATGAAATTAAGTCTTTGGGGGTGAAGGTCTCGATTGATGATTTTGGTACAGGTCACTCTTCTCTTGCCTACTTAAAAAGGCTTCCAGTGTCCAAGTTGAAAATCGATCAGTCCTTTATTCGAGACCTGCCAGATGATGAAGAAGATTCTGTGATTACTAAAACAGTTATTGCGATGGCAAAAAGTTTGGGATTAGAAGTCATTGCTGAGGGTGTTGAAACGCCTGAGCAGCGTGATTTCCTAGTTTTCCATGGTTGTAACCTGATTCAGGGGTACCTTTATAGCCGTCCGAAGGCAGCTGACGAGATTGAACAGTGGGTGCGTGAAATTTTCTAACGTTTTAAGTTTCCAAGCTCTTTAAGCCCTTTTCCTAAGGAATTTCCAGCAGCTTTGAATAGTACTTGGGTATTTTTGACGGTATGACGGCTGTCAGGCCTTCAATTTTCGCAATATTATCGGCTGCGATAGCATGTAAGTTCACGCCAAGACAAGCCGCATCAAATAAGTCCATTCCTTGGGCAAGTAGACTAGTAATGGTTCCTGTTAAGACATCTCCCATCCCTCCTTTTGCCATGCCAGGGTTGCCGTATCGGCATAATTCCATTTGTTGGCCATCATAAATGAGCGTGCCATTGCCTTTTAAGACAATTACTCCGCCAAATTTCCGCTGTAGCTTTTTGATGGCTGTTAAACGATCTCTTTGGATTTCGAGAGTGCTGCAATTCAGTAATCGAGCGGCTTCTGCTGGGTGAGGGGTTAATATCCATTGCGACTGTTGATAGTGTTCAGTCACCATTGTGCCGTTATGATTGGTTGTTTTTGCAAGCAGGTTTAAAGCATCTGCATCCACAACGGATACCGGCCGGTTAAGTGTCGATAAAAATGCCTGCCACAGCTTTTCTGCCCATTTATCTTGGCCAAGACCTGGACCAATTCCAATTGCGGAGCTTTGCGTAAATAGGTTCTTCCAATTTTTATGACTGAAGCACATTATTTCAGGATGCAAGCTGCTAAGTGAGGCATGGTGAGATTTTCGAGTGATTACCTTGGTCAAACCACAACCTGTATGCAAAGCGGCCGAGGCTGAAAGTTGCAAAGCACCAGTCATTGAGTGATTGCCACCAATGAGTAAGCTTGTTCCAGTGTTACCTTTATGAAAGGTTTTTAATTGTTTCGGCTTTTTGGCAAGCCAAAATGCTAAGTTGTGGCTGTGTGCGATAGGGGTGACGGAATTTAGTGCTTGCGGAGCTTCTAAGGAGATGTTTAGGTCATTAAAGAGAATCTCTCCACATGTATCTGGGCCTTTGGCAGTGTAAAACCCAAATTTGTGTGTCAGAAAGGAAATTGTCATGTCTGCATTCAGTGCTGAGCCTAGAATCGTGCCTGTTGCGATATTTAGTCCACTAGGTGTATCCAATGCGATTTTAAACAGATTAGAATTCGTTTGATTCAAATGATGGAATATTTCTGCTAATTCACCATCAATTGAACGACTGAGTCCTGTGCCGAATAATGCATCAATGAGTAATAATTGTTTTGAGGATTTGTTACCGGCCGGTAAATAGTTGAGTGTTTCATTTGATGGTAAGAGAGCGTTTTGCAGTTTGGCTATGAAGAGATTAATGCAGAGTTTGAAGGTAGGCACTTTGAGTGCGTTTAATTCGGCATGAGCTTTTTGTGCATCGTTTTGTAAGTTGCAGGTTTCACCTAATGTCCAAACTCGCACATTTTTTCCTGCAAGCTTGGCATATTGAGCAAGCATAAAACCATCGCCACCATTATTTCCTGGGCCGCATAAAATCCAAACCTCATCAACCTCAAAGGGGAGATTTTGAATCGTTTGCCATGCGAACCAAGCCGCGCGTTTCATTAATAAAAAACTTGGAATTTTACCTTGCTGAATGGCGAATTGATCAATGGCCTGACTTTGCTGTGCATCAAACAGAGGTAAGTTTTCGGTGGTGTCTAAAGCTGAAGACCCTAGCATAACAATGACTCCAATCATTGGGTGTTGAAGGTTATTGTATGTTGCTAAACAGTGAAGAGGAAACTAAATGAACAGATAAATCAACAGAATACCGAGTGCAAAACGATACCAGACAAATGGTTGCATTCCGATTCGATTAATCCATTTTAAGAATAATGCTATGACAATGTACGCACTTACAAAAGACAACAGAAAACCGGCCAGCATTGCTTCCCACTGAACTGGAGAGGTGCTTTCTAGTAAATCTTTGGTTTTTAGCACGCCGGCTCCCAGAATAATAGGGATAGACAGTAGGAAAGAAAACTTGGCAGCGGCTGAGCGTGTGAGACCTAGCATGAGTGCCGCAGTGATTGTAATTCCTGAACGAGACGTTCCAGGGATAAGAGAGAGGGCTTGCGCTAAGCCAATAATCATAATGTCTCTAAAACTCAGGCTGTATTCATCCCTTACTTGTTTGCCTGTGAAATCCGACCACCAAAGCAGTGCCCCAAAGCCAATGGTGGTTGCAGCAATGATTAATGGGTTACGGAGGCTCTCTTCAAGGCCATTGTTTATCACAAGACCAAATGCGATAGCAGGGATGGAAGCAAATATAATCCACCAAGCTAAACGGCTGTTTGATGTGGGTTGACGGGTAAATAGAGAAGCTACCCAGTCATGACTCATTAACCAAATATCTTGTCGGAAATAAAGAATCACCGCAAGTAAGGTACCGACATGGACTGCTACATCAAACGCGAGTCCTTGATCTGGCCAGCCAAATAGGTGCGGGGCTAAAACCAAATGACCAGAGCTGGAGATGGGTAAGAACTCTGTGATTCCTTGAATCAGAGCAAGAACTGTGATTTGTAGCCAATCTAACATAGAATCCATGAGTCTTTATCTTCTGAGAAATTGTGTATTGCTAAAGTTGATGTCTTAAATCTCTTACCTGAAAGCCGCTGAGTGATTGTTCATGATTTTTGCTCAAGGCAATCACTTTAAAGCTTTCGCCCATTTCATCCGGCATGGTTAAGGTTTTTATTTGTTGGGCAATTTTGATTTGAGCACTTATGTCAGCGTTTGAGTCAACCGACATTTCCATTAACCCCGTTCCCATTAAAAAGTTTGCTTGAGTGGTATAGCCGGCAATTTTAAAGCCTTCATCAAATGCGCTTTCCGCCACCGCCGTAAAATCAACATGAGCGGTAATATCTTGCAAACCGGGATAAAAAAATGGATTTTGGTGTGCTCTATGTTGGTAGTGGCAGCGCAAAGTTCCCATGACACGAGCCGGTTGATAAAACTCTTCTCGAGTGTAGCCATAGTCAATTAAAATCACAACACCTTCATTCAAGATTTGATAAAGAGATTTAAGCCAAGGACGAATATTTAGGTTGATTTCCGTCTCGTATCCCAGATCTGAAACTTTGCCAATGTGTTTGATGAGTTGATTCGCAAATTTTTGCAGGGTTGAGCTGGTAATGTTTTGGTAATCCCATTCGAATTGTTGCGTTGATTCATTAAAACTGACAAACCCTTGTAATGCCCGGTCTGGTTCAATTCGAAGTCTCTCAACTGGCATGGCATCTAAAACCTCATTAGCAAGAATGACAGCATTAATAGGGGTAGATGGAAGTTTCTCGAGCCAATGTACCCGAGCAAAAATTTCTTCGGGTAGGTTTTCTTTTAAACGTTGTTGTTGGCGCATTTGCAGATCTGCGCTGATTTCAATAATGTAGTAGCGTTCCGGTAATTGCTCAGTGGCAGCTAATTCGAGCATGATTCCTTCTGCCATGGCTCCACTACCTGCGCCAAATTCAATTATGCTTGCATTGTCGAGTGTTCTTAAAACCTGTGCTGCTTGGCGAGCCAGACAACGAGAGAAAATGGGTGAAATTTCCGGTGCTGTCACAAAATCTCCCAACCGCCCAAATTTTGGCAAGCCTGCACTGTAATAACCTTGATTGGGGGAGTAGAGTGCCATCTCCATATATTTAGAAAAAGGCAGAGACTTGTGTCGTTTTAAGTAAGTGTGAATTTTTTGAGTCAGTCGTTGACTGAAAATTTTGGCTTCTTCGGGTGGTTCGGGAAGTTTTTTGTGTTGAGGCATAGTGCTAGTGTAGTGTCCTTAATCGACTCAAATTAATTTGTTAGTTATTATGCCGAAAAATGATTTGTGGTGTGGGTAATTAGTCGACTACTTAGCAGAGTACTTTGATGGCTTGTTGAGATGTTTGTCCTAAAAATTGATTTAGTCACCGTTGTATGACTGCGATTCTTTAGGTATTTGGCAATTAATTTGCTATGCTTTTTGTCGTTAAACTTAAGTTTGAGAGAAGATTATGGAAGTTGGTCTGCAAAAATTGCATGAAAACGAATGGTTGGTGCATATTGGCTGCGCCAAAATGAAAATGGATCGCTTTTCAGTCGCACTTTTACAAATTACTTTGGAGCACTTGATTGCCTCAGAAAAAGGCGAAAAGCATTCCACTTTGCAAGGCTATGTGCGGCTAGGCCTGAGAATGAAAAAACTAAGTGATTTACATTTGCAGAAGCTGCTGCGTAAGTTAAAAAATGAAGATTTATTGGTGTTATTGAAAATTGCCAAAGACTCTGAGTTTGATGCGAAAATTTTAGCGAATGTTGGGGCTATTATGGCTAAACAGTTAGAAAGCGACTTGAGCAATGATCAATTGCCGTCCGAGCCTGAGGCGAAATCATCCATTCGTCGATTGGTTGAAACTATGTTTGAAATGGAAGCACAAGGCGATATTGAATTTATCGATGATACAGTGCGTTTTATATAAACAGATTGGCTAGTTTGTAACGAAAAGAACCAGGGATTTCAGAGGTTATTAGGTTGTATTATGGAAATATCAGCTCAACATTTAGACAGTGGAGAATATCAATTAGAAATTGGTCCAGTCATGTTTACTTTGAATAATGATGCGATTTTAGGTCTTCATCATGTCATGAAAAAACGACTTGAAAGTGGCGTGAAACAAGATCAGCAAGTAATTCAAAAGAAATTAAAGGCATATCGAGCACTCGCAACGAAGATGGGATCGGTTGATGACAAGGTCGTTCAAAAAATTGTGGTTCGGATTCGCGCTGAACAATTGGTCACAATGGTACGTTTAGCCGAAGGTAAGGTGCTTTATAATAAAGTTTTGCGTAATTTATCTACCCAAAATCGCCGTCAGTTTGAAGAAGATTTTCAAGTGATGAATAAAATCACTGAACATCAAGCGATTATTTATATGGAGCAAATTGTGCCGATTTTGAAACAAGCGGCACAAGAACAAAAGAAAATTCAACAAGAGTCCGTGACGTAGTTTTCTTTAGTTGTTCGATGATTGATTTCTAAGGAACCTCTGATTGAATCAAATTGAAATTCTGCGAGAATTCTAGTCCTATTATTTTAGGCGTGGCACGCCGGCCTTAGTTATTCTAAGGTCAAGGGTCACAACAACAAAGAATCGGACTAGAAGCCTCGCCTGTAGGGGCTTAGCCAAATTTATCATTTCTGCGTTGCGAAGTTTTGCAAGGTCTAGACATTCCTGCAACTTCACGCCTTGACCTGAAAAATTTGGCGTTGCCAGAAATTAATCTGATTCAATCAG
>Ga0193952_1000011_pt1 | contig 104935 bp, 82 predicted proteins | sample BB_3_MG_FD_140368 | JGI IMG/M metagenome (GOLD analysis project Ga0193952, IMG submission 140368) | Microbial mat bacterial communities from the Broadkill River, Lewes, Delaware, United States - BB_3_MG | ecosystem: Environmental > Aquatic > Freshwater > River > Microbial mats | place: USA... | reverse complement strand
TGGTAGCTACCATACAGATCGACTGTGCTCCAACCAGCAGTTGGTTTTTCACCAATGTTAGTATTAACATCATCTTGTTTTTGAGCAAAGTTCATTCGAGCGCCAGCGGTTAAGTCAGTCGTTTGATATTGCGCAAATACTTTACCTGAAAATGGTGACATATTAGCAAGGTCAGTATTGGTATCTTCGTTACTTCCTTTGGTGATGGTGCTATCAAAACCGACGATGACTGATGGTGAAACCTGAGCGGATGCAGCCAACTCTAGACCATAGATTTTCGCATCAATATTTCCATAGCGCAGCCCACCTTGTTTGTAACTCAAGATATAGTTGTCAACTTTGTCATAAAACGCATTGGCAGACCAATTAAGGCTGTTAAAGCTTTGAGAGAGACCTAAATCAATCTGGTTGTGTTCTTCTGGGTTTAGATTTGGATTTCCAACCCAGTCAGTTCCCTTAACAATATACAGTTCGGTTGCATTTGGGTAGCGGAAGGTGCGAGACACACCCGCAAACATTTCAGTGTTTGCATTCAGTTGCTTTTCGTATCGCGCTAAAACATTCAAGTCATTTGAATCATTATCGGTATCGGTAACACCATAAACACTTTGATAGACGTTAGAGGCAATGTTGCCCATGTCAGTTGCTTTATTTACGCCGTCAGCTTGTGCATCAAACATGTCATAACGAAGACCTAGAATCACTTTTTGATTGTCTTTAAAGAAAGATGTGGATTCTGCAAATACGCTATTGGTTGTTGATTGCGTTTCTGGCCACATAAACCAAGCACTTTTACCCATCGCATTTTTCAAAGTTGAAATTTTTTCCAGTTTTTCAGTTTGAACACCGTAATCTAGTTGAGTGTGACCAATCATTGATGTCAACTTCAGTTTAGCGCCATCTGTTGTTACATTCGTTTGGTTAACCATTTTCATGTCACCGGCCGGACGTAATGTGTAGTTGTCCATAATGTGATCAACTTCAGATTGATAAACATCAATTTCAACGTCGTCAATAAAACCGGTAGCACCACGTAGGTCATTACCCTTGTATTGAAGTCTTAAAGTCGTACCGTCCGATTCAGGCGCGTCCATTCCTGCGCCTTGAAACAGGGCATCGTCAACCACAGTATTTTCATAAGAAAGTTTCACTTCGTGGTGTTTGTTTGGTGTCCAACCTAAATCAATATGACCTTGGCGACTTTCATAGCTTGACCGGACTTCATTTCCATTGCCATCTTCATAATTATCCGCTGATTTGGTGTTTCCTTGAACCACTACATAACCTTTTTCGCCTACGGCTTGAACTTTAGCCGTTAGGTCATGATTGATGCCATTAGTTGAGGTCGCTGCGGAAACAGAACCTGAAACCATTTTGTTTGGATCGTAGGTTGGGGTTTCGCGAACAAATTCAACTGTTCCGCCCGTTCCACCAGAGCCTTTGGTGACCGTTGCAACGCCCTTAGTGACAATGATTTCATCATAGCTGTTAATTTCAGCATAAGCCGTTGGTGGGTCCATACGGTTTGGGCAACCACCTTCAATTTTTGCACCATCAAGGAGGATATTTAACTGAGATTGGCCTTGTCCACGAATAAACAAGTCAACACCATGTCCACCCAGTCGTGAACCTTCCACACCACTAATATTGCGAAGAGCTGTCCCCGTTTCTGAATTACCGTTGGCAACGAGTTCTGACGTTTCCGTGGTTGAAACTTGAGAAGCTGGCGCAGGTGCTTCAACATCAACAGTCGGCAGTTCAACAGCTTGTGCCATAGTCGGTGCTGTGACTAAAGCGGAAAGAATGGCAAGACTAAGTCTTTTACGAGTGAACATTGGTTATGATTCCTTGTATTTAATAAACTTATTGTGTTTTGTAACTGCGCATATTGTACGTAATAGAATGTGCAAGAAATTTGAGTAATCTCTAAGATTTCCTACAAAAACAAGGGAAGTTTTTCGATAGGTTTGCATAATAGTGTCAATAGTGTGGAGCTATTAAAAAAAGTGTTAAATAAATTAAGATTTTCTCCTTGGGATATTCTCTTAGGCTCTGAGTGTTATACTAAGCGGCTTAATTTTAAGTGAGAAAACACTATGCCTGCTGAAATCTTAAAACGCGTTTTACGAGCCCCTGTTTATGATGTTGCAGTTGAAACACCATTAGAACGTGCCCCCCAGCTTTCAACGAGATTTCAAAACCATATTTGGCTAAAACGTGAAGATTTGCAACCGGTGTTCTCGTTCAAATTACGCGGCGCTTATAATCGTATGGCGCAACTTACGGATGACGAAAAACAGGCAGGAGTAATCGCTGCATCGGCCGGTAATCATGCACAGGGGGTTGCGCTTGCTGCACAGCAGATGGGGATTGCTGCCACGATTGTTATGCCTAAGACGACACCACCTATCAAATATCGTGCCGTGGAGCGAATGGGGGGTAAAGTCGTTTTGCATGGCGATGCATTTGATGAAGCGAAATTGCATGCAGAAATCTTGCGTAAAGAAAAAAATCTTACGTTTATTCACCCCTATGACGATTTGGATGTGATTGCCGGACAGGGCACAATAGCTTTGGAGATGCTTCGTCAGCATTCTAAACCGCTAGATGTGGTTTTTGTTTGTGTCGGAGGCGGTGGATTAATCTCTGGAATTGCTGCGGTGTTTAAACAGGTCTCGCCTAAAACACGTATTATCGGCATTGAACCTGAAGAAGCGGCTTGCTTGACGAAGGCTTTAGAAGCTGGAGAACGCGTGGTTTTAGAGCAAGTAGGGTTGTTTGCAGATGGTGTTGCGGTTGCTCAAGTAGGTGAAATTCCTTTTCGAATTGCACAAACGTGTGTGGATGAAATGTTGACGGTGTCAACCGATGAAATCTGTGCCGCGATTAAAGATGTTTTTGAAGATACGCGAGCTATTTCTGAACCGGCCGGTGCTTTAGCCGTAGCTGGAATGAAGAAATTTGTCGAAAAATACCAAGTTTCTGGCTTAAATATGGCGTGTATTGTTAGTGGGGCGAATATTAATTTTGATCGACTTCGTCACATTTCAGAAAGAACGGAGCTTGGTGAAAAGCGGGAAGCGATTTTTGCCGTGACGATTCCTGAGCGGCCGGGAAGTTTCAAACAATTCTGTGAGATTTTAGGTGGGCATCGGGCGATTACAGAGTTCAATTATCGATTTGCGAATCCAAAAAATGCAGTTGTGTTTGTTGGTGTGCGAACTGAAAGTGGGACTGCGGAGCGTCAAGCAATTCTAACGAGCTTGCAACAGCAAGGTTATGATGTTGTAGATATGACTGATAATGAAATGGCAAAGTTGCATTTACGCCATATGGTCGGAGGTCATGCGAATGTTTCTGATTGTGAGCCAGAAACATTTACCGAGCAGTTGTATCGTTTTGAATTTCCTGAACGACCGGGTGCATTACTGAAGTTTTTGTCTCATATGAGTGAGGAATGGAATATTAGTTTATTCCATTATCGAAATCATGGCGCTGCCTATGGCAGAGTTTTGGTGGGGGTTCAGGTTCCCGATAATCAGCAAAATGATTTTGAGCATTATTTGCAAACTTTGGGTTATCCGTATTTCAATGAGAGTGATAATCTAGGGTATCAGTTGTTTTTGCAGTCACGTTAAATTTATTACCGGCCGGTATCTTTTGAATTTTCACCGGCCGGTAAGGAATTTTATTTGTTCCACCTTACATTTAAAGATTGTTGTTTTAATTCCCAGATTATTCGCTAGTTTGACTATTTTTAATAGTCATCACTTCTTAGATCGTTTAGGCGTTTCAGCAAAAATTCTAGCTCAGCGCGCTTTTCGTGTTTTTCATTGACTTTTTCTTCTATAAAATCAACCACATTTAAATGAAGTTTGACCTTGTCGAGTTTGTTGATATTGCTAATTCCGCCCGGGTTTAAGACATTCACTTCCAAGATTTTGTCACCAATCATATCGACGCCCACAAAATACAAACCATCAGCGGCCAAACGGGGACCAATTTTTCGACAGACTGCCATTTGTGAATCGGTCATTTTATATTTGTGTGCGGTGCCGCCAATTTGGATGTTGGCGCGAATATCACCTTCAGGTGGTTTACGGTTGTAAGCGCCCAGAAACTTCCCATTCAGCATGAGTACACGAACATCTCCTTGCTCAGCGCCTTCGATGTATTCTTGAATGATGACATAGTTCTCGTTGCCAGTTCCGCTAATGTAGAAATCCAAAATAGAGCTAATATTCGACTGTGCATTTTTTTCGAGAACGATGACTCCATGGCCACCTGAGCCAACCAAAGGTTTGAGAATAACTTTATCGCCAGGCATCTCTTTAATGGCTTTTCGAATAAACTCTTTGTCTTTTGAAACGTGGGTAATCGGTAAGTAACTATTGCTTGGATCGTTGAAAGTCGAAGTGAATAGTTTATTGTTCGCTTTTCGTATGCCATCAACATCATTCATAATCACGCATTCGTTTTTAATGGAATCCAAGAAGTTAAAAATCACTGGATCAATCGGCGGATCTTTTCGAATCATTAAGCTGTCGAGAGAGTGCAGTGGTGTTAATACAGGTTTAAAGGTTACTTTTTTATGGAACTGAACAATGTTTTCAGGAATTTTTTCCATTTCTTCAATTCGCATTAAACCTCCATAAGCAACATTGTTGCGTACTGTCAGATTTTCTGGATAGAGAATTGAGACCTTATGGCCGCGTTTTAGGCATTCACGGATAACAAGAATCGTAGAATTTTTGGTAGGAGTTAGAGACTCCCATGGCGCAATCATAAAACCAATATGCATATCACAAACCTTTACACAGTGTTGCTAAGTGAGGGGAATCATCGCTTTCCAGCATTTTAAATTTGTTGCGAGATTAAAACGATAATTTGTTCGCAATTATCAGTAATTTTTAAAGGAGTGTAAACAAAAAAAGCTGTGATTCATGATGAAAAACAGCTTTGTGTAGTGACGAGTGAATTTAAGCGTGGAGCGGTTTAATCAGGTAATAAATCTAGCTGTTCCTGATTTTCAGCTTCTTGTTTGCTATCTTGATTGATACGGCTGGCTGTTGGGCCTTGCTGATTGCGGTATTTCGCATCCAAACGTTTGTTGTAGGGTTTTTCCGAAGCGCTCGAAAGTGTTTCAAAATTAATGGCACAAATGTCCATTCCTGGGCGAAGGGCAAGTGGAAGCTTTCCGCTGTTAAAAATCTCCAACACAATTTGACCATGCCAGCCGGGGTCGATTCGATGTGCAGTCACGTGCACCATCAAACCCAAACGCGCTAGGCTAGAACGTCCATCTAGCCAACCTACTAAGTTGTCGGGAATCGTAACGGATTCGTAAGTTGCAGCAAGTGCCAATTCACCCGGATGCAAGAAAAATGCTTGGTCTTCCTCTATTGTGATTTCTTCACCCATCACCCGATCCATAATTTTTTGGACTTCATCTTTGGGGCCGCTTAAATCAATATAGGGTGCGGTGTGGTCAGCGAAAACTCGAAAACGGTTATCAAGTCGCAAGTCAACACTGATGCCTTTAATTTTATCTGTGCTTGGCATAGGTTCAATGTTAATGTGTCCAGCCTTAAGATGTTGAATAATGTCGCGATCGCTTAGTTTCATAGTCGTTTCTGTCTCGTGGTAGATCTTGTGTATAGAGTATTTAATACTCTAAACGAGGCGCCTTAGCAAGTTCTAAGGTAATGGTTCGGTCTTTATCTTTATTATAAATTTTGATTTTGGCAGGAAACCAGTCGTACTCGGCTAAGCACCATAATTCAACATTTATCTTGTCGGTTTGTAGAACGAACTTCTCCGCTTTAAGAGTTGAGTTGGCAAAAGCCAAGCCAAGAGTTGTCGCTTGACCAAACTCAGTGAAATTAATTGGGAATTGACCTTTTTCTGTTTGAAGAATAAGTTTGTTGAATTTGTCTCTGGGAGCGTTGTTTAGACGTAACCATTGAATTACATAAGCAATGCTCATTTGGTCAAATGCTGAATGATTGAGTGGGAAGCTTTGCTGTTTTTCAGTATAGATAATAGCTTGATCGGTTTTTTCTAAGGTTTTGACACGCTCAGATACTTTGCTGCCTTTGTAACGTACATCTTTTCTTTGGTAGCTTTGCCAAAGCAATTGTGAATCCGTTTGTGTCAGTTCAGTCGTTTCGTAAAGCTCATCCTTAAAAAAATTTCGAATAAACCCACTGGGTTTTGCGTAGCTTTTTAAAGTACAGTTTTGTTCAACACATTTAAAGGTATGTGTGCCTTGTCCAATATTAAAACTGGCCACTTGGACCGTAAAGTGTGCTGTGAAATCGTTTAAAGTGAGTGCATAGGTATTTGGACTGGCTAATTGAACGCCGATAAACAGAGTCGATGCCACAAAGTAATGCCTGAGTCTTTTAAAGCCAGAAAGCTTACAAGATAAAGACTTAAGCATTGGAATTTTCACTCGTTAAAATAATTGGCGAATTCAGTTCTTTGGCATCGAAATAGACTTTTGACTGTTTGAAAAGCAGGCGGCCTTGTGCAAACCATTCGACAACCGTTGGATAAGCGGTGTGTTCAAGCGAGTGGATTCGTTGTTGCAATGACTCAGCCGTATCGTCATTTTGAATGTTCGTTTTAGATTGAACAATGACTGGGCCGCCATCAAGTTCCGGTGTTACAAAGTGAACACTCAATCCATGTTCCTTATCACCTGAATCCAGTGCTCGTTGATGTGTGTTTAGGCCTTGATATTTCGGCAAAAGTGATGGATGAATGTTCAGCATTCTTCCAAGAAAGTGCTCGGTAAATTCGGCGCTTAAAATTCGCATGAACCCAGCTAAAACAACAAGTTCAACTTCTGCCTTATCTAATTCAATTTTCATTTGTTCATCAAAAGCTTCCCGGCCGGTAAAGTTTGTGTGGTCAATGACCTTGGTCGCAATGCCAGCTTTTTGAGCTCTTTTGAGGCCAAATGCTTCAGGGCGATTACTAATCACCAAAACAATTTCGTAAAGGTTTTTAGATTGCTGTTGGTGTTCAATAATGGCTTGCAGGTTAGAGCCATTTCCTGAAATGAGCACAGCGATTTTCATGGGAGATTTTTCAGCGTCAGACATAGTAAAAAAAGATAAGTGTTTAAAAATACCGAATAGGCTTACTGTTTTTCCTAAAAGAAAAACGCCTTGGTTAATCAACTGTTTAACCAAGGCGAAAGTCTTTAAAACTCAAGCAAGTTGAATGATTAACCTTGTGTTAATGTCACGCTTGGTTCTTTCGTATCACTGGCTTCGATCTGACCAATGATATAGGCTTTTTCACCGGCTGCCTCAAGAGCTGCCAGTGCCTTATCTTGTTCACTTTCATCCACTACGATAACCATACCAATACCGCAGTTTAATGTACGATGAAGTTCTTCGTACTCAACATTACCTGCATTTTGCAACCAATCGAAAACAGCAGGGCGTTTCCAGCTATTCGTATTTACGGTTGCTTTGGTGTTGTCGGGCATGACACGCGGTAGGTTTTCAAGAAGGCCGCCACCAGTAATGTGAGAAATTGCGTGGATGTCAACCACTTTCATTAGTTCAAGCAATTGCTTTACATAAATGCGAGTCGGTGCCATCAGCGCATCAATCAATGGTTGACCATCGATATCCGTATTCAGGTCAGCGCCTTTCACATCAATAATTTTACGGATCAATGAGTAACCATTTGAATGAGGTCCACTTGAAGCTAGACCAATCATAACGTCACCGGCTTTTACTTTCGTGCCATCAATCAAGTCAGATTTTTCGACAATCCCAACGCAGAAACCGGCTAAATCGTAATCACCTTGAGGGTACATTCCCGGCATTTCAGCGGTTTCGCCGCCAATTAGAGCGCAGCCGGCTTGCAAACAACCCTCACCAATACCTTTGACGACATCGGTTGCAACGTCAAGATCAAGCTTTCCAGTGGCATAGTAGTCAAGGAAGAATAGAGGCTCTGCGCCTTGAACAATTAGGTCGTTCACACACATTGCGACTAAGTCGATACCTACTTGATCGTGTTTGCCAGAATCAATTGCTAGACGCAATTTGGTTCCAACACCATCCGTTCCAGACACCAATAGTGGATTTTTATATTTGGTCATGTCCAATTCGAACAAAGCCCCGAAACCGCCGAGTGAAGCAGGAACTTCAGGTCGGGTGGTTGCTTTGGCAATCGGTTTAATTGCTTGAACGAGGGCATTTCCAGCATCAATATCTACGCCGGCGTCTTTATAGCTAATGGATTGTGTTGTGTCAGTCATAGTCGGTTAAATCTACTCTTGTCAATCGAAGGGCCATCTGAGCGCGATAACAGAACCCCTATGTTGGATTCGTAATTTACGCCCAGAAGACAAAAAAAATATTATGATATTGTAACGAAAATTTTAGGTTGAGATATGAGAAGTTTTCAAAGGTTAGTCGATTCTGTGAAATATTTTTTGAATGATAAAAGTACACCGGCCGGTAAAGAATTTGGTTTGTGCAATGTAAACCAAGTCGAGCATTGTGATGCTCCTGAACAAGATATGGGACAATTCAATCGAAATGCTGAGAAAGTGGAAAGTAGCGTGAATTCATCTCTGCACAGATTGCAGCCGATTATGATTTCGGCAATTTGTCTCTTTTCGTTCGGCTTTACTTCAACACTCGCTTCTGCTGAGCAAAGTCAGGTTGTTGAGAATGCAAGTCCAGCCTCGCAAAGTGGGGTTGATGAAAATCCGCAATTAAAGCAAGCGAATCCTGTACTCACTAAATTAGTACGTGATTATGATTTTACCCAATCATTGTATTCTTTGGTGCTATCACAAAAGCTTTCTCAATCTCTATCGAAAGATTCGCCTTTGAACTCTCAGATGATTTCTCAATCTAATCAGAATCTACTTTTGCGGTTAACTGGTCGACCATCGTATGAAATTACCGAAGAAGGCCGGCAATTTATCGCTCAGAATAAAAAATGGTTGAAGTCATTTGACTGGGTTCCAGTGATGCAAGAAGGGGTTAGCGTCGGAGAGCAGCTTCGATTAAATTATGATCCATCTGCGGTGAATGCTGCTTTTGAGATTAATAATATTAAAGTCTGGCCATCGGTTTTACGCCCTTCGATTTTGGTTATGGGCACTTACGTTCAAAATGGTAGTCTGATAAAACTCAACCAATCACAAGTCGAATCTCAGGCTGTGGCTCCACTGTTAGAAAAGTCGAAACAGATGGGGTTGAAATTGGCGATTCCAGAATCAATTGATGATTGGGTATTTCCTGTTGAGCCAGAGCAGAGTCTCAATAAAATCCAAGAATGGTTACTTGCCAGTGAAAAAGACTATTTGTTGAGTTATAAAATCTCTACACGAAACATCAACTCCAATTTGAACGCGCATCGAATGCCTTCTGAAAATCAGCAGTATGAGCTTAGTTGGCGAGTGTTTACGAGTAGTGGCAAAGAGATTATTAAAGGGCGCGCATTTGGTGATAACCAAGCTGTGCTGATTGAAAAAATGTTACCAATGGTGACGGCGCGTTTAGTTGATTTTACGGAAACTAAATTACAGAAAAAAGCACAACTGTATTTAAACCTGTTACAGGTCACTGATGCAGAAGTACTGATTCATGCGCGAGAATATTTAAACCAAGAGCTCCCGACCATTGAAAAGTTACAGTTATCGGAGCTAGAAGGGGAATTGGCACAATTTACTCTGAATTTAAAAGGTTCTTATCAAGATTTCCTTGGATGGATTATGCAAAACCCGAGTTTTAACGTTGTGAATGAATCGGAAATCTTGCGCCAAATTGATGTTGTCTATAGTATGCCGGTTGAAGTGGATGAATCGCAATTAGAAGCGTTGCTGGAATCGGGTATGTCAGAGCAAGCCAAGGATACGACAGAAAATACTCAAACGCAAAACTCACAAATAGCCCCCGTCGGTGAAACAATTATGCAAGATAACCGGCGTGAAGTGGTTCAATAGTTAGGCTTTAAGTTGGATTCAGACACCTAAAAATTAATGAATAGGAGTACAGCAATTTATGCTGGTACAGATGCCACTAAAAATTGGGCTTCGGGATGAAGCAAGTTTTGACACTTTTGTGGCAGAACAGGAATCGGTTGCCTTAGCGCTCAATGCGCTTCAATCCTCGGTTGAGAAACCGGTCGGTGAGGCATTTTATTTGTGTGGGCACAATGGTGTGGGAAAAACACACCTTCTTCAAGCGGCATGTCGTTTGGTGACGGAAAAAAATCGAAATAGTGTTTATCTGCCGCTTGCAGACAAAAGCCTGCCATTTATCCCAGACGTTTTGTCGGGGCTTGAGCAGGTATCACTGGTCTGTTTGGATGATATTGATCGAATTATTGGCAAGAAAGAGTGGGAAATTGCGCTGGCAAACCTTATCACCAAGTGCAGCGTGCAAGGTAATACTTTATTAATCGCCGGAACGCTAAAATTATCAGATTGGAAGTTGGCTTATTCAGAATTGGCAAAGTCATTAATTTCGGTAGTACCTCTCGTTATCGAGCCGGTCAGTGAAAAAGACGAGCTGATTAATGCATTGCAACGTCACGCCAAATGTATGGGGTTTGAGTTGCCGGAAAAAGTTGGGGAGTTATTACTGAAACACTGCTCAAATGATTTATCTGAATTGATGAAGGTTTTAAAAATGCTTGAAGAAGCGAGTTTAGTCCAGAAACGTCGGTTAACATTACAGTTTGTAAAAGCCATTCTGGGTGTAGAACCGGCCGGTAAATTAAATCAGAAGTAAGCGAAACTCTCTAGAACACGGGAAAATTATGAAATCTTTGAATATAACCAAATCCATTTTCATGACATTGATTGCATTTTGGATGACATTTGCTATCACATTGAGTGTAGCGCAGGCGAATGAGTTCGCAGATGTCAAATTCGTTGATATGGACGGTAATGAGTCTACTTTGGCGGATTATAAAGGCAAATGGGTGATTGTGAATCTTTGGGCAACCTGGTGTCCACCCTGTTTGGTGGAAATTCCAGATTTGATTATGTTTCACGAAAAGCACAGCAAGGTTGATGCGATTGTTTTAGGTGTGAACTACGAAGATATTGAACCTGAAAAGGTAAAAACATTCGCTGAGTCACAAATGATCAACTATCCCGTGGTACGTTTCGAAGGTAAACCGGACGGGCGCACCACGCCTTTCGGCCCACTAAAAGGTCTCCCTACAACTTATATGGTGACTCCCGAAGGTAAAGTGGTCGCAGCTAGAACAGGTTTGATTGATGACAAGATGTTGGAAGAGTTTATTCGCAATTATAATTCAATCAATTAAAGCCTGTTAAAAGTGTATATTTGACTTATGTTGAATAGAACTTTGGTATGAATTAACAACATGTCTTAATGTGTTCATCTCATTCTATTTCGCAAAAAGCCCAGCCAATTAGGTTGGGCTTTTTGCGTTTCGGGCTACATGGAATTAATTATTTTTTTCAACTATAAGAAATATCAATCAACAAGTTTCCAAAACGTTTATGAGTTTCGCTAAATTAGCAGAGACGTTTGTATTCAGAGTAGAAAGGAGTCTGAAGTTTATGCAAGTAGTACAATCAGTATCACATTTCTTACCGGCCGGTAAGAATTTCAAATGGTCTTTAAAAGCCTTGGCTTTAGTTCTTATCACGGGTTTTTTACTTATGATCAACTCGGCCAAAGCGGCAGATCCTTTCTTCGATGAGAGTTTTGGAAATTATCAAGAAGACCTTGAAACGGCAAAAGACGATGGTAAAAAAGGCATTTTTGTATTTTTTCATATGGAAGAATGTCCTTTTTGTCACAGAATGCGTACAACCATTATGCAAGAGCCGGACGTTATTAAGTTTTATCGTGAAAATTTTCTAACGTATATGCATGACATCGAGGGCAGTAATGAAGTCGTAACCTTTGATGGAAAATCCATGACTGCGCAAGATATGGCTGAAAAGGTATTTCGTGTACGTGCAACACCAGTGATGATTATTTTTGATACCGAAGGTAAGCCAGTTGTGCGTTACACGGGGCCGACTCGAACCAAGCAAGAATTCATGTGGATTGGTGAGTATGTCATGGACGGCAGTTACCAAACACAATCGTTTACTGCCTACAAGAGAGCTAAAAAGCGCGCGCTAAGAGAACAGTAAACAAATAAGAGTCGTATGAGGGTTTGTTGAAAACCTGTAGTGGGACTGTGAAAAATCGATGAATTCGCTCGAGAAAAAGGAGCTTATGTTGAGTCATAATTTTGAAAATACTGTCTTAAAATCTTTCGTAAAAACGGAGAAGGGTGGCAAAAACAATGTGAGAACTGAACCTCAGTTTTTTCGAAAAAATACGATGAAAAACACTTTATTGTCGGTTTTACCTTTCGTGATGTTACCGATGACGCCTACTTTGAGTTTCGCCTCGGATGCGAGCGTTGTTCAAAGTGAAGATGTCAAACAACAAGGCGCTACAGTTAATCCTGAGTCAGTTTCGCAAAACAATCTAGCCTCTCAAGCCGTTATTGAGCAGGGAGCGGACAAGAGTATTCGTCTTTATCCAAAAAGTCCGACCAGCGACTTTCCTAACCCTGTCAGTTTGGACTATCTTTTAAATGAACTTCCTGTTCAGTCTCCTGCGGTATTTTTGCAAAATGCAAGAGTGGCTCAAAAACAAGCGACAGGATTGGGCATAGAATCGATTCAATCATGGAAATTAGATTTAGAAGGACGATTAAGTCGAAGGGAATATTCTGAAGAAGCACAGGATTTTCATAGAGGCGCATTACACATTGGAAAGCAGCTCTATGATTTCGGCGTGTCTGATGGATTAACAGAAGCTCAGCAGCAAGAAATACAATCTGAAGCCAGTTTTCAAAATTTTGTTTTGCAAACGCATAAGCTAAATGTGATGCAGGCGTTTTTCAATGTTATTTTGGCCGATTTTCAATACCGCATTGATAATGAGCAGATGGCGATTGAGTATATCGCCTATGATAAATCCAAAGACCGTCATGATGTCGGTCAAATTTCAGATGTGGCGATGATTGAAGCGGAAAGTAATTACCAGCAAGCATTGCTAAAACGCTCGCAAGCAGAACAGCGGCAATTAAGTTCGCGAGTGAGTTTAGCGAATTCCATCGGCTTTGCCAAAGTGCGTCCAGACGAAATGAAAATGCCAAGTTTAAAAGCCTTTTCAAAGCGTGATGCAAAAGCGCTAAATCTGGATGACCTTTACCAACAGCTTGAAGAAAACAATCCGCAACTTAAGCGTTTAAAAGGTCTTTGGCAAGCGCAACAACAACGGGTAGAGGCGTTACGCCATTTAAACTATCCGACCATACGAGCTGATGCATGGGCCGGTAAATTATCGAGTCATCCAGAGCTTAGAGAAGGTAATTGGCGTGCAGACTTAAGTATTCATGTTCCGTTGTACGATGGTCAACAGAACAAATCTGAATTGATGAGTGCCCAAGCAAAAGCTATTAAATTGTCGGCAGAATATGAGCAACAAGCACAATTGCTCCGCCAACAAATCGCAGATATTTATTTTCAGTTAAAGCTACTTAAAGCAGAACAAGAGGCGAATCTGGTATTTGGTGACTATGCGGATCTGTATTTAGATTTTAGTCGAGCAGTTTATGAAAATGAACGCGCAACCGATTTAGGTACCTCAATGGTGCGCCTATCTGAAGCAAATTACCGAGTGGTTGAATGGCGTTTTAAACAAGCACTATTATGGTCGAAGTTGGATGTGCTATTGGGAAAAACGGTTAACTTAAGTAAAGATGAGTAGTGTTAAAGCGTTTTAAAATGGACTTTTCTCAGACAGAAAAGCTAAAAAATTTGAGAGGAAAAAATAGTGTTAACGATTCAATCAATCAAAGATTCAAACTTCAATCAATTTAAAAAAACGTCTGTGGCAAGCTCTTTAACAAAGGCGGTACAGATAACGGCTCTGAGTTTGATCGGTTCAGCGGCTTTTGCGCAAAACATTATGATTGGTGCACTGGTTTCCGGTCAGGTAAGCGAAGTGCATGTGGAAGAAGGACAATCAGTTAAGGCCGGGCAAAAACTTGTTAATTTGGATGCTCAACGCTATCAAGCCAAGTTAGCAATGCTTCAATCACAGGTGAAATTGCAAGAAGCGCGCTTTGCTGATGCGCAGATTGATTTAGATACGGAACTGGATTTATTTGATCGAACTGTCACGTCTCGCCGTACGCTGGATGCGGCTAAACTAGCATTTAAGGTGGTTGAAGCTGAACTAGAAACTGCAAAAGCAGCCTTGAATGCGCATAGAGCATGGCAAAAATACGTCTATATCAAAGCGCCGGTAAATGGTAAGGTTGTCAAAATTCACGCTCCCAAAGGTGCGACCGTATTTGAAGAGAATCAGCCGATTTTGGAAATGGAAGTTTCAAAATAGACTGACTGATGTCAAATGTGTGATTTGCGACTATGCTTCTGGCATTCGGGCTATTGAGTGCTAGAATACCTACATTAAGTTTCTGATTAGGAAAAGAACGATGTCAGTGTTGAACAATCGCATTAAATTTGGTTTGAAGTATTGGAAATTAGCCGTTCACCTTATTTTTAAAACCAAACACTTTGGTGTAAATAATCTTTGGTGGTCAAAACAACCCTCTTCAATCGGTTGGCACTGGTATCAAATTATTTGGGGTGTGCTGACAGTTATGCCAATCTGGCGTAATTATCAATCATTAAAAGTGCGCAGTTGTTTAGGGTGGATTCCTGAAGCTGATTGCATCGCACTTGGTTTTAAAAAGCTGTAACAAGGCTTTAGTGGCTTTCAATTACCAAAAGTGAATACCGCATTTGATGAGTTTTAAAACAGAAGAACAACGCCAGTCAGTCCGTTTTGGTCGACAGTTTATGGTCACAGACCACGAAGATGAAGGATTTCAAGAACCGTTTGTTGGCTTTGATGTGAACCTGACAGGTTTAAGTTTTTGGGTCGATAATGCCGATTGGTTTTTGCCTGGCCAGTTGTTGAGTCTGCGAGTCAAAAATCTCGACAATGAAGAAGAGTATTGCTTGGATGGTGTTGAATTAATTCATATTCAAACCCACGATCAAAAAATTCTTTGTGGATGTCATATCACTCAAGTGACGAGTTCACAGTTGCTTGCACATCACCGAATGGTGGTGACGGATGAGCGATCTGCACAACAGATGAATGGCACTACTGAGCTTGAAGATTTTGATTTTGATGAAGAGGGCGCGCCTAGTTCCGAAAATCTAAGTGATTTTCAAGAATTAGTCATGGCGTCTTTATTGCAATATGAACAGCTAAAAAAAGATTCTATTGCTTGTAAGCGAAGGGTTTCTGAACTTCAAACATTCGTTGCTAGCTACGGAGAAAATGAATTAAAACCTGAAGCCTTGTTGAATGAACTGAATAAAATGGATTTTGAGCAAGATAAGGTCTTCCGTCAGCACCTAGCTTGGAGTCTGTTTGCAAAATTGTTAGCGTTTACACCTTCAGATAAAGCAGACCGACAGAACTGGCAAACGATGATTTCCGACTTCGAAGCACTCTATTTAACTGATCAGCAGCAAGTCGCATTTGATTTTATTCACCAAGGTATCAGTGCCAGAAAATCACTGGCAATGGCACGAGATTATGTTCTAGCACAAGAAAGTCCACAATTAGAGCTTGATGAGTTGAGTGAATCTTCATAATAGGTTCTAGATGTAAATCAAATCATTGTGCAAATTGGTAATCTGCAAGCCTTCTCAAGAGCAGCTTTAAAAACATCGATCGTCACGCTTTTCTTTTTTTGCCCTATAAATATTTGGTAAGGCCTGCTTGATACCCGTCGTTTGGCTCCAGTTTTGCACTTAGCGTTTATTCTTCTTATGACGCGCACGACGTTGTTTTTTACGTTCTTCTCTTTCCTGTTTTTTCGCGGCCTTTTTCTCACGAATTTCTTCGACGAGTTGCCATTCAGATTGCATCATTTCAGGGGTTTCCAGTGTTAAATCACCAAGCTTCTGGTCACGATATTCCATAATAAACAGTCGAGATACTTTTTCTAAATCAACCATTCCACCTGAACGTAGGCAACCACGTTTTCGTCCAACCTCATCCAGCAATTCAATATCACTGTGTGGCAATTCATGTAAACCAAAGCGTGTTTTTAAACTTTCTGGGTAGGCTTGCAATAAATATTCTGCTGCGTAAGAGGCGATGTCTGGCAGCTCAAATGCGGTTTCTTTAATGCCTCCGGTAATTGCTAAACGATAGCCACTGTTAGGGTTTTCAATATTTGGCCAAAGCATTCCGGGAGTGTCGATCAGAACAATATTGTCGTCAAGTTTAATTCGTTGTTGACGTTTTGTGACTGCTGGTTCATTTCCTGTTTTGGCTATGGTTCGACCGCTGATATTGTTAATCAATGTCGATTTCCCAACATTGGGAATGCCAATAATTAAAGCTTGTATAGTTTTGATGGTATCGGCTTTCTCAGGCACCATTTTTTTAATCAGAGACACCATTTGTTCACGTTTATCGCCTGTCTGAGAGTTGAAAGCAAGCGTTTGAATGCTACCATCCGTTTCAAAATAACTTTGCCAGATCTCCGTTTTTAATGGGTCTGCCAAATCACTTTTGTTAAGGATTTTAATGGTTGGTTTATCCTGACGAATTTCTTCAATCATGGGGTTCTGGCTACTAAAAGGAATTCGAGCATCGAGAACTTCAATGAACACATCTACTTGGTTGAAAATTTCTTTGACCTCTTTTTGGGCTTTGTGCATGTGTCCTGGGAACCATTGAATATTCATAAATTGCTCTCATTTGAATCGATTGTTATCTTGTGAAAAGTTTTATGGCAATTATACTGGTTTTGATTGGATAGATATTGGATGCGGAGGCGTTATGCAAAAAATACCGGCCGGTTGGAAAACAACCTTGTCAAAAACTATGCAAATCAAGCAAGCAAATATGTTGGTTGCGTCAGCATTTTTTAGTGCTGGAATTTTTTATCAAGCAAATGCTTTGGCTCAAAATCCAAATGCATCGCATCCCATGATTTGGGATGCGCATTCGCATTATGCAAAAGCTGATACTGAAGCAGTTTCTCATGATGAAGTGATCCAAATCTTGGATAGAAATAATGTGCAGAAGATTCTTATTACCAGTACACCGAATTCGGGCACTTTAAAACTGGCTAAATTTGCGCCAAACCGAATTATTCCGTTTTTAAGCGTCTATCGAACCAAAGCGGACAAACGAGACTGGATGCATCGAATTGAAGTGCTTGATGAAGCGAAACAAGCGATTGCTACCGGCCGGTATGTGGGTATCGGTGAACTGCATATTTTTGCAAAAGATAAAAAAAGTCCGGTGTTAAAAGGCTTAGTTGAGTTGGCCAAAGAGCATCAAATGCCAATGTTGATTCATGGTGATGCGGAAATTATTGATGAGATTTTTAGTATTGATCCGAAGGCTAGGATTCTTTGGGCGCATTTAGGGACTCAGCCGAAGATTTCGCTTTTAAAAACGATGCTGGATAAATATCCGGATAATCTCTGGATTGATACCTCTGTTCGAGATAAACAACTACTTGCTACCGGCCGGTTAGATTCGCAGTGGCGTGAGTTTTTTATGGATTATGAGACACGATTTTTAGTGGCGATTGATACCTTTAGCGTGAATCGCTGGAAAACTTATGATTCAGTGGTAAAAGACATTCATCATTGGTTAGGAGATCTCCCGGCCGGTGTTGCTCAAAAGTTAGCGCATGAAAATGCGAAGACGTTTTTTGCATTGGAGAAATAAGAGTTAAGTAAAAACTACTTTTTGCGAATAGTGAAATAAAAAGACGCTACAAGATCTTCCATGATCGCTCGATCTCAGTTCATCCATGAACCTCGACGCATTTTATTTTACTATTCACAAACGTTTTAAGCTCAGTCGATGAAGTTAAACGCTTTTAGCCAAAAACAAAGCACTTTCTTTGCTTAGTGTGACCGCCATAAAACCAGATTTGTGGCAAAACACCGCATCTTCCAAACCACTGACTTTACTTAGTTCTCCTTCGCGTAAGCCACGAAAACGTTCGGGTAAATGATTTTCTTTGCCGTTACAGTAAACTCCAAATTGCTCTTCATTTCTTGGATAAACCACACGTTGAATTTCTGGACGGTTTTGAATGAAATCTTTGAATGGTGCTTTGGAATCTAATACCCAGATGCCATTCTCAAGTGTATCGAGTTTCGCTTCTAATTCAGTGACAACTTGTGCTTGATTGATTGCGGCTTGAATAAAATTTTTCAAAACATCGCTGGCAAAATTGACCGCTTTATCAAAGGCCGCTTGCTGTTTTTCAGGTTCGTCAGACGATTCATTCATCATGGCCACTAGTAGAGAAACGGAAGGGCGAGGATCATCACTGTAAACGCCATTATCCACGGCATCTAAATCTTCAATGAGTTTAGCATCGAGCCATTCAACCGCGAATTGAATTTCATTGTCAGCTTCCAACCCCATTTGTTTGAAAATCGATTCGGCGTAATGACGCCAAATAATTCCGGCTGTTGCGAAGGGAATTCCGTTGGCACGTTGTTCGGTAAAACTGTTTTGATGGTGGTCGTAGCGTTTTTTCTCATGATTGTAATCGCCTCCAACATCCAAGACAATTTCAGCTTGTTCAATATCATCTGCCTCGCGAGTTCGCAAAACTTCCTGATCCTTAAACTCAGGTAAAAATTTCAACATGGCGAGTGCAAATACTTCATCGGCATGAAAACGTCCAGAATGGGTAACAATCATAAAACCTCCAAATGTGACCGGCCGGTAGAAACTGTCATTTTAAGAAACAATTTGCGTTGGCTATTATATTGACTCTAACGGCTAAAAACTCGCTTGAGAAAACGAAACAGTAAAAAAGCACCTACGGCTAACCAAGGGTAAATAAAAAATTGAAGCAGATTGTAAAGCGAAGTGAACTGAGGTTCCAGTTGTTCCAGATTTTCAACCGTCAAAACCCCGTTTTCAGCCGTTGACAAGGCAAACAGTGCGGCAATTAACATGATTGCACCGAGGAGAGCGCCTCCAAATAAAAAAATTCGAGTAAAAATATCCATAAATTGTAAGCCTATCTAAAATTTTTGCGTGCCTGAGCCTAATGTTTGATGAGTTTTAATCTATCACAATCAAATGTTTACAGGCGTGTTAAAAAGCAAATGGTGGAATAAGCGATAAAGCTGTCATGAGTGTTTGGTTGCTGATTTTAATGTGTTTGGGACAGAATGTTGACTCAATTCTTAGGGAAAGTGCCAACTTTTGTACTAAAATATTAGATAATTTACGTATCTATAAAGCCCTACTTCTTGCAATCAGAGTGTAAATTTGTCAAGAATTGTATGTATTCTCCAACTATAGGATGTTGTCATGACTCCCTCTTTTATTAGTGAAAAGCTTTTTGATAAAGGCCCTGTTGTGGTCTTTGTCTGGCAAAACCAACCGGATTGGCCTGTTGAGTTTGTCTCTGCAAATATACAGAGTATTTATGGCTACCATCCTGATGGCTATCTTTCTGGTGAATTGCGTTACGTTGAACAAATTCATCCGGATGATATAGGGAAAACGAGTCAAGAAGTTATTCTTGCCAGCGAAAACTTAGAGTGTGAATCTTTCACTCATGCACCTTATCGCTATCAGCATCAAGATGGGCATTACTGTTGGGTAAAAGACTTTACGCAAATCATTCGCAACGAGAGTGGAGTTGTAACGCACTATATTGGTTATTTAATAGATATAACTCAAGAAATCAACTTGCAACAAAAGTCGATAAACCTTCAGGAACGTCTAGATTTAGCTTGGACTGCGACTAATGATGGTTTATGGGATTGGAAGCCAAGTGAAGATTTTGTGTACTTTTCCCCGCAATGGAAAAAAATCATAGGTTACCGGCCGGATGAGTTTGAAAATGCAGCACAAAGTTTTTTTGATGCCATTCACCCAGATGATCAAGCAGTTGTTGATGGTTGTTTGAAACGTCATTTTAGTGATCCTGAAAATATTCCTTATGAAGTTGATTTTCGTATGCGTTGCAAAGATGGTTCCTATAAATGGATTCGCGCACGAGGTAAAGCCACCTTAGGGCAGGATGGAGAGGTCATTCGAATGACTGGCGCGCACACTGATATTACTGAAACGCATATTGCTCAGACGAAACTTAAAGAAAGTGAAAAAAGATGGCGTTTTGCAGTGGATGGTTCAGGTGATGGTCTTTGGGATTGGAATTTAGAGACCAATGAAGTGTATTTTTCTGACCGTTGGAAAGCCATACTTGGATTTGAGCCGGATGAGATAAAAGCCAGTTTAGAAGAATGGGAAAAACGTGTTCACCCTGATGATTTGGACAAAACCTTTGAGGATATTAAAGCCTGTTTAAATCAAGAAGTAGATGTCTATAGAAATGAACATCGTGTGCTCTGTAAAAACGGTGACTACAAATGGATTTTGGACCGTGGGGTCGTGATGGAATGGAGTGAGGACAATCAGCCCTTAAGAATGATTGGAACTCACACAGATATTGATTTAGAAAAAAAACAGTCACAGTCCATTTTGCAAATGGAACGTCGTTACAAATCAATGTTTAATGATCATCACGCAATTATGCTGTTGATAGAACCAGAAACAGGCCTCATTATTGATGCGAATAAAAGTGCTGAAACATTTTATGGCTACTCCCATCAAGAATTGCAAAGCCTAACTATCCAAGACATTAACCAGCTCTCTTCACAGGATATTGCCGACAATCGTCAGAAAGCGATGAAGCAGACACAGCATAAATTTGTATTTCCACATCGTTTAAAAAGTGGCGAGGTTCGCGATGTTGAAGTATCAGCCTCACCGATTGAAACGGATAAAGGAAAATTGATTTTTACCATTATTCGCGATGTAACGGAAGAAAAAGCCAATGAGAGGAGAGTGTCAAAACTTGCAAAACAGGTTGAACAAGAACGGTTACGCTACAAAGCTCTGATGGAATATTCTCCGGATGGCGTCTATGTCATGGATTTGGATGGCAATTTGCATGAATGTAACCCATGCGCTGCTGACATGCTTGGTTACAGTATGGATGAGATGTTGACACTGAGTGTTTATGATTGGGAGGCGAGAGTAGATAAAGAAGAAATTCCGGCTTTGCTTGCTGTGATTGGTCGAATACCGGTGAACTTTGAGTCTCAGCATAGGCGTAAAGATGGCTCACTTTATGACGCATCAATTACAGCAGTACGTGTTGAGATCGATGGAAAAAACTATTTATATTCAACGGTTCGAGATATTAGTGAACAAAAAACGTTGCAACATCAGCTTTTAGACAGTAATAAAAAGCTTTCCAATCTGGCAGAAAATGTACCCGGTGTTATTTATAGTTTTCTTTACCGGCCGGATGGTTCAAGTTGTTTTCCTTATGCTTCAGATAATATTTTTGATATTTATGGTTTGAGGTCTTGGGAGGTTAAAGAAGACGCTACAAAAGTTTTTGCTGCCATTCACCCAGACGATTTAGAAAATATTTCAAAATCTGTTGCCTACTCTGCTGAGCATTTAACGATGTGGGAGCAGGAATATCGAGTTAATCATCCGACAAAAGGCGAAATTTGGGTAAAGGGCTCATCCAAACCTGAAAGACAAGCCGATGGTGGGACACTTTGGTATGGGTATATTGTTGAGATTACCCAAAGCAAAAATGCGCAAATTGAAATTGAGAATGCCAAACAATATTTTGAGACCTTGTTGGAAAGTGCATCAGATGGTATCCATATTTTGGATTCGAATGGACATTTAATTGCTTGCAGTCAATCTTTTGCAGAGCAGATTGGTTATGAGAAAAATAAGTTAAAAGGAATGAGTTTCGCGCAATGGGATTCTGGCGTTGTTTCAGATGAACCAGAAGTGATTGCACATGCGATGAGTGGTTTACCCAAAACCTTTGAAACGGTTTTCGAACGCAAAGATGGCACTGTACTAGATGTGGAAATTAACGCGAAAAGGGTTGAGCTGGACGGTGAAGAATATGTCTATGCATCCTCTAGAGACATTACTGAAGCGAAACAATTGAAGAATGAAATTATTCGTGAGCGTAATTTCATTTCTACAATTGTGGATAATGCCAATGCGGTAATTGCCGTTATTCAGCCAGATGGCACCATGTCAAAACTGAATTATTTTGGTCAGCAGTTTACCGGTTATAGTGAGAAGGAAATTTCTTGCGAACCTTATTTTTGGCTAAGATTTTTGCCTACTGAACTTCACTCTAACGTTAAACAAGTTATTGAAAATGCAAGTAATGGCGGATTGTTTAAGACCGCGCAAAATGCTTGGATTTCCAAAACGGGTGAAGAGCATATATTTGACTGGTCGAATGCGGTGGTAAAAAAACAAGACGGTTCTGTAGATTACATCTTCACAATTGGTATTGACATCACTGAAAATGAACTTCAAAAACAAGAAGCGCAAACAATCTTTAATACGACCAATGACGGATTGATTATTCTTGACTCAGAAGGGCGCTTGATTCATTCAAATGTGGCGTACCTCAATATGTTAAATCTCACTGCTGACGAGCTAATTGGACAGCGGTTTTTGGAAAATGTTGCTGAGAGTGACCGGACTCATGTTGAGACAATATTCGTTGAAGTTTATAACACGGAACATGTTAAAAACGTTGAGTTTACAAGTCTAGTCAATGGTAGCGACTGTGGCGTTAAACTCGGAGCATCGGTGACTTTGATGCCTGACAAGTCACATTTATTGGTGAGCATGAAAGATATTTCGGAAGAAATTGAGCTGCGAGAAGCTTTAATCCAAGCAAAAGTGAATGCAGAAAATGCAGCGCGTTCAAAAAGTGAATTTTTGGCGAATATGAGTCATGAAATTCGTACGCCATTGAATGGAATTATTGGTTTAAATAATCTAATTCTTGAAACGCATTTGACTGAGCGCCAAAAAGATTATTTGCAAAAATCGCTTCAATCTTCAAAGGCACTACTAGGCGTTATTAATGATGTGTTGGATTACTCTAAAATTGAAGCTGGAAAAATGGAGTTGTCAACACACGAATTATCGATTGAACATATGTTGCGTTCGGTGACTGATTTATTTGAATACGCCGTGCTCGAAAAAAATCTCGAGTTACATCTATCGATTGATTCAAAACTTCCTAGAAAAGTTATAGGTGATGGGCTTCGTTTGACGCAAATTTTGAATAATTTGGTCGGTAATGCTGTGAAGTTTACTGAATCAGGTGATGTGACGATTTATGCAAAATTGATCTCGGAAAACGATAATCAAATTGAATTGTGTTTTTCGGTTGAGGATACCGGAATAGGAATGGATGAAGAAGAGTGTCGTAAGTTATTTCAAGCTTTTTCTCAGACAGATACTTCTAATACACGAAAATATGGTGGCACCGGTCTAGGTTTGGTCATTACTAAGCAGTTGGTCGAACTGATGGGGGGAGTTATTCAAGTCGACAGTCAAAAAGGGAAGGGAAGCCATTTTTGGTTCACTGTCATGCTTGAAAAAATGGATTCAACAGAGCTCAAGCCAAGGAATCTTGACGATTATTATCGGGGAAGTTTTTTAGTTGTTGACGATAATGAGATTGAGCGTCAAATGATCGGTGATATTCTTAAGTCATGGAAAATACGCCCAATTCTCTGCTCAAACGGTTTTGAAGCCTTGGAGTATGCGAGAAAGCACCCTGTTGACTATTTATTAGTTGATTGGCAGATGCCGGAAATTGATGGCTTAGATGTAATTCAACAAATGCATTTGGAACATCAAGGAGGCTTCCCAAAGGTCATTATGATCTCAGCGATGTTGAAAGAAGATTTAACTAAAAAAGCCATTGAACGTGATATTCAACCGGATCAAATTTTACACAAACCGGTCTCCCCCTCGACTCTTATGGAAGCTTTGTTTAATGACATTCAACCTAATTTGGTGTCTGATGCTTTAGGCGAAGACAAACTTAAATTCAAGGGTAATATTCTGGTTGCTGAAGACAATGAGATTAACCAAATTGTGATTCGTGATTTACTTAATTCAATGGGCTTAGAGGTTACGGTGGTCGAAAATGGTGAGCTTGCCACTCAACGAGTTCAGTCTGAGAACTTTGACCTTGTTTTAATGGATTTGCAAATGCCGGTGATGGATGGCTTTAAGGCAACTAAAATTATTCGTCAAATTAATAGCAGTATACCGGTTGTTGCGCTGAGTGCAGCGGTCATGGAGCAAGATCGTTTGCAAACGCAGAGCGCAGGTATGAATGCACATATCGCCAAACCGATTGATTTGCAAGAGCTACAAACCGTTTTAGCAGACTATTTGCCTTATGAAACTCAAAAAGTCGTCCAAAACCAGCACTCAGATTTTTCGGTTTATGGTATTGATTTAGACCGGCTCCAGAAAATTTACCCGGATGATCAATCAGTTAAACGAATTCTTAAAATGTTTGAGAAAAACTTGGAGGAATTTGAGCAAAAGGTTCGCTTGGTGAATGACGATTTTTCGTTGTTAAAATCGTTGGTTCACTCATTAAAAGGGGTGAGTGGTAATGTTTCTGCAACGGAAATACACCTTTTATCTAAGCAAATCGATTTGGCGTTAAAAGAGCTTAAAGTTAGTCAAGTTCAGGGTGGCAACTTGCAAATTAAAACCTTGATGGATAGGTTAATGATTGAGATTAAGCAGTGCAAACTTGCACTGGGTAGGTTAGAGTTTGAAGAGAAGGTTCTGGACAATGCAAGAACGTCCAGTTCGGAGCTGAAGGCTGTCATTGATGCCGTATATGTCAAACTGGTGGCTAATGAATTTATTGAAGATGAGATAAGAGAACCGCTTTATCAAGGAATAGAGCCTATTGCATCAGAGGTTGAAGTTGCTTCGCTTCGCGAAGCGATTGAATTGTTTGACTTCTCGAAAGCAGTTGAAACCCTAGATGATATAAAAAAACGTTTATAGGAAAGTTTTTGAACGACATGAATCAACAAAATAGCCGGCCATCGATTTTGATAGTGGATGATGAACCTATCAATTTACAACGAGCGGCACAAACTTTACACAAACAATATCAATTGCATTTGGCTAAAAGTGGTTTGGAAGCCTTGGAGTTTTTGGAATTTGGTCAAGTTGACTTAATTCTTCTGGACATCGACATGCCTGAAATGGATGGTTTTGAAGTCGCAACGCGTTTAAAGGAAAAGAATGCGACGGCCAGTATTCCACTGATTTTTTTAACAGGCGATGATAGCGAAGAGACGATTGAAAAAGCATTTGGTTTAGGGGTTGTCGATTATGTAACCAAGCCCTTTCGTGACAAAGAATTAAATGCTCGTATTAAAAATCGAATTGAAACTGAGCTTCTTAAGCAAAAGCTTCATGCAATGAACACTTCTCAGCAACATCTGCTGGAAATCATTAATGACTATGTTTTTTATTTGAAGACCGATTTAACTGGAATTATCACAAAGGTCAGTTCTGCTTTTGTTGAAACTTTGGGATGTGATGAAAAGACATTACTCAATCAGAGTATTCAAATTTTGAAATCAGGCCATACCCCAAGTTCAGTTTATTCAAAATTATGGGAGACACTTAAGAAAAACCAGGTTTTTAGTGATGAAATAGAAAACCGAAATTTTAAAGGTGGCACGAACTGGTATCGAGTTTTGATTAAGCCAGATATTGAAGATAATCAATTGGTAGGATATGTAGCTTTTTATACCAACATAGATAGTGAGGTTGGCTATCAACAGCAAGCCATATCTGATTACTTAACTGGGTTAGTAAATCGTGCGAAATTTGAGCAGGAAATTACTCAAGAGATTTATCGAGCGAATCGATACGATACGCCATTATCATTATTAATGATTGACATTGATCATTTTAAACGTGTGAATGACACTTATGGTCATGATGCCGGTGATAGTGTATTGGTCGAGTTTAGCCAACTTCTCAAAAAACATACTCGCCAATCGGATATTTGCGCTCGTTGGGGAGGGGAAGAGTTTGTGATTATGTGCCCGAACACAAATCTGGAATCGGCAATTAGCCTTGCAGAGTTGTTAAGAAAGACTATTTCAACGAATGTGTTTAAAACTGTCGGTCACTGTACGGCGAGTTTTGGTGTTGTACAACTATTAAAGGATTCCGATTTGAAGACGTTATTCAGTGATGTTGATCAATCTTTGTACAAAGCTAAAAATCATGGTCGCGATTGCGTGAGATCCATTCAGACCGACGAGTGTTTGTGAAGCAGTTCTTCTAGCAACCACTCGACTAAGTTTTTGCTTTAAAACTTTTTAGGTTCCATGTCGTTTCATTTGCTTATTTTAATCAAATGACTGGTGGTGGCTGCATTTGAATAAAGCACTTTTTCCAAAGTCGTCATTCCATTGGCTTCATGAATGTGTCCAAATAAATGTACTTGAAGTTGATGTAATTTTTCAATGCGAGCTAATAGGTAAGGACAGCCGACAGAAACTTTCCCCGCAGCATTTTGAATAGTATCTAAAATACCGTAAGCTGGACCATGAGTAATTAAAACATCAATATTATCGGGCACCTTGCGCCACTTTTCTATAGAGTCTTCAGCACCATATAACTGAAAAGCCCAGTTACAAAATTCCGGCGTATAAGGACTTCCATAAAATCGATAACCTTCAAGTGTAATTGATTCATCGACTAATAAATGAACATTATCTGGAATTTGGTGCCGGCCGGTATTTTTCTCTTCAAACACTTCAAAAGCTCGATCATGATTACCTGGAACGAGAATCTTGTGTTTGACAGGTAAGTTTGAAAACCAATTCAAAAAATCATGTATTTCTTCCCAATTATCTGACTTAGCGGTGAAATCCCCACTGTGAATAATCACGTCAGAATTAGCCAACTTTTCAGGTTCATTGAACTTAGGGTGATGATAATTGCCATGCGTGTCAGAAAGGTGTAAAAGATTCAGTGGTTTTGATGACATTTGAAAAGGCCTTTAACGCAATCCAGAAAAGTTTTAAATATCAAATTAAGGTGGTATTTGAAGTTATAGGTATTCCTTGTAACCCATTGATTACTATTGAAATGTAAGCACGGATCATGAATGTTACCGGCCGGTATTTTATCAAACATTCCGCATATCTAATCTTGATCTGCTAGGGTTTTTACATCGATGCTCCAATTTATTTGTTCCCTTCATTTTTGTTGCTATAAATAGCCAGTTAAGTTCAATTATTTATTGACATAAGAGATTGGTTATATTTTAATTCACCCAAATACGTTATTACTTAAAAGATATATCGAAATTATTATTATCTAATTAATAAAAAATATCAGTGAATTTTAGATTGATTTGTTTCTTTACGAATCAATTATTAATAATTTTCGATATGTATATAAATAAATAAAGAGGTGCTTATGAAAAATGTTTACCACCGTAAAAAAACTTTACCGGCCGCTATTCAGACAGCTTTTTTGTCATGGGCTGTTCTACAAACGGCATCGGCAGATACGAATGTGTTTACGCTTGGGCAGATTCAAGTCATTGAAGAAAAGCAAGCACCTTATAGCGCAATTGAAGTGATGGAAGTTCAAACTCAAGGCCGCAGTAATGTCGGGGAAGCCATTGCCAAAGTACCCGGAGTGACGCTGCAGATCGGTGGACGACGTGCTGAAACTCGCGCAAATATCCGCGGTTTTGATTCTCGACAAATTACTCTCAACCTTGATGGGATTCCAATTTATGTGCCTTATGACGGCAATATTGATTTAAGTCGTTTTCAGTTAGCGGATTTAAGTCAAATTGAAGTCAGCAAGTCGCTTGGTTCACTTCTTGAAGGCCCAAATAATATGGGTGGGTCAATCAATTTAGTCACTCGCAAGCCATCGAAGTCGTTTGAAGGTCAAGTAGATTTAAGTTTTGAGGGGGCGGATAGCGGTCTTTTTAAACATTCTCAAAATGTGCAACTGGGTTCTGTTTTAAATGAACACTTTTATTTCCAAGCCGGAGTTTCAGCATTTGAATCCGATGATTTTCCAATGTCTGATGATTTTACCGCTACCGAAAACAATGGCACGGTTTACCAAACAAAGGGAAATCGCCTGCGCTCCGGAAGCGAAAACCAAAGTGCGAATCTTAAATTGGGTTTTACACCCAATAGCACGGATGAGTACAGTTTGAGTTATTACCGAATCAACGGATCAAAAGAGTCAAGTCCTTACGCTGGAGATGCGGATACCGTGCGTTACTGGGATTGGCCACAGTGGGATAAACAGAGTGTTTATTATGTTGGTTTCACTCAATTGGGCAGTGGTGAATCCACAGGCTATCTAAAATCTCGTTTGTATTACGATACTTTTGATAACGCGCTTAACTCTTACGACGATGACACATATTCATCCGTGACACGAGGGTATGCCTTTCGTTCTCAATACAATGATTTCAGTACTGGAGGTTCAGTCGAAGCAGGCATACCGTTTGCCAACCATTTTGTGAAAGCAGCCGCTTTTGTGAAAAAAGATCAGCATAAAGAACGTGACAATGATACTGACATTCAATCTGTTGATAATCGGTGGCGTACGTTTGAAGGCGAGACATTTGCTCTGGGTCTAGAAGATAAAATTACACTCTCCGATACCACAAACCTCACGCTTGGTTATCGCTATGACCGTTATGAACTGACCAAAACAGATGATAATGATGTGTCAACAGCGCCACAAGGATCTCAAAATGAGCACAACTGGCAGGCTAAAGTTCAACACAAAATAGGTGAACAACAACTGCTAGCCGGTGTCTCGCTAAAATCTCGCTTCCCAAATATGAAAGATCAAGTGTCTTATCGATTAGGGCGTGCTATTCCAAACCTTGAGCTTCAAGCCGAAAAAGCTTTGCACTATGAAGTCGGTTTAAAAGGCAAAATCTCGCAGGTTCATTACCAAGCGAATTTATTCTACTCTGACATTAAAGATGCGATTGAAACCATTGCCGTTTCTAGTGATCAATGTGGTGGCACGACATGTGACCAGAACCAAAATGTTGGTTCAGCCACATCTAAAGGGCTTGAAATTGAGGCTCATACTTCCCTAACGAACACCCTAGACTTAGGCATGAGTTATGCACACCTGATTCGTGATTTGGCTGATGAGGAGATTGTTGCCACCTATGCACCTAAGCAGATTGTGAACCTTAATCTTGACTGGTATCCAAACAAAGCATGGCAGTTAGGTGTTGATGGTCATTATCAATCGGATAGTCAAACGCGTTTTGATGGTTCTCGACCAACCGATGGGTTTAGTCTTTGGGATTTAAGAGCACACTATCAAGTGACTAAATCTTTGCAAACTAACTTTATGGTTAAAAATCTGTTCGACAAAAACTATGAAATTGCCGAAGGTGATCCAATGCCAGGTCGAACTTTGTGGGCCAACCTAAATTATCAATTCTAAGCTTCAATTTAAAAGAATCCTAAATGAAAACACTGCAAACTTCTTTATTTCTCGCTTTTATTGCACCAGTGACATTCCCTGTTTATGCAGATCAACCGTTGGATCAAGTGAGTGTAACGACCGGTCAAGGTATTCAGGCAGAAAATGTTTATTCTCAACCTAAAAGCTTTACAAATAACAGTCAGACGTTTAAACGTGAGGATTTCCAAAAGCTGCCAATTACGAATGCCTATGAAATGCTGGATTATGCAACCGGCGCTTTTATTCAAACCCAAGGACGCAAGTCTCCTTACTTTGCTAGCATTCGTGCAGGGTCCAATTTGGGAATTATTATTGATGGGGCTTTTTTGCCACCGCCTGCAGCTTCGAAAGTTTTAATGCAACTGCCTGTCAGTGCGATTGAGTCGATGAAAATCGTCCGTGATGCGAGTGCCCTGAACTTGGGGCCTTTAACTTCCATTATTGGCCCAATGACCAGCTCACGAACAGAGGGGTTTATTGTCATTAAAACGTTGAGTGCTTTTAAGCAGCCTAAAAGCGAACTGCATGCAAAAGTTGGAACTTATGATCAATTAGAAGTTGATGGCACAACCGCTTATCAATTCAATGACAAAGTTGCCGGCCGGTTAGTTTTAGCTCATCAACAAAAGCAAGGGCCGGATGATTACTACAACGACTATCAACGCAATGTCGGACTTTGGAAATTAGAAGGCTTTCACGATCAATTTGATTGGCAAATTAATTTCTTTCACAGTGATGGTGAGCAGTCATTACAACGTGGTTTAGCGACCTCGGGTGTGTCAGATGCAAAATGGAAATACGATCCTATGAGTGTACGCATGATAAATGCGCAAGCGGGTTATTACTGGGACAGTAACAACACTACCGCAGTGCGATTTGCACACTCTCAGAGCGATGCTGATTTAAATCAATACAGCCACTCTAACCCGATGGCTTACAAGCTTGAAGTTACGGAAGAAAACTTTAGTAATTTTGACTTAAGTCATGCGATTCAAAGTGAATGGTTTGAGGGGGAAAATCTTCTACGTTTTGGCTATAACTGGATGCATTATGACAATCCTACTGGAATGCTTTATTACCCAGGTTTTGCGCGAGAAGAGCAAATTCATTCTCTATATCTACAAAATGAATTTCAACGTGATGTGTGGAGTATGGATTTTGGCTTGCGTAGCGATACACGACAGATTGATAAAGGCTATGAGCAAATTGGTAAGCAACGTCGCATTATTGAAAACGTTGAGCTTGACTCGTTGATAACAGCCGCGTTTGGAGGATCTAATCAATTTTCACAAAATGATTTGCTCAGTTTACGCACGCTTTACACCGAGCAACAGCCTGTCAGTGTTTACACCAGCAACAACGAGCAGCTTCAGCAGGAACAGCGCATTCGTTCTGAACTGGGTTGGAACCATCAATGGTTTCAAAACTCTACCGGCCGGTTAGAAACCACCATTACGGCGTTTCATGAAAAACTTAAAAATGGGGCTTATGTCGCCAGTCAAATTCCCGATCCTGAAGAGGCCGATAGTTTCATTAATGTTTATGACAATGCAAGTTGGCGCAATCGCGGAGTGGAGCTTGAAATCAAAGGGCGAATGGCTGAGTTTGGCTATGAGTTAGCTTTGAGTAAAGTCAAGCCTGGCGACACCCCAAGTGGTGTGATGAATGTCCCCGAACGCTTAATCAAAGCTCGACTGTATTACAACACACCAAGTTGGCAGTTTGATCTCGGTGCACGTTCTATGAGTGATTATCTGTCTGCCAATAAAGCTGGTTCTGGTATTGCGGGTGATTTTGTCACCTATGATGCTGCGATTGGCTACAAAACCAAGTCGGATGACTTAAATCATCATTGGTTATTTTCAATAAAAAACCTGACTGATAAAAAGTACGAGACCATTTACGGTTTTCCAAGTGAAGGTATTAACTATGGGGTCGATTATCGTGTCCAATTTTAAGACTTACCGTATGCGAATTTTGCCAAAAAACTGGATGAAAAGTGTTGGGTTAACTGTTTTATTGATGGTTCCAAACTTGAGCTATGCACAGTCTTGCATGACGAATCATGACCCAGAGAGAGTTTATGGAGCCAATCCGATTGTTACTTATATGTTGGTGGCAATGGCTCCTGAAAAAATGATTGGTTGGAACTTTCCTGTCTCACCTCAAGCAAAAGAAATTTTCCCGGCCGGTGTTTTTGAGAAACCGGTGATTGGTGGTTGGTTTGGACAAGGTCGAACGCCAAATATGGAAGTGTTGTTAGCCAATCATCCTGATTTGATTGTGATGTCTGGTGCAATGGTCAATCCAAAACGGCAGGAAATGCTTCAAAAACTGGGAGTACCGGTGTGTGATCTTAAGCTTGATACGTTGAATGATTACCCGAGTGATTTTCGTGACTTAGGTAATTGGTTAGGAAAGGCTGAGCGTGGTGAGCTTCTCGCCACAAAAATGGAGGCCCTTATTGCTCAACAAATGCAACTGAAAGAAGTGTTGGCTAAACGCAAGGTTTCACTTAAAACCGTGTATTACGCCCAAGACCCAAATGGTTTAGCGACAGAGTGTCGTGGCTCAATTCATGCGGAAACGATTCCTTGGGCTGGCGCTGTTAACCCTCATGTTTGTCCTGCCGATCAAGGAAAGTATTCACGTTATGGCAAGGTCGCAATCAATATTGAAACCTTACTTAAATACAATCCCGATGCGATTGTGACTCAGGAAAAGGCTTTTTATGAGAAGTTGGCGTCCTTGCCAAGCTGGCAAGCTTTAAAAGCGGTAAAGAACAATCAAGTTTTTTTTGCTCCGCAAACGCCATTTCGTTGGCTAGATCGTCCCCCATCTTTTATGCGGATTTTAGCTGCACAGTGGTTAATGCAAAAACTTTATCCTAATGTGCCTGAAATCGCTGCTTTAGACACGGTTAAAACGACGCAAGAATTTTTTCAGGACTTTTTTCAAGTTATTTTGAGCAAACAGCAAGCTGAACAGATTTTACAAGGAGGCACGCTATGACCACCAATCCGAAACTGGGTGCCATGTTGCATATCACGCCAGAACTAGGGCAAACACCAACGCAAACATATCAAAGTTTTACTCATCTGGTTAAAGAGCTTGATCAAATGGGCTTTGATAATGCTTGGGTCACGGAACATCATTTTAATGACATGAGCCTGACGCCTTCGCCTTTACATCTTATGGGGCATTTTTTAGCGAAAACCGAGCAGATTAGTATTGGATCAGCGGCACTTTTAGTAGGATTTCATAATCCTATTGAAGTGGCCGAAAGTTTGGCTGTTTTAGACGCTCTTTACCCTGAAAGGGTGCTTTGTGGATTTGCAAAAGGCGGTCCATTTGAATCACAAAACAGTGCCTTTAAAGCCGATAAAGATTTAAGCCGTGCACGTATGATTGAGGCTGTACCTGCAATGCTGGAGCTGTGGCAAGATCAGACTGAGTCAACGCATCATGGTGAGCATTATCAATGGAATAATGTCAATTTACAGCCTAAATGCGGGTTGCAAAACTCACGTTTATTTATTGCCTCTGGCGATGAACTGACAATTGAAATGGCGGTTAAAAATAACCTCGGTTTAATGGCGGCTCAATTCTGGGATATGGCCAAAATACATCAACAAATTTCGCATTATCAAAAAGTGGCACAAACGGTTTTTAAGCAGCCGAAAAAACCGAACATGATGGCGGCTCGCGGTCTGTTTGTTCACCAAAATTCAGCGGTGGCTAAACAAAGTGCATTGGAGCATATCCGTAGCTTTCGAGAACAAAAAGCGAAACATTGGGGCAAGACGCCAGGACCTATGGCAAATCTTGATCCAGAAGAAATGTTGTCCAGAATGCTTTGCGGAACCCCTGAAGAAGTGGCTGAAAAAGTGTACAGTCTTTTACAAAACGGCGTGACGCATTTGGCCTTAAACCCATTGACTCAAAACCATTCAGTGCGTTGTGATCAATTGCATTGGTTCTATGAGGAGGTTTGGGGGCAGTTTTTAAATAAAGATACCAAACAGAGACAATCCGCTTAATGTTTCGTTTCATGACAAATAGCTTATCGCTTTCTCCAAGCATTGTATTGGTGTTGCTGAGTTTCTTATTGGGCGCGAGTGCTCTTTTTTCATTAAGTCTCGGGCGTTTTGATTTTGCCCCTTTAGGTAGTATGCAAGAGCTGTTTATTCACTGGGGATGGCTTGAAGGTGAAACTAATCCAATGATGACCAGCATTTTATTGGATGTGCGCCTGCCCAGAATTCTGGCTGCTATTCTAATTGGGGCCGCTTTAGCCATCAGTGGTGCCGCTTTCCAAGCACTTTTTATGAACCCTTTAGTTTCTCCAGGAATTTTAGGGGTGTTATCAGGTGCTGCGTTTGGAGCTTCCTTAGGAATTTTGTTATCCGATGAAATTTGGGTTATGCAGCTTTTGACGTTTGTTTTTGGGCTTTTAGCTGTTGCGATTGCGTTATTGTTGGCTAAGGGCGAACTCAAACAAAATATGATCATTTTAGTCTTGGGTGGAATGATAACCGGCGCTTTGTTTGGTGCTTTTTTATCAATCATTAAATATGTTGCTGATCCATACAGCAAACTGCCAGCGATTACCTATTGGCTAATGGGATCGCTTGCCAATGTGAATGGTGAACTGTTGTATTGGTTAGCGCCGTTTGTGCTGACCGGAATTGCCATCTTAACTATGCAAGGGCATGTCTTAAATGCATTGAGTTTAGGTGATGATGAGGCTAAAACACTGGGTATTTCGGTAGAGAAAAAAAGAATGCTGGTGATTGTGGTTGCCACATTTTTAAGTGCGGTGACGGTCACGCTTGGTGGAATGATTGGTTGGGTCGGGTTGGTGATTCCTCATATTGTTCGTCTGTTGTTTGGGGCTGATAACCGTTTGCTCCTACCTGCTTCGGCGCTATTAGGTGCAATTTATTTATTGTGGGTAGATAACCTTGCTCGCATGGTCACCAGTATTGAAATTCCAATTGGTATTCTTACCGCATTAATCGGTTTGCCGGTATTCGCTTGGGCACTTAAAAATGCCAAAAAAGGTTGGCATTCATAATTTGGGAAAAAATATGAACAAGACAGGTTTGCTAATGACGCAAGGCCTTGCTGCAAAGCATCAAAACACCATGATTTTTAGAGAGGTTGACTTACAGATTTTTTCTGGAGAGGTGATTGCTCTTTTGGGGCAGAATGGTTGTGGTAAAACGACATTATTACGCACGCTTTTGGGACTGCATCCAAAAGCAGCCGGCGAAGTTTATTTCGATCATATCTCAAGTTCTAAAGTTTCAACAAAAGAGCGAGCAAAGAGGGTCAGTTACGTTCCTCAGGTGCATAAAATGGCATTTGGTTTTCCGGTGATAGATATGGTGCTTATGGCAACTTATGGAGAGAGGGCTCCGTGGCTAAAAGCGAATGCTGAACATTTTGATATGGCTTGGGAAGCGCTGAAATGGATGGGAATTGCCGATTTAGCTCATCGGCCTTATACCGAACTTTCCGGTGGGCAAAGACAAATGGTACTAATTGCTCGTGCATTTGCACAAAATACCCCAATGATTTTCATGGATGAACCCACAAATGGCTTGGACTTTGGAAATCAGATCAAGCTTCTTGAAAAAATACATGCACTCAAAGCCTCTGGTAAAACGGTGTTATTTACTACGCATCATCCTGAGCATGCAATTCATACCGCTTGTCGTGCTTTGACAATGAAAAACGGCTCAATTCTTAGTCAAGGATGTCCGAAAGAAACTTTAGATAAGTCTATGATTCAGAACTTATATCAATTGAATGAACAACAACTCAAAAATCATCACTACGCATAAAACTAGATGTTCTGTGACTGAAAATCGGTATTCTTGGTTACCGTCTATTGAATTGTTAAAGCTTTAGTTGTGCGAATAGTTATTTCCTCTCGCCACACAGTAAAAAGCCGCAGTCGTAGCTGCGGCTTTTAAACAGTGAGAGCCAAAACTGATTTTTTACCATAGGTTCTACTATGGGTTTTAGCCGCTTACCGGTTTTATTTTAATGACGATTTGCCCATGGTACAAATTTTGAGAACCAAGAATCAGAACCGGGTTTTTCATTGACTTCAATAGATGTGACGCTGCTTTGGTCATCGAAGATTAAAACAGAGTGTTCAATACCATTAATGTCAAAAGCATAAGGTTCAGTCTTCTTGCGCGTTTCCAATGTTACTTCACAGATACCTTGATCATTGGTTGTACAAGACGCTTGAACTGCATCACGGCGCATTGACCATGAACCTTGAACATTCGCATTTTCAACGACTTCACCCAGATCATTTTCAATTTGGAATGTGACAGTAATGAGGCGTTTGCTAAAACCAGGGCCTATCCATTCAACATCCGTTTCCATATTGGAAACGATAATATTTTTGGCAGAAGGTTCTAGATCTAAACCGATGATTACTGGATCATGGTCGGACGCACGATATGGATCTGAGTTATAAAAAGTAATGTCTTGATTGTCTGACTTATACTCTAAGTTGTAATCTAGAGCGCGAGGTTCGTCAGCATTGATATGCCATTCTGTGACACCGCTTACTTGAGACGTTAAGCTTTCAGAAGATAAGGCATGATCTAAATATCCAGCTTGTCCGTAAAAGACATAGGAGTAGTTCATGTCTGATGTTGACATGCTGTCAATCAAATCCGTATAACCAGCGCCTTTAATTGCTGAGATAGGGTCTTCTTTCGCATAAGCGTTTAAATCACCAATAATTAAAGTATCAGAATCACCACTTTGTGTTGGATCTGTCGATAACCAATCAACCAATGCTTGAGTAGCTTTAGTACGAGTTTGGTTACAGTTTCCTTGTCCATCATTCATGTCTGGATCACCAAGGTTATCACAGCTTGAACCTTTCGATTTTAGGTGATTGACTGAAACTGTTACGATCCCATTAGTTGCTTTTTCTACAAATGTTTGGGCAAGTGCAGGACGGTTTTTATCATCAATAAATTCAGGGTTAACACTGCTATCCAAAATTGCAGATTTCCCACTCAATTCAACTTTATCAGTTCTATAGATAAAGCCTACCGCAATTTCATCTGTACCAATTTTAGAGACACCAGGATTTACGAAATCATAAACTTCGTCCATCATTTCGGCATTCAAAGCTTTTACAAGGCTTGCAATGGCACTGAACTCTCCGTAGCCATCATTTTCAATCTCCATTAGACCGATGATATCCACATCCATAGCAAGGATTGCTTTGACGATTTTTTCTTGTTGGCGTTCAAACTCTTCAAAATTGTCTGCGCCTCGGCTCGTAGGGAAGCCACCGCCTTGTCCATCACCGTTGAAGTAATTTAAGACATTGAAGCTGGCAATTTTTAAAGAGCCACCAATTGATTCTGGCTGGAGTGTTCGTAGATTCTGACTTTCAGTTTGAGGTGTCACAGTAGGTTGGATTTGATAATTTCCATAGCTGTAATTTACAACACCTTGAAGGCTTGTCACCATATCGCCGGAACGAAGTGTGTTGTAAGCAGATAGTTCAGGAGATGGATAAATCACAGGGTCTGGGTTTTGACGACTATTGTTATCATCAACCAAAATACGATTTAAATCATTTGCTTGCTGCATAGCAAGTGCATCATTTCCAGGGCTGACAACATTGGTTGGTACTTGCAGACGACCACCAGAGGAAAGCCAGAATTGACCGTAACGTGCAAGGTCATAGTTTTCAGTAACAGTTAGATCCTGTGCAAAGCTGACCAGCATCCCTTCATATCTTTCCATGAAGTCAGTCGAAGCAAATGGTAAGGTAACCTCTGTAGGTGTTACTTCGTTTCCACCGTCAACAATGCTGATACTTTCAATATTTTTCAGTTGTGTCAAATCATAGTATTCAGCGACTTGAGCAGTCAGTTGAACTCTATCACCTATCTCCGGTAGTTCAGACAGGTTCGGTGCATACACAAAAATACCTTCTGAAGACAACTCCGAATCGTCGTAATCAAAAGCTTCTTCCTGAATATTAAAACCTTTCAGGTCATCCAAACGTGCTGTAACGATAGCTTCTACACTAACAGTTTGGCCACTTAGCGGAGAGTTAGTTCCTTCACCTTGAATCTCGTGAATTTTAACGAGTTGAGTAGGAGAAGGAGGGGTTTCATTATCACCATCATTACTTGATCCAAAATTCCCTAGATCTGCAACAGTATCCTGGGCATAACCCGTCCACAGAAAAGCAGGATCAAACGCATCAAATGGATTTGTGTCAGCAATCAGTTGAGCACGTTGTAAGGTATTATCCTTGGTACTGGTATCACCTGTACCCCATTCTGAACCAGGATCAAAACCAACTTGACCAATGGAATCGATAACAATGCCATTGTTTGTTAAAACAATGGCATCATCACCATTAAAGTTAATTGAACTGGTTTCTAAATTTGTTTGAGCAAGAATGTCTGCGCTTGAACCTGGATTTGCCAAGACGAAAACGGCACCATTAGCCAAGCTACCGTTTAGGTCAATGCTGTAGCTCGGTGAATGACTTCCATTATGGTAAGCCTCGACTTTATAAGTCGACAAATCAATATCGATTCCTGTGTCGTTATAAATTTCGATAGCCTTGTTAAAGCTGCTACCTTCAATATATTCACTGAAAAGTAAATCTGGTACTGCCGAAGCAGTCGTGGATATTGCGGACAGACATAAGGTTGCCAACAATGTTTTCTTAAAATTCGGGTACATGAGGAGGGTCTCTCTTTATAGATAAAAACGTCAAACGTATCCCAACGTTTGAGCCGTAATAACTTAAAGAAGTAACGTGAAACCCTTATGAACCAAATATTAAGTGTGATTTAAATTTATATTAAACGAAGCAATTTAGTGGCTTATTTACGAATTCGAAGGAAGCTGAAGAGAGGTAGGCTGCTGTAGTGATTTCATTAAAAATGAAGCATAACGGCAACAGTCGTAGAATAAATACTCAAAAGCATGTTGAAAAGTTCGCATATTTAACTGAATGAAACAGGTGAAAAATCTTAAAACCTGTTAAATATATTGTTTTTTGGCATAAAAAAACCGGTATGAAACCGGTTTAATTATGAAAGTGGTGGAGCTGGGGGGAGTCGAACCCCCGTCCGCAAAGCCGCCATCTAAAACTCTACATGTTTATTTGGTCTATTGATTTAACCGAAATGCTGCCCGACCAGCAGGGATCACATCAGGCGAGTTTGTTAGCTTTAGTGACAACGTACCCAAACACGCACGCGCCACGATTCTGTGTAAATGATACAGCGTTAGGGGCCACAGACAGCTGAACCCTAGGCTGCACCAGCGGGATTAAGCCGCTAGAGCGTAGTTATCGTCGTTTGCAACTATAACAAAATTGAAATAAAGATTTACGTGCATCATTCAGGCACGACATGCATCTTAAACTTTGTACTCCCCGTCGAAACCAGTACAGCCCCAGATAGGTGATCCAATTGTTTTATTTCACAACTGTCAAAATTAAGAGTGTCGGATTATAAAGGATTTACCGGCCGGTTGGTATATATATAAGGGTAATTCTTAAGAATTCAATGTTTAAACTTCGGTTAGCTTTTCACTTTTTTCATTATTGACGTTTTGGGGGGATGCTAAATCTTTGAGAATTTTAAAACAAGCTTAAGAACAAAGGTGAGTGAGACTAGTCGTTATTGATAATTAAAGAGAATGGCTTCAGTAAATTGAAATAATGGAGTTTTTCCCTTGTTTTTTTGCCGAGTACATCGCTTTATCTGCGCGTACGATTATGGAGTGCACAGTATCGTGTTTTTTGAATAGAGTCACGCCGATGCTTGAGGCTAATCTCGCAAAATCATTCGATTGTTTGGATGCGAGTTCTTTTTTTAAAGCTTGGGCCAGTGTCATCATTGCTTCAGGTGTACTGTTGGGGATAATCAACAAAAATTCATCCCCTCCCCAGCGGCCGACGATGTCTGTTTTTCGAATAGATGCCTTTAAAATACTTGCGAATTCAATTAAAGCTCGATCGCCGATATGATGTCCGTTGGAATCGTTGATTTCTTTAAAGTTATCGATATCCATTAAGATCAAACCAAAACTATTGCCGTAACGTCTCGCTAATTCAAGCTGGTTTTCAAGTTCTTCATCTAGTTTGTAACGGTTGAAAACTTTGGTGAGCTTGTCGTATTTAGAAATTTTCTCCATTTCTTGAAGGGCAGTTGTGAGCTCTTTGGTTCTTTGTTCAATTTGTTGCTCAAGTTTTTCATTAGACGTGACGAGCTGCTGTTCAATACGTTTAAGCTTGGTTACATCTCGGGAAATACCAAAAATTCGCTCTTCTCCGGTATCAGAATCAATTACAGGTATAATTTTGGTTAGCCAGAACTGTGGTATGCCTGTTGAGTCAATAATATGAGATTCTTCGTAATCTATCGGGATGTTTTTATCCAGACAGTCATTGTATCGTGCAACAATGGCGTTATAAGCATCCGGCGGCATGAGCTTTTTTAACGAGCAGCCTGCAGCTTGTTCTTCAGAAAAGTTAAAGAGATTGACCAAGGATGGATTCGTGCGTTCCGTAATAAAATCACCATCTTGTGTTTTTCGCACGACAAACAAATTATCTTCCGAATGATCCCACACGGCTCTGAAAAGTTTGAGTTCACCTTGGTCAATTATGGATTGCCTGTTGTTCATCGAGTCATTTTCATAATGCGTTGTTTATCACGATTCCAATCACGTTCTTTTTCAGTCGCACGTTTGTCGTGCATTTTTTTACCTTTTGCCAAACCAATTTTAAGTTTTACTCGACCTTTTGACCAATAAAGATTAAGTGGAATAACTGAGTAGCCTTTTTGATCGACTTGACCCATTAAGCGATCAATTTCCTTTCGGTGCATCAGTAACTTTCTCAGACGTAGTGAATCAGTTTTCGTGTGGGTTGATGTCTGAATAAGAGGAGTAATTAATGCCCCAAACAGCCAAGCTTCGTTATTCTTTAGCAGAATATAACTTTCATTGATTTGAACTTTCCCTTGGCGAAGACTTTTAACTTCCCAGCCCTCTAGTGCTAAACCAGCTTCAATTTCCTCTTCAATAAAATAATCGAATCGCGCTTTTTTGTTTTGTGCAATGTTATTAGCGGGCACTTTCTTTTTCGATTTTTTTGCCATTTTGGCCTCATAAAACTAATGGATTGGACAGTATTTTGTCGTTCTTGCCGGTTATTATACCGGCTGATACTCGCGTTTCGAGTTCGAATATTGAGTGAGCTCAGTTTGCAAGGCAATGAATGACTCAAAATTGTCACAATTCTCCTGAACTTTGTCCAGAATCTTTCGATTATCTCGCTGTTCCCTGTAATTTTTGTTGTGACCAGCAAAGTTTTGACTAAGTTTTCAACTTATCTGTTAATCGTGCTTTTCCCCTTTGGGTGTAAAGCTCTCTGAGAGAATCTGTATAATGTGCCGCGAACCGTTTGAAATGGATTTTTGTTAATTTTATGAAAAAAATTACTCGTTCGGCATTATTGCCTTATTCCGCCAAGCAGATGTATGACCTAGTGAATGCAGTTGAGTGTTACCCAGATTTTTTGCCTTGGTGCGGGGGAGCCAACATTAGTGAATCGACAGAGAATTTTATGCGAGCGTCAGTGACGATTGCTAAAGCCGGCATTTCTCAGACTTTTACGACAGAAAATCACTTAACGCCTAACCAGCGTATTGAAATGACTTTGTTGGATGGACCTTTTAAAAGTCTGCACGGCGAGTGGCATTTTAAAGCCTTGGATGAAAATGCTTGCAAAATTTTATTTGAAGTCGAATTCGAGATGAAAAGCGGTTTGTTGAATATGGCGATTGGTCCCATTTTTGAACAAATTTCCAGTACCTTTGTGGATTCGTTTGTTGAACGTGCTAAGCATGTCTATTAATTAAAAAACTAGGGTGAATCATGCAAATTGAAATCGCTTACGCGCTCTATGAAGAGCAGTTTTTAGATGTTGAAGATGTCAATGAGCCCTGCACGGTTGAACAGGCATTGGCGCAATCAAAAATGTTACAACGCTTTCCTGATCTGAATACGGAAAAAGTTGGTATTTTTGGCAAAATGGTGAAGCATGATTACGTTTTAAGGGAAGGGGATCGAATTGAGATTTACCGACCTTTGAAAGCCGACCCGAAAGATCGTCGTCGAGAAAAGGCGGCAAAAGAGCGCCAGAGTCAAAGCTAAAAAGAGTTAATAGCTATAATCGCTAGTTATTAATTAGATTTTAAAACGATTGTTGACCGGCCGGTAGCTTTCTGTGCAATCTTTACCGGCCGGTCAAGAATTCAAGGCGAGTGAATCGATTTGTGATTAGGTTTTTTCGATTAATTTAGAAAATTCCTAAGAATTTATCTTCTTTTTTGTATTGAATCTCAATTGATTTTTTCTGCCAGCTTGTTAGCATTCCGTCATCACCAAATGTAATAACTAAGTGTTGGTCAACTTCCGATAGGTTGTCATTATCACCTGTAGTAAAAAACACATATTCCCAATGATTTGGATTAAAAGGATTTTCACCTAGTGGTGGCCCTATGAGTTGTCGAACTTGTCCTTTAGTTAGGCCTTCTTGCAATAAATCAACGCTTTCTTGAGTCAAAATGTTGCCTTGTGCAATCCCTGATTTATAAGGTTCAAGGTAAGAGCACCCAGTTTGTAAAACAGCTAAAGTTGAAAGGGAAAGGCTAATCGTGAGCGTTTTAATCAAACGTGAAGTCGATGACATAATGCGGTTCTTCTCTTGTCTGGTTTGGCAGGTTGTAATGATGAATTTCATGCAATTTGAATGAAATTTTCAGGTATTATACACGGTAAATTTTTTTTCAATAGCCGCCATTAAATTTTATGGAAGGATGTTGAAACTTTCGATCGATATTCAGCTTTCTTTGCAATGCCTGCATTACACGCCGGTATTCAGAGTTGATAAAAATAAAAATTGAGGTTTCCATGAGTGGAGCGGAACTTAAAAAAGTTGGTTTAAAGGTCACTTTGCCAAGACTTAAAATTCTTGAGATTCTTGAGCAAGCGGGCGAAGATCATCATCTCTCTGCAGAGGATGTTTACAAAATTCTGTTGGAGCAGGGGGAAGAAGTCGGACTTGCAACGGTTTATCGTGTTTTAACGCAATTCGAACAAGCGGGCATTGTTCGTCGTTTGAATTTTGAAAACAATATTTCAATTTTTGAGTTAGACACGGGTGACAATCATGACCATATTGTCTGTATGAAGAGTGGCCATGTTCGAGAATTTGTTGATCCAGTGATTGAAGAGCGTATTGTTGAGATCTCGAAAGAATTAGGCTATGAACTTTCGAGTCATAACCTCGTGATTTATGGAACTTACAAAGAGTAATTGTGAGTTTACGAGTTCAGTAACGTTTTAACCGGCCGGTCACAAACATAATGTGACCGGCCGGTTTTGTTTTGAGGTTCTGAAATTAAAGATGTGCTTGTTCAAGCATTTCGGAAGCATGTTGTAGAGTATTTTGAGTGACTTTCATGCCACCGAGCATACGAGCAATTTCTTCAACACGTTGCTGTGTTTGCAAGTTACTCACTTGGGTAAAGGTCAAATCATTTTCGGTGTATTTTTGAATTTGTAGATGTTGATGCCCGTGACTTGCGACTTGAGGCAAGTGAGTGATCGACAAAATTTGTTTATGTTTGCCTAGTGTTTGTAACTTTTTACCAACCATTTCAGCTACCGCCCCACCAATACCAACATCCACCTCATCAAAAATCAATGTTGGCAGTTGCGTCACTTCAGCCGTTGCAACCTGAATGGCTAGGCTGATTCGTGACAATTCACCGCCAGATGCTACTTTTGACAATGCTTGAAGTGGCAGACCTTTATTAGCTGATACTAGAAACTCTACTTTGTCAACGCCCTCAGCAGACGCTTGAGTTTTTGGTGTTAGGTGAATTTGGAATTCACCGTTTGGCATTCCAAGTTCTTGCATGCCTTGAGTGATGGTTTTGGCAAGTTTTTTGGCTGAAGCTTTACGACTTTTACTGAGAGCTTCAGCCGCTTTTTGATAGTTTTTTTCGTTTTCTTCAACACGTTGTTCTAAGCTGGCCATTGACGTTTTAGGGTTGGTGATTTCATCAATACTTTGTTCAATTTCCTGCCATTTAAGATGGAGTGAATTCGGTTCGATTTGATACTTTTTTGCCAATGAGAAAAATTCTGATAATCGAACATCAACTCTTTCAAGTTCTTGTGGGTCAAGTTCTACTTGATTGGCTTGATTTTCAAGCTCAGATGCTGCTTCCTGAATATCAATCAATGAACTGTTAAGTTGTTCAAGCGTAGGTTGCAGTTTAGGGCGAACGGCCACGACATTTTCTAGCGCATGAATGGCCATTTGCAATTGATCACTTGTGCTACCTTCAGCATCCAATAATTGTGAGGCTTGATAGCAAGCATTTTGAATTTCATTGGCATGCGACAAAGTTTGCTGTTGTTCAGACAGAGTCTCATACTCATCAGCTGCTGGAGAAAGGTCGGCAAACTCTTTAGATTGAAATTGCAGAAGTTCCAAACGATGTTGACGTTCAGCTTGTTGGTTTTGTAATGCTTGTAGGTCTTTTAACGCCTGTTGCCATTCTTGAAATGTTTTACGTGTTTTAGAAACCAGTTTGGGGTGGTTTGCAAATGCGTCTAGGAGCTCAGGCTGTTTTTTTGCATGAACGAGGCTTTGATGTTCATGTTGGCCATGAATATCAATCAGTTGATTGCCAAGTTCTTTGAGCAGTGTGGCTGGGACTGGAATGCTGTTGATGTATGCTTTTGAACCACCTTTAGCATTGACGGTTCGACGCAAAAGACAGTGTTTTTCTTCGGTCTCTAATTCGTTCTGTTGCAACCAGTTTTCGATGTGAGGCAGGGAGCTTAAATCGAACGTTGCAGTGACATCGGCGCGACTTTTTCCATGGCGAACTAGGCTCGTATCTGAGCGTTCGCCTAAGCTGAGCCCTAATGCATCCAGAAGAATGGATTTACCCGCACCTGTTTCACCGGTCAAGCAGCTAAACCCTTGATGAAAGTTCAATCTAAGTTGTTCAATCAGAGCAAGGTTTTGAATAGAAAGTTCCAAAAGCATAGTAATGCCTCAAATAGTCCAGTTTGGAGAAAGAAAGGTTTGCATCATGTCTTTTATTCAAAATTAAGACAGTTTGTCACCCCAGCGTAGTTTGGCTCGTAACAGTTCAAAGTGATCGTGACCTTTAGGGTGTAACAATTTAATAAAATGCTTGTGGCGTGTTATGCAAGTTTGGTGATTTACGCCAATATGATGGGTGATTTGACCATCACAAATAATTTGCGCCAATCCATTGCAGTTTTCGTGAGGTTTAATCATGACTTTACTGTTTCCTGGAATGACATAAGGTCGCGTGCTCATGGTGTGTGGATTGATTGAAACCAAACTCATTACATCCAAACGAGGATCTAAAATGGGTCCACCTGCGGAGAGTGCATAAGCAGTTGAGCCTGTAGGGGTTGAGACAATCATGCCGTCGGAACGTTGTGAATTTAAAAAGCGCTCATCAACAAAGGTTTCAAATTCAATCATGCGTGGGGAGTCGGTTTTATGAATCACCACGTCGTTGAGAGCTAAGCCTTCAAATTCAATTTGGCCGTCTTTTTCGATGGTAACTTTAATCAGGTTTCGTTCTTCAAATTGGAAGTTATCCGCCATGACCTCATCAACGGTATTGAGCATTTCTTTTGGTGAAATATCGGTCAAAAATCCGAGACGGCCAAGGTTTACACCTAAAATTGGAATGTTTTGGTCAACAATCGAACGTGCAACATCCAAAAATGTACCATCACCACCGACGACTATCGCAATGTCAATGCATTCAGCCAAGCTATCTCGTTCAATGACTTCAACCCCATAGCGTTGATGGGGAAATTCAGCACAGGAAGCCGAATCTAAAAAAACTGTCTTTTTTTGTTGAATTAAATGTTGCAGCAAGGTGTCGATGGTTTCCCAACACTGAATACCATTGTATTTTCCAAAAATTCCGATGCGTTCAAACATAGTTTTTTCCTGATAATCACCAAATTAAAGCCAATACAGCTTGAACCAAAAATGGGTGAAACTTGAAAGCCGTTACAAAAATAATTTACCTCATTGTACGCCCAAATTATTCTTGGTCTAGTGTTTTATAACAGAAATATTTAAAACCTTACCCGAGAACAGAAATACCGGCCGGTAAGAAATGGCATGCTGTCCATGTATTCAAATAAAATAAAAAATATTAGGTTTTACACTTGAAAAAACTTTGCATGACTATAGTTATTAGCCAACTTCAAAATTTATGTCATAAATCTCAAAAATTTAAAGGAATGCATCGTGGCGGAGAAACAAAACAACGAAACCACTCAGAACGAAGAGTTGAATGAAGCGACACAACAAAATGAAGCGTCTCAGAATGAAGAAACTTTGCAAGACGCGCAAGATGCGGTTTCAGATGATATTGAAGCAATGTTAAAGGATGCTCAATCGGAAGCAGCCAAACATAAGGATTTGGCGTTACGTCTTCAAGCTGATATGGAAAACCTTCGTCGTCGTACACGTTTGGATTTAGAAGAGGCCCACAAGTTTGCACTGAAGAAATTTGTTGATGCACTGATTCCGGCAATGGATTCAATGGAAATGGGAATGGAAGCAGCCTCGAAAGAAGAAGCTACTAAAGAAAGTATTCGTGAAGGTGTTGAAATGACATTTAAGCAAATGCTGGATGTCTTAGGTGAATTCAGTGTCGAGCGCTTAGATCCAAAAGGTGAAAAGTTCAATCCACAAGAGCATGAGGCGATGACGATGATTCCATCGCCAGAGCACGAATCGCAAACGGTAGTTGATGTTATTCAAAAGGGCTACAAGCTTAATGAACGTTTGGTGCGTCCTGCTCGTGTCATTGTTGCGCAATAATTTGAAAAAAAAGCATCCTGAGGGTTGAAAATTTATTCCTCACCCCTACATAAGAATTAACAAATTATTAACCGTATTTAAATTTAAGAAATTAACTGCCTAAGTGCAGAAAAGAATGGGAGAAATTTCATGGGAAAAATTATCGGTATTGACTTGGGGACAACGAACTCTTGTGTTTCAGTCATGGAAGGTAAAGAGGTAAAAGTTATTCCAAACGCTGAAGGTGCGCGTACTACGCCATCGATTGTTGCTTACACGGATGACGAAATTTTGGTAGGTGATTCTGCAAAACGTCAGGCGGTGACAAATCCAGAGAACACGTTGTTTGCAATCAAACGTTTGATTGGTCGTCGTGCTGACGACAAGGTGGTTGCAAAAGATAAGGATATGGTTCCTTACGAAATCATTGCGGCCGATAACGGTGACGCTTGGGTTTCTGTGAAAGATAAAAAACTTTCACCACAAGAAGTTTCTGCGCGTACGCTAATGAAAATGAAAAAAACCGCTGAAGATTATCTAGGTCATGAAGTGACTGAGGCGGTAATCACGGTTCCTGCTTACTTTAACGATGCACAGCGTCAAGCAACCAAAGATGCCGGTAAAATCGCTGGTCTTGAAGTTAAGCGTATTATCAATGAGCCAACTGCCGCTGCACTTGCTTATGGTATGGATAAAGTCAAAGATGATAGCAAAATCGCAGTTTACGATTTAGGTGGTGGTACTTTTGATATCTCTATTATTGAAGTAGCTGACCTAGACGGTGAAAAACAAGTAGAAGTACTGTCGACTAACGGTGATACATTCCTTGGTGGTGAAGATTTCGATAACGTGATTGTTGAGTACATCGCTGATGAGTTCAAAAAAGACCAAAACGTTGATCTAAAACTAGACAAACTAGCGCTGCAACGTGTGCGTGAAGCGGCTGAAAAAGCGAAAATCGAATTGTCTTCACGTGAGCAAACGGACATCAATTTGCCATACGTAACTGCGGATGCGACAGGTCCTAAGCACTTGAATATGAAAATTACGCGTGCCAAGTTTGAATCGCTAATTGACGATCTAGTTGCACGTTCAATCGAGCCTTGCCGTATTGCACTGAAAGATGCAGGTCTTTCTGCATCTGAAATTGATGACGTTATCCTAGTGGGTGGTTCAACACGTGTACCAATGGTTCAAGCGAAAGTAAAAGAGTTCTTCGGTAAAGAGCCTCGTAAAGACGTAAACCCTGATGAAGCGGTAGCAATGGGTGCAGCGATTCAAGGTGGTGTTCTTTCTGGTGATGTCAATGACGTTCTTCTTCTAGACGTTACGCCTCTATCTCTGGGTATTGAGACAATGGGTGGAGTGATGACCAAGCTGATTGAGAAAAATACCACGATTCCGACTCGTAAGTCGCAAGTGTTCTCTACAGCGGAAGACAATCAGTCTGCGGTAACGATCCACGTGCTTCAGGGTGAGCGTGAAATTTCCACTGGGAACAAGTCTTTAGGACAATTCAACCTGGATGAAATTCCTGCGGCACCACGTGGTGTTCCACAAATCGAAGTAACTTTTGATATCGATGCTAACGGTATCTTGAATGTTTCTGCGAAAGATAAGAACACTGGTAAAGAGCAACACATCACTATCCAAGCGTCTTCAGGTTTGTCAGATGATGAAATTGAAGCGATGGTAAAAGATGCGGAAGCGCATGCTGAAGAAGATAAGAAAATGAAAGAGTTGGTTGAAGCTCGTAACCAAGCGGATGCGATGGTTCACGCAACCAACAAAATGATTAAAGATGGTGGTGACTCCATTACGGCTGAAGAAAAAGCGCCGGTTGAAGAGGCTATTAAAGCAGTTGAAGAAGCCATTAAAGGGGATGACAAAGCTGCCATTGAAGAATCTGTTCAGAAGCTAGCGGAAGCAAGCCAAGGTATTGCTCAAAAAGCGCAAGCTCAGCAGCAAGCTGGTGGTGAGGATGCCCAGCAACAAGGCTCTAAAAACAATGACGATGATGACATTGTAGATGCTGAGTTCGAAGAAGTAGACGACAAGAAGTAATCATTTTACGCGTTAGCTCGTCGATAACTTTGTTGGAATTTGGTCATGTACTATTTATACACTTCCAAATTCCGTCTTGTTCTCAACGGCTATCACAAAAAATGAAAGACTTCTTATTTTTTCATAAAGGCACGAAGTGATGAAGATTTAAACTTCGGTTTGGAATTTTCGCGAACTTCGTGCTTTTGTGTTTAAATACCGCGCATTCAATTTAACCCTTTTAAGTTAATAAACCTAAGCTGTTGCACAGTTTATATAATGGTTTAGGTTTATTAATTTCTATAAAAAACGAAACCATAAAACTATGTCGAAAAGAGATTATTACGAAGTTCTCGGTGTTTCAAAATCCGCTTCAGAAGGTGAAATTAAAAAAGCTTATCGTAAGTTGGCCATGAAATATCACCCGGATCGAAATCCTGATAACACAGAAGCCGAAGATAAATTTAAAGAAGCGTCTGAAGCCTATGAAGTACTATCAGATGCGCAGAAACGTGCAGCCTATGACCAGTTTGGTCACGCAGGTCTTGAGGGAGGTGGCGGTGGTCGCGGTGGATTCTCTGGTGGCGGATTTGGTGGCTTCGGAGACATCTTTGAAGATCTATTCGGCGGCGGTGGTGGATTTGGCGGTGGACGTCGTGGTCCACAACCAGGAAGTGATCTCCAGTATGAGTTGGACATTACTTTAGAAGAAGCCGTTGCTGGCACAACTGTAGATATTCGCATTCCTACCAAAGAGGTGTGTGATGCCTGTGATGGAACTGGGGCGCAATCTTCAAGTGATATTGAAACTTGTGATACCTGTGGCGGTGTTGGTCAGGTTCGTATGCAACAAGGTTTCTTTGCTGTCAATACAACCTGCCCAACCTGTCATGGAACGGGTAAGAAAATCAAAAATCCTTGTAAGAAGTGTCATGGCGAAGGTTATGTGCATGACAACAAAACCTTATCCGTCAAGATACCGGCCGGTGTCGATACTGGCGATCGTATCCGTCTTCAGGGAGAAGGTGAAGCGGGTGAGCCGGGAGCACCAAAAGGTGACTTGTATGTTCGCGTACATGTTAAAGAGCATAAAGTTTTCCAGCGCGATGGAAATACCTTGTATTGTGAAGTCCCTTTAAGTTTTGCCAAAGCCGCACTGGGTGGTGAAATTGATGTGCCAACGCTTGGTGGTAAAGCAAGTTTGAAAATACCGGCCGGTACTCAGTCTGGGCAAAGATTTAAGTTGTCGGGTAAAGGTGTGAAGTCAGTTCGTTCGTCACAAACAGGCGATATGGTCGTTCGAGTTCATATTGAAACCCCTGTGAAATTAACCGGGCGTCAAAAAGAGCTGTTGGAAGAGTTTGAAGAAAGTTTGCAAGGCAAACACCATAAGCAACACTCGCCAAAAGAACATGGTTGGTTCGATTCGGTGAAATCTTTTTTCACAGGCGATGATGATAAAGATAATAAAGATACTAAAGATGGTCCTTGGAATTAACGGAGTTAGTAAATGCGAGTTGCAATAATTGGTGCCTCTGGGCGCATGGGTAAAGCTTTAATTGACGCCGTTAATCAACGTGATGAGTTACAAGTCGCAGCGGCCATTGAACGTCCAGATAGTTCCCTGGTTGGTGCGGATGCCGGTGAGGTTGCAGGTATCGGAAAAATCGGTGTCACTGTGGTGGGTGCGATTGAAGAAGTGGTGAATGATTTTGATGTGTTGATTGATTTTACTACGCCTTCTACGACAATTCATAATTTAGATGTGTGCGTTGCCAATGGTAAAAAAATCATTATTGGAACCACTGGGTTTGATGATGCAGGTTTGGCGGCAATTGATAAAGCAGCAGAAAAGATTGCGGTGATTTTTGCAGCGAATTTTTCAGTGGGTGTGAACTTGTGTTTAAAACTTCTGGCGCAAGCCGCGGAAGTGTTAGACGAAGGCTATGACATTGAAGTGATTGAAGGGCATCATCGCCATAAGGTGGATGCGCCGTCTGGTACAGCCTTGAGAATGGGGCAGGTAGTAGCCGACACTCTAGGTCGTGATTTAAAAGAGTGCGCGGTTTATGGTCGTGAGGGAATCATGGGAGAGCGTGACCCCAACACGATCGGCTTTGCGACAGTTCGTGCGGGTGATATTGTCGGAGATCACACTGTTCTCTTTGCAACCGAGGGTGAACGCGTCGAAATTACTCATAAAGCTTCTAGTCGTATGACGTTTGCTAAAGGTGCAGCGCGTTGTTGCAGTTGGATTACCGACAAACAACAAGGTTTATTTGATATGCAAGATGTTCTGAATTTGCGATAGATTTCTTAAATCACTTTATGAAGAAATAAACGCCTCCTTTTGGAGGTGTTTTTGTTTTAACTAGATTGAATTGATACCGGCCGGTAAGCTTCTGTTAAGTTTCGGTCCTCACTTGGCACGATGTTTGTTATTTACTCAGCAAGTTTGTCTATTTGTGCAGGTAAGTGTCAATGAATTGTCGGTTAAAAGCAGTAGTGATTTCGATCGGAGTAATTTTAGGTGCTCAATTAACAGGGTGCTCGGTTTCACCCAAAGACCCTAGAAGCCCTTATTACACAACACAAATCGGCAAGGATATTAAGCAAACATATTCTTCAAAATACGTATCTAAACGTCAATCACCGATTAGTAGCCTGGATGGGAGTTTGGAGTCTCGTTTATGGAAGCATTTTGAACATTGGCGTGGTACACCTTATGCATATGGTGGGACTGGCCGTAACGGAATTGATTGCTCTGCCTTTGTTAAGATAACGATGCAAAGTGTTGCAAACCTCCCTTTACCTAGAACCACACGAACACAAATTCATGTTGGCAATCCGATTTCTCGAAACCAGTTAAAACCCGGTGATGTCGTGTTTTTTCAAACAGGAGCAAACCAAATGCATAATGGCATCTACATGGGGCAGGGGAAATTCATGCATGCTTCAAGTAGTGTCGGTGTGACGGTTTCTGAATTGAATAACCCGTATTGGAATCCAAGATATTTAAAATCGATTCGTGTTTTGTCTTAGCTAAACTAATGAGCAATTGACGAAGTATTTAGTTTTAAAAATAAACAGCGTCAACGCCTGATTCAACAGAAAACTCTCATAGACATAAAACCGCAAATCAAGTAAAATCCGCCTAACAAAAATTTTGCGACAGAATTCGGTAGAGTTGCACTAATGGAGTATCAGGCGCTAATGGCATTTGATCATTAAAATTCTTAAAAACGGAGTGAGCTCTGATGGGGGCTGGCTCCGTTTTTTTATATGCGGATTTTATGAATGCTAAGTTTGAATTTCATTGTTGACGACAGAACGGATTCTTCTAATTGGGGTGGTAAATTAGATGACACAGGCGTTGCTTGCATTAGCCGATGGAACTCTCTTCTGGGGGACATCACTTGGAGCAGAAGGCGAAACTGTTGGGGAAGTAGTATTCAATACTTCGTTAACAGGCTATCAAGAAATCTTGACAGATCCTTCATATTACAAACAGATTGTAACTTTAACCTATCCGCATATCGGAAATGTTGGGGTTAATGATGAAGATGAAGAGTCATCAGCTATTATGGCGCAAGGCTTGATTGTTAAAGATTGCCCACCACGCATGAGTAACTTCCGTGCACAGAAAACTTTACCCGACTACCTGAAAGAACAGAATGTTGTTGCGATTGCTGATATCGACACTCGTAAACTGACGCGAATTTTGCGCGACAAGGGTGCGCAGGCCGGTGTGATTATTGCGGGTGAAAATATTGATTCAGAGCAAGCTGTTGCAAAAGCTCAAGCCTTTTCAGGTTTAAAAGGTCTGGATCTCGCCAAAGAAGTCACAACTGCTGAAACGTACACTTGGACAGAAGGTTCATGGCAGTTGGGTGTTGGGCATTCGGATAAAGCGGATGACGCTCAATTTCATGTTGTGGCTTATGATTATGGTGTTAAACGTAATATTTTACGTATGCTTGCTGATCGTGGTTGTAAGTTGACTGTCGTGCCAGCAAAAACACCGGCCGGTGAAGTTTTAGCAATGAATCCTGATGGTGTTTTCCTGTCCAATGGCCCTGGAGACCCAGAACCTTGTGATTATGCAATTGATGCAATTTCTGAAGTGTTAAAAACTGATATTCCTGTATTCGGTATTTGTTTAGGGCATCAATTATTGGCGCTGGCTTCGGGTGCGAAAACCATAAAAATGAAATTTGGTCATCACGGTGGTAACCACCCAGTTCAAGATTTGGACAGTTCTCAAGTGATGATTACCGCACAGAATCACGGTTTTGCAGTGGATGAGGCATCACTTCCAGACAACCTTAAAGCAACTCATAAATCATTGTTTGATGGGACGCTGCAAGGCATTTCTCGCACAGATTGTTCAGCGTTTAGTTTTCAGGGGCACCCTGAAGCTAGCCCTGGTCCGCATGATGTTGCGCCTTTATTTGATCAGTTTATTGAAAACATGCAACAAGCAAAAAACGCTTAATACGAAATAATAGGAAAGAAATCGATGCCAAAGAGAAGTGATTTACAAAGCATTATGATTATTGGTGCTGGACCTATTATTATCGGTCAAGCCTGCGAATTTGATTACTCGGGTGTTCAAGCCTGTAAAGCGCTGAAGGAAGAGGGTTATCGGGTTATTTTGGTGAACTCCAACCCCGCAACCATCATGACCGATCCAGATCTTGCGGATGCAACATACATTGAACCAATTGAATGGCAAACCGTTACTCGCATTATTGAAGAAGAAAAGCCTGATGCAATTTTGCCAACCATGGGTGGGCAAACCGCACTTAACTGTGCGCTTGAGTTGCATGAGAAGGGGGTGTTGCAAAAGCATGGTGTTGAACTGATTGGTGCAGATGCTGATGCCATTGATAAAGCAGAAAACCGTGATCGTTTCCGTCAAGCTATGGTAAAAATCGGTTTGGATATGCCGGTTTCTGATGTTGCACATAACATGGAAGAAGCTTGGGCGATTCAAGAAAAGGTGGGTTATCCAACGATTATTCGTCCATCTTTTACTCTTGGAGGCTCTGGTGGCGGTATTGCCTATAATAAAGCTGAATTTGAAGAGATTTGTAAGTTCGGTTTAGACCTTTCTCCAACCAAGGAACTGTTGATTGAAGAATCGATTGTCGGTTGGAAAGAATATGAAATGGAAGTTATCCGCGATAAAAAAGATAACGCCATTATCATCTGTTCGATTGAAAACTTAGACCCGATGGGTGTGCATACAGGGGATTCGATTACCGTAGCACCCGCGCAAACTTTGACCGATAAAGAATATCAAATTATGCGTAATGCCTCTTTGGCAGTCTTACGTGAAATCGGTGTTGAAACCGGTGGTTCAAACGTTCAGTTTTCAGTGAATCCTGAGACTGGCCGAATGATTATTATCGAGATGAATCCACGTGTTTCTCGTTCATCGGCGTTAGCTTCCAAAGCAACGGGCTTCCCTATCGCCAAGGTTGCGGCAAAGCTTGCAGTGGGTTATACCCTAGATGAGTTGCAAAACGATATTACTGGTGGGGCGACTCCGGCTTCTTTTGAACCAACAATTGATTACGTTGTCACGAAGATTCCTCGTTTCACATTTGAGAAATTCCCTCAGGCACAACAACGTCTATCGACTCAAATGAAGTCGGTGGGTGAAGTTATGGCAATGGGGCGTAACTTCCAGGAGTCTTTGCAAAAAGCGCTTCGTGGTTTGGAAACTGATAAAGCCGGCTTTGATGAAATCCTCGATTTGGTGACAATGGATGAGCGAGAAGTTCGCGATACTCTGCGCCAAGAATTGCGTAACCCAGGCCCTGAGCGTATCTGGTATGTCGCAGATGCTTTCCGTGCAGGTTGGACACTTGAAGAAGTATTTGAAGCTTCAAAAATTGATCCATGGTTCCTAGCTCAAATTGAAGAGTTGATGGATCTTGAAGATGATTTAAAGCAACGCGGGTTAGATGCGTTGAATGAAACCTATTTGCGTGGACTTAAACGTAAAGGTTTCTCTGATGCACGCATTGCAAGCTTATTAGACACAGATGCGGCATTTATTCGTAAATTTCGTCATACGCTTAATATTCGTCCTGTGTTTAAACGTGTCGACACTTGTGCGGCCGAATTTGAAACTTCTACAGCTTATTTGTATTCGTCTTATGATGAAGAGTGTGAAGCGAAGCCGACAGATCGCGATAAGATCATTGTGTTAGGCGGTGGACCGAACCGTATCGGTCAGGGTATTGAGTTTGACTACTGTTGTGTTCACGCAGCAATGGCAATGCGTGAAGATGGTTATGAAGCCATTATGGTTAACTGTAACCCTGAAACGGTTTCGACAGATTACGACACATCTGATCGTCTATATTTTGAACCATTGACGCTTGAAGATGTACTTGAAATTGTTGAAGTTGAACAGCCAAAAGGGGTGATTGTTCAATATGGTGGTCAAACACCATTGAAATTAGCTGAAGATTTGGAAGAAGCGGGTGTGCCAATTATCGGTACATCTCCAGAGTCAATTGATTTAGCTGAAGACCGTGAGCGCTTCCAACAAATCTTAAACGAAGAAGGTTTGTTGCAACCACCTAACCGCACAGCAACTTCGACAGAGCAAGCCGTTATCTTAGCGAATGAAATCGGTTATCCATTGGTTGTTCGTCCATCTTATGTATTGGGTGGTCGTGGGATGGAAATCGTCTATGATGAAACCAATCTTCGTCGTTATATGACTGAAGCTGTTAAGGTTTCTAATGACTCACCTGTTTTGTTAGATCGCTTCTTGGATGATGCGGTTGAGCTAGATGTTGATGCAGTTTGTGACGGTGAAAATGTTGTAATTGGCGGTATTATGGAGCACATTGAGCAGGCAGGGATTCACTCAGGTGACTCAGCTTGTTCTATTCCTCCATATAGTATTTCGGATGAAATTCAGGACGAGATTCGTGTTCAGGTTGCCAAGATGGCGAAAGCACTGGGCGTTGTCGGTTTAATGAATACCCAGTTTGCTGTTAAAGGCAATGATATCTATGTACTTGAGGTGAACCCGCGTGCATCTCGTACAGTACCTTTTGTCTCAAAAGCAATTGGACAACCTTTAGCGAAAATTGCTGCTCGATGTATGGTCGGACAGAAATTGAACGATCAAGGCTTTACAACTGAGATCAAACCGACACATTATTCGGTAAAAGAAGCAGTTTTCCCATTTATTAAGTTCTTGGGGGTTGACCCGATTCTTGGGCCGGAAATGAAGTCTACCGGTGAAGTTATGGGTATTGGTGAAAGCTTTGCACAGGCGTATTCTAAAGCGCAATTGGCTGCTGGTACCGTATTACCTCGTTCTGGAACCGCATTTTTAAGTGTGCGTAAAGCAGATCGTGAGCGTGTGTTAGATTTAGCGAAACAGCTAATTTCTCGTGATTTTAAAATCTTGGCAACACGTGGTACTGCTTCAGCCTTAACTGAAGCAGGGATTGCTTGCGAAACGGTGAATAAGGTCACGGAAGGTCGTCCAAACATTGTGGATTCAATTGTGAATGAAGAAGTAGATTTGATTGTTAATACTTCTGATGGTTCAACGAGTATCCAAGACTCATCGAGTATTCGTCGTGAAGCGTTAATGCACAAAACATGTTATACGACGACCATTGCAGGAGCTTTTGCAACGGTTGCGGCAATGGAATTCCTCGATGATCAGCCTGTGAATCGTTTACAAAATATTGTTTAAACTTTAAAAACTTAAGGTCATCCAGTAAATAGTTGGCCTTTCTACTAACGCTGGCGCTTTAGGGTGTCAGCGTTTTTGTTTTCAAAAGAGAAAAAAGGAAAGCAAAATGAATAAACACCCAATGACAAAAGAAGGTGCAGACGCGCTACAAGAAGAATTAAATCATTTAAAAAAAGTTGAGCGTCCACGTATTACTGATGCTATCGCAGAAGCTCGTGAGCATGGAGATTTGAAAGAAAATGCAGAGTATCACGCTGCGCGAGAACAACAGGGTTTGACAGAAGCCCGTATTAAACAGATTGAAGGTCTGTTATCGAATGCTCAAGTAATTGATGTCACCAAATTGCCTCAAACAGGTAAAGTTGTATTTGGTGTTACTGTTCAGTTATTGAATTTAGATACGGACGAAGAAGTTACTTATAAGATTGTGGGTAACGAAGAAGCGGATCTAAAACATAATAAAGTTTCTGTAAACTCTCCAATTGCGCGTGCGCTAATCGGTAAAGAAGCCGGGGAAGAGGTTGTAGTGCAAGCACCGAGTGGTAATATTGACTATGAAATCCTTGAGGTGGAATACCTGTAATTTTCGGGTAATTCGTTTCACTTTGTCACAGCTATTAAATTTCATGTAATTTGCATTAAAAAGCTTTATAAGTATTTGCTTATTTTCTCAGGTTTGTCAGTTGCAATTTTTGAAAAAACCGTTCAGAATGACCAACGTTTAAGCGAAACCTAAACCTCGGAGTTTATGAATGAAACACTTAACTTTAAAAGCATTGTTTGTTTCTGCAGTAGCAGCAATGTCTTTGAATGTACAAGCCGCTGATGTTTATTCACAGTGCTTGGCAGATGCAGAAAAAGTGATCACGACTGCTAAGGCAGAAGGTGGTCCAGCAGCTCGTGATATCGAGCAAGCAACAACTGTTGAACAGTGTTTTGCTGAGCTAAACGCGATCGAAGCGAAATATGGTGACAAAACTAAAGGTGTTAACCCATCTTCAGTAATGACTCCAGAAGATCGTAAAAAGTGGGCACAGTTATTCGAAGCAATTGATGCTAAGAAATTTACTGGTACTCGCTACAACATGGCTGCTTACTACCGTTAATTAGCCTTGTATCGCTTTTTTATCAGTCTCAAGTTAGGCGGGGTCTGATAGCAAAGTTTTCGGAAAACCGGCTTTATTGCCGGTTTTTTGTGTTTAAATTCCGAGAAAATTATGTCTGAAATTCAACACCACTCCAACCTTTTTCAACGGGTTTATGATTGTTTGATGCAATCAGATGTCGATCAAAAAATGCAGCAACTACAGTCGATTATTATTGATTGGACAGAGAGTAAACTTTCCCTCGATGTAAAGCCTGAAATTATTCAACGTGTTCCCGATCCTGGACGACCTATCAAACCCGATTTGGTTCCACCACGAGAACTACCGAAACGTGGTTTGGGTTCCAAGGAAGGACATGCCGGGCTCATGCATGCCATTGCGCATATTGAATTCAATGCGGTGAACTTGGCTTTGGATGCTATTTATCGTTTTCAAGAGATGCCTCCCCAGTATTACGGCGATTGGTTAGGGGTTGCGACAGAGGAGTCTTATCACTTCCAAATGGTGCGCGAGCATTTAGAAAGTTTAGGTTTTGAGTATGGTGATTTTCCAGCACATGATGGTTTATGGATGACCACACATCAAACCGATCATGATCCATTGGTACGAATGGCCTTAGTTCCAAGAACACTTGAAGCGCGAGGATTGGATGTGACACCACCGATGATTCAAAAACTGCGGGCAATTGGCGACAAACGAGGGGTGGAAATTTTAAAGATTCTCTTACGTGATGAAATCGGTCATGTTGAAGTCGGCACGCGTTGGTTCCGCCACTTATGTGATCAGAGAAACTTGAATCCATTTAATAGCTTCCAGAAAATCATCGAAGAATATTTTCATGGCGATTTACGTGGTCCGTTTAACTATGAAGCGCGCGAACAAGCTGGGTTTAGTACTGAGGAAATTGCTTGGTTAAAAACCTTGTAAATAATTATTTACCGGCCGGTGGGAAATTAAAAAGATATCCGTTATGAACTATCGACTTGGAATTGATTTGGGTGGCACCAAAATTGAAATCATAGTGTTAGATGAGCAAGGTCAATCCGTTTTTAATCAACGTATTGCAACGCCAAAAGGGGATTATCAAGCCACATTAGATGCCATTGTTGCATTAGTCGAATTAGCTGAAAACTTCCTAAAAAAGCATGTTCTTGAGGGTTCTTTGCATACATCCAGTATTGGAATAGGGATTCCGGGGTCTATTTCTGCGAAAACTGGTTTGGTTCGAAATGCTAACTCAGTCGTCTTGATTGGTAAGGATTTAAAAGCAGATTTAGAAGAAAAACTTTACCGGCCGGTATTTATTGATAATGATGCGAACTGTTTCGCCTTGTCAGAAGCAGTGGATGGTGCCGCTCAGGATTACAAATCTGTATTTGGTGTGATTATCGGTACTGGTTGTGGTGGCGCGTTGGTTGTCAATAAATCCATTATTCAAGGTTCAAACGGGATTGCTGGAGAGTGGGGGCATAATCCATTGCCTTGGCTAAATTATGATGCAGAATCAACCGGCCGGTCATTTAAAAACCTTTCTTGTTATTGTGGTTTATCTGGCTGTCAGGAAACGTTTCTCTCTGGTTCAGGTATAGAACGACATTTTTTGGAAAGAACCGGACAAACACTCAGTGCTAGGCAGATTGTAGAACTCAGCAGACAAAATCATCATGAAGCAAAACAATTGATGCAGGACTATTATGTCTGGTTGGCTAAAGGTTTGGCTTCGATTATTAATATCTTTGATCCAGATGCCATTGTATTGGGTGGTGGCCTGTCGAATGTTGACGAAATTTATCAAGAAGTGCCAGCTATTTGGGATCAATGGATTTTTAATAATGAGAATGTGAATACTATTTTGACTCGACCAAAGTTTGGTGATTCAAGCGGTGTTCGAGGCGCTGCTTGGTTAGCGACTTCTTGAGAGCGCTGGGCGAAAATCCATTATTAATTAAGCAGTAAGTAAGAAGAGATAAGATGCAAACGATTTCAAGTTTAGAAGAACTCGACCAATTTAAACAAACCTCTGAGGCACTATTGGTGATGTATGGTGGAACGAACTGTGGTGTGTGCCATTCTATAAAACCAAAGCTGGAAGCGATGGTTGCTGAACAATTTCCTAAAATGCAGCAAGTATATGTCAATTGTCATGAAACAACCGACATCTGTTCGCAAAATCAAATCTTTACGTTGCCGGTTGTACAGGTATATTTTACCGGACAGAAATTTATTGAAGAGGTAAGAAGCTTTGGTTTATCCGTTTTAATGGATGAAATCCGTCGCCCTTATGGCATGTTGTTTTCGGAAGTATGATTTCAAATAACAACAAATTATTCACTTGATAAAGAAGCAATTTTAGCGTTTTCCATCCCCACCGGCTTTCATCAGTAATTTATCTAAAAGGCTTGTGGGTAATAAACGTTTTAAGATGGCAAACACTTTGGTTGGTGTGGTGATTCGATAACGAATTTTTGGTTTTTTGCGTTGAATAATATCAAAAACCGCATCGGTTACCGCTTCTGGACCCAAAGTAAAAGGTGCGCTAGGACCTTCTGTTTCAAGGCGTGCAATCATTGCCTGATACTGTGCGTGGTGCGCACTCGGTTTATCAGCGACCCAATATTTAAATTGTTCGAAGGCGTTTTTGCGGAAATTCGATAAAATCGGCCCTGGTTCAATCAAGCTGACATGAATCCCTTCTTTTTTGAGTTCTAGGCGTAAAGTATCGGCAAAACCTTCAATTGCAAACTTACTTGCATTGTAAGCGCCGCGGTATTGCATGGCTGCAAAGCCTAAAATTGAGCTGTTATAGATGATTTTCCCACAACCATTTTGGCGCATTACGGCAACCATTTTATTGGTTAGCTCTTGTGTGCCGAAAACATTGGTTTCAAATTGGAAACGCATGGCTTCACGACTTAAGTCCTCAACCGCTCCAGGTAGCCCAAACGCAGCGTTGTTAAACAGCACATCAATCTTACCATTGGTGAGTTCAAGAGCCTTCTTCAGTCCTGTTTCAATAGAATTACTGCAACTTAAATCCAACTCAATTGATTGCAAGCCTTCGGATTGGAGACGTTCAACGTCTTCGGGTTTACGGCATGTTGTGATGACAGTAAATCCTTTTTGATGCAGAAAGTGCGCGCAGTGATAGCCTATTCCGGTTGAACAGCCAGTAATTAAAATCGATGTTTGCGAATGCATTTTGATACCTCAGACACAATAGCGTTGTTGAGAGGGAAAGCTTAGGGAAATGAGAGAAGAATTGGTTTGAATGTTTGTGAATACAAGCATTCAAACCTGTCTATGGCCGTTTTACCGGCCGGTAGATTTATGCGTTTTGTTCCGTTTGAGCGGCTTCAACGTCTTTACGAACTTGTTCCATGTCTAAGTCTTTTAGCTGTTTAATCCCTTCTTCAAGTGCGTTACCAGGAATGGCACCCGGGTTTGAGAAAACTACGATTTTTTCACGCATGAAAACTAATGTCGGAATTGAACGAACTTGGAACATTCCAGCTAATTGCTCTTCTTCTTCAACATTGACCTTGCAAAAGGCGATGTCAGGATGTTTTTCGGAAATTTCTTCAAAAACAGGTCCAAATTGTTTACAAGGTCCACACCATTCAGCCCAAAAATCAAAAATGACAATGTCATTGTTTTGAATGGTTTCTTCGAACTGCTCTGTTTTTAGATTGATAACCGACATAAAAAATCCTTCGGGGTTTGACAAAAAAATATTTTAAGTGCGCCATTGTAACAAGGCCAAACTTATCGTGGAAAAAACTTCCTGCCAAAGTGATTAGAATTGGTGGTGGAGTATAGAGGTCATGAGCACAATATTAAAGGCGATTGAAAGCAAAGTTCTTAGGAATCTACCGGCCGGTAAAGTTTACCGGCCGGTAGAAGAACTATTGACACTTAAATGTAGACATAATTTAAATGCTTGGGTTACCACCAAGAGTCAAAAGATGTGGGTCAAGGTATTTTTTTAGAGTGACTTCATCCATGTCAGTCATTTCTAAGGCAACCTCTAGTACTGGACGATTCGACGCATAGGCTTCTTTGGCAATGGCTGCACCTTTTTCATAACCAACAACTGTATTCAACGCGGTAACTAAGATTGGGTTTGCTTCCAACGCGCGTTTAAGATTCGCTTCATTCACAGTAAAACCTTCAATTGCTAAGCCTGCTAATTGCGTGCAAGCCGTTGCAGAAATTTCCAAACTTTGTAGTAGGTTGAGTGCAATCATTGGCAACATCACATTTAATTGGAAGTTACCTGCTTGAGCGCCGACTGTAATGGCTGTGTGATTTCCCATGATTTGAGCGGCAACCATGCAAACCGATTCAGGAATGACTGGGTTCACTTTTCCAGGCATAATTGAGCTGCCAGGCTGTAAGGCTGGCAACTGAATCTCACCCAGTCCGGCCAGTGGGCCTGAATTCATCCAGCGTAAATCGTTGGCAATCTTCATTAGACTTGCCGCCAAAACGTTTAATTGACCACTCAGTTCAAGTGCCGAATCTTGGGCATTCAATCCCATAAATAGATTATCCATTGGTTCAAAATGCATAGCGGTAATGGTTGCTAAATTGGCGGTCGTTAGGCGCCCAAATTCTGGATCGGCATTGACGCCCGTGCCAACCGCGGTACCACCAATAACCAGTTTTTGAATACGTTTTTGAGTATCTTTTAAGCGTTCAATATTATCTTCGATTTGTGCACGCCATGCGCTGAGCTCTTGACTCATACGAACCGGCATGGCATCCATTAAGTGAGTGCGTCCAGTTTTAACGACGTTATCTAATTCCACTTCACGTTTCTGAATGGTTTGCGCCAATTTTTGCATAGCTGGAAGTAGTTTTTCTTCAAGTGCAATTGAGGCTGCTACGTGAATCGCAGTTGGTATCACATCATTCGAGCTTTGGCTCATGTTTAAATCATCGTTTGGATGAATATCGACACCGGTTAATTGATTTCCTAAAGTGGCCAGTACTTCATTGGCATTCATATTGGAACTGGTACCAGAACCTGTTTGGAAGACATCAATTGGAAAATGCTCATAATAGCCACCATCAATCACAGCTTTAGCGGCCGTTTGAATTGCATTTGCTTTCTCTTTACTCATCAATCCTAGCTCAAGGTTTGCTTCCGAGCAGGCGAACTTTACATAGCACATTGCGTCAATAAAACTGTGAGGCATAGGAATGCCGCTGATAGGGAAATTATTAATTGCGCGTTGGGTTTGAGCGCCATAAAGTGCATTTTCAGGAACCTGTAAAGTTCCCATGCTGTCTTTAACGATACGAGTGTTTTCTGACTTCATAAGATTTTGCCTAAAATTTAAAAGTTTTGTTGAACAGTAGTTTATTGACCACCGTTAATTGAATTGCGACTATTTTACAAAGTTGTCAGAAAGTTTAAACAAATTCACAAAGATTCATTATGATAACTGGTTAAATTGACTAAGAATGTTTACTTAGTCTTTCTTGATTAGCCAATAAGAAGCTTTGTTAGTTATTCAAGGTGACTATTAAGATTTCAAAAAGGCAGGTGAATTATTGTAATTGCGTCAATGATTAAATTTCAATTTTTGCATGAAATGTTTCAATCGTGTTTGAACTCAATAAAGGATGTCGTTAAATTTTATGAGAAAAAAGCAAAATAATACTCATAAAAATTCAATGAATTCTCGCGACGTAGAGGCTGAGGAGAGTTCAACTCGTCCAGAGAAAAACGCATCAGCACATTATAGCCCTATCGAATCTGCATTATTGGAACAGCTGCTTTGGTGGCAGCTAAAAGTCCCTATTGAAGTGGTGGAAATGCTTAGTGTTGCGCCAAGAGTCGTTCGCAGCGAAGACAGCAGCTCAAACCATCAATTACTTAAGTGGCTAACGAATCCTCAAAACTCCCAGAAAGTTGAATTATCAAGTGCTTGGAAGCAATGGTTTGATCAAACACCCAAGAGTTTCTTTGATCGAATAGACGGTAAGCAGCTGGTTGCATTGAGCGCCAAAGTTGAATCAGTTCTTATGACGCCCCAAGAAGTCATTGGCTTAACGCAAGAAATCAAAACTGATTTTGGGAAACGCAAATTTTATACGCAGCTTCATTGCTTAATTGAGCCAGATGAAATTAGAGTTTGGGCAAATTTAGTTGATGCAAATAGTTTTTTACCTAGCACCAGTGATTTGAATAAAGATAATAATTCGTTAGAGTTTTTCTATGAACGACAAGTATTGATGGAAGAACAGAACAAAGTCATTAAAAGCTCTTTTCAAAAACAATCCCGTTTTTTAGCCATGCTCAGCCATGAGTTACGTTCACCATTGCTTGGCTTGCAAGCTATGGCAAAGCGTCTTGCACAAAAATATCATCAAGAAGAGGAGCTAAACAATAGCTTTGAATCCATGTCGAGTACCGTTGAGTATTTAAGTTACTTGATCAACGATATTCTAACCTACTCTCAAACTGAGTTTAATTCGGTTCAGCTTTACCCTCATGAGTTCGATTTGGAGTCGTTACTCAAGGATGTAGAAATGTTGACCAAAGACATTGCTAAACAGAAGAAGCTTGATGTCACAGTGGTCTACAAAGGTGAAAAACAGACGCTGTTTGGCGATAGGGTTCGTCTCAAACAAGTGTTTTTGAACCTAATCGTGAATGCCATCAAGTTTACGGAAACGGGTGGGGTGGTTCTTGAAGCCGAGAAGATCAGACGACATGAATTTTTATTTAAAGTCAAAGATTCCGGCGAAGGGATTGCTGAAGATCGATTGAATCGAATTTTTGAGCCTTTTATGCAGCTAGAATCAAGTCGAGCGAATAATCAATTTGGAGCGGGTTTAGGTTTATTTGTTGTTAAACAGTTAATTGAATTAATGGGAGGGACAATTGAGGTGACAAGTCAGCCAGGTGTTGGAACGGAATTTAGTTTCCGTTTAAACTTGTCTGAACATGCTTTCCAGTCTCAACAATTATTGGGAGCAAATCGTTCCAAACGACAAAATGTTCCTTCAGCCAGTGTCAATAACAAAGAGAAATTGGCTTTTCAAAAGTCAAATCAAATCGATTCTAAGACTCGCCCAGATAATGAAAAAGATATTTTGGATTTTTTCGAAGACCATAAGATGGTTCCTTTCGATGAGACAACTTCACAAGTTCCAAAAGAAAGTCGTCACGAAGTGAGTCAAACGCTCTCTAATGAATTGCTGGGTGGTGACTCTAATCCAAGTGAATTAGATGAACTTGACGCATTAATGGAGACCTACTCGTCTATGGACGAACCATCACAATTTTCTAAACCATCAGAAATTCTGCCAGATGAAATTATTCACACAAAATCTAATAACACGACTTCTTACCGGCCGATCAATGTTTTGATTGCCGATGACTCCGATTTAAATTTGTGGGTATTGGCCGATTTACTGAAAGAGTTTGATTGTGTGGTAACTGAAACAGCAGATGGTGCAGAGGCTTGGGAAGCATTTCAAAAAGAAAAGTTTGATTTGGTTATCTTGGATATACAAATGCCATTTATGAGTGGTATTGAAGTGGCCCAAAATATCCGAGCTAGTGGGGAACAATCTGAAAAGCTTCCACCGATTGTTGCAGTTACTGCTGGAGGGGATGAATTTGTTTTTCAAAATGAACAGCGTTCTTTAGAAGGGGTTTTTGATGACTGGATACTGAAACCTATTGATCTAGCACTGATAAAAAAGATTTTAGAGCGCCATTTACTGCTGGTACCTGAATCTATAGACGAAAGCCTTGATGAGCCGTTGATTCAACCGGGTGACAGCGTAGAAAAGATTGCTGATCATGTTGAAAAAGACGCATGCGAAAATGACTTGTCGAATGTCAATGATTCTTATGACGAAATTCCAAAACACCTCATTGCTTTGTTTGACGATTTTGTTTCTCAAACCACTGAATTATTAGGTTTGATAGAGTCTTCTGTGGACGCTAAAAATTGGGAAGATGCTGCAGGACATGCTCATAAGTTAAAAGGAAATATGATGCTATTTCAGCTAAATGACGCAGTGGTTGCTCTAAAAAACTTAGAGCTTACGGTGAAATCCGGTGAAAATCCTGATCTTAAACAAGAAAATTGTCATCAAATATGTCAAACTTTGCGCACTTTGTTAAAAGCGCTTGAGAAGTCTCATTCAATCAAAGATAATTAATACATATTTTTACGTAAGCTGTATATTCAGTGCTTGAATGGTTTATAAAGCATTCCAATGTCGGCATAAACATAAGGTTGGTTTAAAATGTCAGAAAAAATTACAGTCGTTCTTGCTGAAGACCATGCACTCGTTCGAGCTGGTTTTAAGGCAATTATTAATGCTACCGAAGATATTGAAGTTGTTGGTGAAGCTGAAGATGGTTTGGAATGTCTTGAATTGATTCGTAGTTTGTCTCCACAAATTTTACTACTAGATTTGTCCATGCCTAAGTTGAGTGGTGTTAATGTCATCGGTCATATCAACAAACGTTATTCCGATACCAAAGTTATTGTTTTAACCGCTGCAGAAACCTTAAGTGTTTGGCGTGAGGTTTTAGATTTGGGTGTGCAAGGTCTGGCCATGAAATCAATTCATCCAAAAGAGCTAAATAATGGAATTCGTTCTGTATTAAAAGGTGAGCAGTTTATTCATTCTGAAATATTGCCAACGATTGAAGCGTCAGAAGGTTTGAAAAATAAATCGCTTTCTGTTCGTGAAAAGCAAGTGGTTAAACTGGTTGCAGAGGGATATAAGACAAAAGAAATCGCTGAAGCTTTGGAAATTTCTGATCGAACGGTTTCTAAACATCGTGAAAACCTCATGACCAAGATGGGAGTGACTTCGACGGCTGAGTTGACGAATTATGCAAATCAATCAGGTTTGACGAAAGTTGGTTTAGAAGAAATAGAATAAGTTTCTCTAAACGTCACAAAAAAACCGGCTGAATGGCCGGTTTTTTATTGTAAATATCATGTTAATCGCTGATTACTTAAACGGCATTAGTTTCTTAATTAAACGCCGGCCGGTAAGAATTAACAATCTCAGAAGCACAACTACTCAGACTTTTCTGGGTCCGTTGCAGGTGCCTCATCAACAATGCCTAAGAAATCTTTACGAAACTGTTCCATTCCTTTTTGAACTAAGTCAAATGTTGCGTTGTAGTTTTCTTCCACGGTATCTTCAAAGACATTCAAATCGCCAAGAAATCCTTTGGCTTGTTCAAACCCTTGAATCAGCCCACCACCGACTACGTCCATGAATTTATCCATTAAAGCTTCGCCTTCAAGTTCAGGGTGAGCATTTTGAAACCCAGATAAAAACCCGGTTGCACCATCGACAATACGTTTGGCCGTATTTTCAGATGACCAATATTCCATGCCACCTTGTTCTTCAAGTTTTTGCTGGCTCACTGGATCTGCAGCTTCACTGTCAAGACCTAAATCAATGCGCAATTTCTCATTGATTGCTTCAATAGCCGACTGATAGCTGACTTTCATTGAGAAAAGTTCAATGTCTTGTTTTGAACCTTGATTGAAAAGGTGAGTGATAACACTGGCATTTTGTTGCAGTTTTGCCGAGTGGAAAGTTTTGTCAACGGCCATTTGTGCAATAGGAGAGGCATTATCTGGCAAATCAGGACGGTTTTTCAAAGCGGCTTGTTTATCAGAAGTAACTTCCATTTTCATTGAGTTTTGGTAACTTTGGATTGAACTAAGAGTTTTCATATCGACAGCCATCAGAGTCTCCTTTTTTCAAATCTTATCCTAGTGATAGTTTATAACGGCCGGTAATAAAAAACCTTGAATTTTATTTTGTTGGTTTTCAAGGTGTTATGGAGTTATTAAATGAGATGTCTTTGCTTTTTTTAATCGGAAACTGGTATCATTCCGGCAATTTTTCAATGCGTGTCCCGAGGCTCGAATCATGGAATTGAATCCAATCTATAACCGAATCAATGATTATCAAGAACGTACCCAAGTGCTTAGGGGGTATCTTTGACTATGATGTCAAAGCGGAACGTTTAGAAGAGGTCAACCGTGAATTGGAAGACCCTAATGTTTGGAATGATCCTGAAAAAGCACAATCGTTGGGTAAAGAAAAGTCGCAGCTAGAGAATATCGTTGCGACGATTCAAGACCTAGAGGGCGGTTGTGAAAGCGCCAATGAATTATTGGAATTGGCCGAAATGGATGGCGATGAAGAGATGGTCTCGGAAGTTGAAACCGAATGTGACCGACTAGGTGAACTCATCGATAAGCTGGAGTTCCAACGAATGTTCTCAGGAGAGATGGATGTCAATAATTGTTATCTAGAAATTCAATCTGGGTCAGGTGGAACTGAAGCGCAAGACTGGGCAAATATGATTTTGCGTATGTATCTGCGTTGGGCAGATTCCCACGGTTTTAAGTCAGAAATTGTTGAAATCACCGATGGGGACGTCGCAGGTATAAAAGGTGCAACGGTTCATATTCAAGGGGATTATGCTTATGGTTGGGCGCGAACCGAAACTGGTGTTCACCGTTTAGTCCGCAAATCACCCTTTGATTCCAATGCCAAACGTCATACCTCGTTTGCATCCGTGTTCGTGTCACCAGAAATTGATGACAGTTTTGAAATTGAAATCAATCCTGCCGATTTGCGAATTGATGTGTATCGAGCTTCGGGTGCCGGTGGTCAGCACGTTAACAAAACTGAATCTGCAGTACGTATTACCCATTTGCCGACCAATACGGTAACTCAATGTCAAAATGGCCGATCACAGCATCAAAATAAGGCAGAAGCCATGAAGCAGCTGCGTGCAAAATTGTACGAATTGGAAATGCAAGAACGTAATTCTGAGAAGCAGGCGCTGGAGGATTCAAAATCTGATATTGGATGGGGAAGCCAGATTCGTTCCTATGTTCTTGATTCAGGTCGAATTAAAGATTTACGAACCAGTGTGGAAACAGGGAATTGTAATGCGGTGTTGGATGGAGCTCTTGATCAGTTTATTGAGGCCAGTTTGAAAGCTGGGATTTAATGTTGATCGCGCATTGCAAGTTGTGTGTTTTAAAAAGACGCTACCAGTTCATCCTGAAGGATCTCACAGCAAATCCTGTGCTGTGAAGCTTTTGAAAACAACAACTGCCATGCTTTTAAACTTTGTGAAGTAAAGCATTCGCACTATATTTCTAATAGATGCTCTAAAACAACTCTACCGGCCGGTAGAGTTTAGGCGTTAAACAACGTAAAATACCGCACAATTATAAATTCTACCGGCCGGTAAAGCTTTTGGCCGACTTAATAACTTAAGTGAGTAAACCGATGTCAGATAACCAAAATAATGTCCCTGAAGTTGATGAGAATAAAATCATTGCGGAACGTCGTGCAAAATTAAATGCATTGCGAGAGGCAGGGCATTCTTACCCAAATCATTTCCGCCGCGAACATGATGCTGCAGATTTGCAGGCGCAATACGTTGAAATGGAAAAGGAAGAGATGGCGGAAGCCGAGCCTGTAAGAGTCAAAATAGCAGGCCGTATGATGTTACGTCGTATTATGGGTAAGGCAAGTTTTGCAACCATTCAAGATCATTCTGGTCGTATTCAGTTATATGTCACGCGTGACGAGTTGCCTGAAGGTTTTTACAATACTCAATTTAAGAAATGGGATTTGGGCGATATCGTCGGCGCGGAAGGCTATTTGTTCAAAACCAATACCGGTGAGTTATCAATTCATGTAGAGCATATTGAGTTAATCACCAAATCACTACGTCCGTTGCCGGATAAGTTTCATGGTTTACAAGATCAAGAAATGCGCTATCGTCAGCGTTATGTAGACTTGATTGTGAATCAAGAATCCCGTGAAACGTTCCAGCTGCGTTCGAAAATTGTGCAACATGTACGTGATTTCTTAATCCGTAAGAATTTTATGGAAGTGGAAACGCCAATGATGCACGTGATTCCAGGTGGAGCAACGGCTAAACCATTCCATACTCATCACAATGCGTTGGATATGCCTTTGTTCTTGCGTATTGCACCAGAGCTTTACTTGAAACGTTTGGTTGTGGGCGGTTTTGAACGTGTGTTTGAAATTAACCGTTCTTTCCGCAATGAAGGTCTTTCAACGCGGCATAACCCAGAGTTTACTATGGTGGAGTTTTATGCGGCTTATACGGACTATCATCAACTGATGGATTACACCGAAGAGTTGTTAAAAGAACTCGCTGAGTTGGCGGTTGGCTCGACCAAAGTACCTTATCAAGGAGATGAGTATGACTTTGGTAAACCGTTTGCACGTTTGACATTGAAAGATGCAATCCTTAAATATAATAACGGTGTTACAGCGGAACAATTGGAAGATTTTGATTCGGCAAAAGCCTTGGCTGAATCTCTCAATATTCGCATCGAACCGGGTTATGGTCTTGGAAAAATCATTACAGAGATTTTTGAAGAAACGGCTGAACATAAACTTATGGATCCAACTTTCATTACAGAATATCCTGCTGAGGTTTCCCCTTTGGCGCGCCGAAATGATGAAGATCCATTTATTACTGACCGCTTCGAGTTGTTTATCGGAGGTCGAGAATTGGCAAATGGATTCAATGAGTTGAATGATGCGGAAGATCAGGCGGAACGTTTCAAGGCACAAGTTGAAGCTAAAGATGCGGGTGATGATGAAGCCATGCATTTTGATGAGGATTACATTAACGCCCTTGAGCACGGCATGCCACCAACAGCAGGTGAAGGGATTGGTATTGATCGATTAGTTATGCTCTTTACTGATAAGCCTTCTATTAGAGACGTGCTTTTGTTCCCGCATATGCGCCAGCAATAGTTAGGAAAAAAAGTTTGAACCTTTTTGAAAACCGCTTTGAGAACATCTCAAAGCGGTTTTTTACTATTTAGCTTTAATAAATTCAAAAAATAGGTTTTGGTTTTACTTTTGCTTTGTTCTTTGTTTGCAGGTATGTGACCAATTTCATTGCCATGCCTTGAGAATTTTTTCTTGCTAGTTCGATAATATACGTAAAAAAATAACCATGATAAATTTGATGGAGTTATTAATTTCATATATAGTTTGCGAATAGTAGCAAAGTTAGTTTTATCGTTTTGGAGAACATTATGTCCAATCAAAATCAAGTTCGCTTGGCCGCCAATGTGGATGCAGAAGGCACAATTACCTATATTAACCAAGACTATATGAACTGGTTAGGGTACGAAGAAAAAGAAATTTTGGGGCAGAAAACAGATATTTTGCGTTCGGATGAGACTCCCTCAATCATTCAAGAAACGATTCGTGAACAGATGCTCAAAAATCAGCCTGTACAATTTCCTATCCATGAAAAGAAGAAGAATGGAGAAAAGTATTGGGCTGATATGACTATTCAACCCATTTGGGAAAATAATCAGTATAAGGGATACACATCCATTAAAAAAATCGTGACTGATTCTCAGAGGATTGCGAGTCATGAAACCTTGTACCGGGAAGTTAGGGAAGGCAAGAAGGTTTATACCAATGGGATTTGGGTGTCGAAAGGCTTTCATAATTGGATGACTCGTCTCGGTTTGCAGAAAGCTTCTTTAATGACTAAAACACTGCTTACGATTGTTTCTGTCTCTTTATTGATTATTGTGGGTGAAGGGGTCTTCACTCTCAATAAAATGTCAGATATTGAAGAGTCTTCCGCAGCAGACCGCTCTAAACTTTTAAACATGCAGGTTCAAGATAAGCTAATCAAGAAGGAAGAGATTGGGATTACCAACGCAATTGGGATTACGTTCTCGGAACAGGTTTCAGAGCTCATTGCAAGCGAGAATCAGAAAGCACTGCATGAATTATTATCTTCGGCTGGTAAAAGTTACGCAAAAAGTTCAGATCTACGCAATGTAAAATTGCACTTTGTCAATGAAAAAGGGATTTCTTACTTGAAGTCATGGAAATCACTTGAAACCCAGCAACTATCTGATTTATCAGCTCGAAGCTATATCAAAAAAATTTCTAAAGACCACAAGCCAATTGTTGCAAATGCATTAAGTTCGGTGGGCTATAACATCAAATCAATTGTTCCAGTTTTCTACAAAGGGAAATATGAAGGGTTTGTAGAATTTATTCAAGGTGTTGGCTCTTTACGACGAGATTTTGATAAAGACGGTAAATTCTATGTAGCCGCTATGTCTGTTGATTATGCATTGAAAGGTGATCAATTTCGACAAAAGAACGCCAAGAACAAACCGGTCTCTGCAGATGGTAAATGGGTTGTTGGGAATGATAAACACTTTTCGAGTGACAACAGTGAAAAGCAAATTGCTCTATTGAAACAAATTGATATTGATAAGTTATTTGCTCAAGGCTATTTGGTTTCAGGAGATTATTTCCACTCAGTGCTACCTATTAAGACGCTATCTGGAGAGTTAATGGGTTACCACATTTTAAGTGAGCCTATTGCTGAATTGGAGGTTTATGTTTCAGAGAAACAAGATATTGCGATTGGTGCATTTATTAATGTTGTTGTAACGGTAGTGATTCTTTCATTACTAATTATGCTTTTGCTCTGGTTATTCATTTTAAAACCAATGCGTAAAGTGCAAGAAGTAATGGAACAAGCAACCTTAACAAGCGACTTGTTTGCTCGTGTACGCTATTACGCAAAGGATGAAATTGGGCAGCTTGGAACAGCTTATAACCGTCAAGCGATGTTATCGCAATGCATTATTGCTGAAGCAAATGCAGCCATGGAAGAGCTTGAGAAAGGGCGTTTGGACTATCGCATCCTTACGCCATTTGATTCGGACTACAATATGCTTAAAGGCCGAATTAACAATACGTGTAGTGTATTGTCGGACACATTCGACTCATTAAAAGATGTCATGGAAAATTTACAAAAAGGTAATTTCCAGAAACAAACTGAACACCAGTTTGTGGGTGAATATGCTGAAATTATCGATGCGGGTCAGACGGCTATGGCAAATTTAGCCGAGGTGTTTGCTGAGATTAATGGTGTTATGGGTTACACCGCTCGTGGTAAGTTAGATGAGCGAATTGTTAATTTCCAAGAAGGTGATATTGCAAATCTTCAGCAGAGCATTAATAAGTCTCTGGAATTGATTGAAACTGGCTTTCAAGATGTCATTGAGGCGAGTGAACGTATGGCAGAAGGCGATTTTACCCAAGCTATTACAAACAACTATGAATTCTCACTAGATGTCGCCAAGCAAGCAGTGAATGCGAGTATGGATCGTCTAACTGAAACTATGATGACCCTTCGTCAAACTGCTCATGAAGTATATGAAAACACGGAAAATGTGGTGGAAGGGACACAAAGTTTGAATGAACGTACTCAAAACCAGGCGGCTTCACTGGAAGAAACGTCAGCGGCAATGGAGCAAACAACGGCTCAAATCCGTAGCAACCTAGAGAATACAATTGAAGCCTCGAAAATGTCTTTGGAACAAAGCGAAAGCCTTAAACAAGCCAATGGTTTGATGCTGGAAACTAAAGGATCTATGCACAACATTCAAGAGGCTTCGCAAAAAATTAAAGACATCACTTCTTTGATTGACTCTATTGCCTTTCAAACAAATTTGCTTGCCTTGAATGCCGCGGTTGAAGCTGCTCGAGCAGGTGAGCATGGTCGTGGGTTTGCGGTTGTTGCCGGTGAAGTTCGTAGCTTGGCAGGAAAATCGGCAGATGCAGCTAAGGAAATCGAGAAATTAATTCTTGAATCAACCAGTGCAATTGACGTAGGGGTGAGTCAAGTTGAGCGAGTGGCTGAGTCTTTGAATACGGTGACTGAAATGACCACAAAAATGCAGAGCATTATTTCAGAAGTCGAAACGGCTTCAAAAGACCAATCTATTGGAGTGGAAGAGGTTAATAAATCAATCACACATATTGACAGCATTACACAGCAAAATGCGGCTTTGGTGGAAGAAACCACTGCAACGACAGAAAGTTTGAAGCATTCAGCAGATTCAATGCAGGGAATTATTCAAGGCTTCAAATTAAAAGCCGGATTACCAAATCGATAATAACCCAGGACTGTGTTTCAAAAAAAGGCCAGCATCATTGCTGGCCTTTTTGTTTTTAACCGATAGAAATAAGCTCTAACGACTGTTATAGGATAAGAACTATCTTTTGTGAGGAAGTTTATTCCTCTTCTGTAATTTTATAGGGCAGAGGTTCAATGCTGACAACCTCTCCATTTTCAGTTTTTAAATCGCCTTGAGCGGCATCTAAAGAGCGCAAGGTTGCAACTGCATTGAGAATACTGCCTTGTAGAATGTCTTTGCCACAAGCAATCGTTATTAGCTTATGAGATTTTCCTGTTTCATCAATTAGAGAAAATTCTTCACCCGATTCCAGTTCAACGACTGAATCGGTGCGAAGGCGTAGCATTCGTTTGGTAATTTTGCCACGATAGTGGATACGAGCAATAATCTCTTGGCCAGGAAAACAACCTTTTTTAAAATTAATTGCATCAAACTTGTCTAGGTTTAAGAATTGTGCGGTGAACTTGCCGGTAGTTTTGATATTAACAGTCGGTACTGCTGCGGCTATATTCAAAAGCTTCCAATCTTCTGCATTTGTCACGTCACTGTTAATACGAATCTCTTGCCAAGCTTGAATGATTTGCTCTGCTGGCCCGAAAATTTCATAACGATGATAAGGTCCTGGTACTTTCACCATCAGCACGTCGGCCATCTCTGCATTGTCTACATAACCACATTCAAACACTTCTTTGATTTTTGTATCCAAACGACGTTGAACGTCTAAATCACCAAATTCACCGGCAAAGCCAATGTGAACGATTTCTTGGCGCATGTCGGTTAAGGTGACATCAGATCGCATAATAAACATTTGTAAGCGTTTTTGAATAGTCTCTGCTAAGGAGAAATCAAAGCTTAGAAAATAGTCTTGCTTGTATTTAAAGACTAAAAATAGGGCAAGTACATTGCCTTGAGGGTCGCAATAAGCAGAGAACTGGGCATGTGTTTCTGTTACATCTTTTAAATCAGCGGTAAGTTGGCCTTGTAAAAAATCAAATGCCTCACTACCAGACACCTTTAATAATGCTTGGTGGTTTTGCGAAGTGACAACTGGACCATGCTTTATTAAATAGTGTTCAATTTCAGGTGCGCCAAACGTTTTGACTTGGCCAATCTCATCAAGCTGTGCATTTTGTGAGTTTAGGAATTCAATCCAACTGGGAGATAGGTGCGTCATGTTTTCCATAATTAATTATCGTTCTCTTTTTATTTATAGTTTTGAAACAATTGACGGAAGAATTCAACCGTCGATATGGGATGAATAGTAAACAAACCCTGTAGCCTTTTTTGATATTTGAAAATGATACCGAACAAAACTAAAAGCACAAGTCACTATCGCCTTTAAGACAAGTGGCGGTTGTGGCAGCTGCGGTCGAGTTAATCTAATGCGAACCTATCATTTTTGTCTATGAATAGGGTTTTGTTGAATCTTAATTGATTTTGATAAAGTGAATTTTATTGTGTCAATTCGGTGTTTTAGCTAAGATGAAACAATCTATGTAGTGTGTGTTCTAAACTTGGAGCTAAAACGTGTCAAACCAACAAGAGTTTCTAACCTTTAAATTAGGTAAAGAAGAGTATGCCGTCGAAATCATGAGAGTTCAGGAGATTCGAGGGTGGCAAGAGCCAAGTCCTTTACCGCAGGTTCCACCTTTTGTAAAAGGTGTTGTGGATCTACGTGGCTCGATTGTTCCAATTATTGATCTGCGCCAACGGTTCAACTTACCTCAATCCTACGATGGCACGACGGTGGTCATTGTTGTGAATGTAAAAACACGAATCGGCGATCGAGTGATTGGTTTAGTCGTTGATGCGGTCTCGGATGTTAAAACTTTGGATTTGGATAATCTACAGCCACCACCAGATATTTCAGATTCAATTGATTCCCAGTTTATTCGTGGATTGACGACGGTTTTTGATCAATTAAGCCCGACATCTGGCCAGACTGACGAACAGAAGAAAAATAAAAAAGGGCGTATGGTTGTTATTTTGGATATCGATTTAATTGCGAGTGATGGTTTGATTGAGGAAATCACTCAGCAACAAGCATAAAAAAATTTTAAAGCATACCGGCCGGTATGTTCCTTTTAGCAGAATGTATTTCACCGGCCGGTGACTTAATTATTCAAAAGTGAATAATTTAGTGACGAGTTTTCTTACAAGGTTTTGGGGCTTTAAACAATTTTTTAGGGTCTAAAATTGTGGGCTTGGCTCTCTTTGAAAGCTTTGGATAATCTAGGTTGTAATGCAACCCACGACTTTCTTTCCTTTTCTGCGCGCTTAAAATCATCAGCTCGGCAACCATTGCCAAATTCCGTAGCTCGAGCAGGTCACTGGTCAAAGTGTGTTGGCAGTAATATTCATAAATCTCTTTTTGTAGATTTCGAATTCGTTGCAAAGCACGTTTCAAACGTTTATCTGTACGGACGATTCCCACATAATCCCACATGACTCGACGTAGTTCATCCCAGTCGTGACTGACTAGAATTTTTTCTTTTGCATCTGTAATTCGACTTGTGTCCCAGGGTTTTGGTTGGAAGTTCTGATCAAATGGCTTGTTTTGGGCAAATGCTTTTTCAATACTGCAATGCGCAATTTTGGCAAATACTAAACCTTCAGCCAAAGAGTTGCTAGCCAATCTGTTGGCGCCATGCAGTCCGGTGTAAGCTGTTTCGCCGATAGCATAGAGTCGGGTAATATCTGTTTTTGCATCTAAGTTTGTGTGGATACCTCCACAAGTGTAGTGTGCAGCTGGAACCACTGGAATCGTTTCTTTGGTGATGTCGATGCCTACCGCGAGGCAGCGTTTATAAATGGTCGGAAAGTGGTTTTTCACGTAATCAGGGTCTTTGTGAGAAATATCTAAGTAGACGCAGTCAATTCCATGTTTTTTCATTTCTTGGTCAATGGCTCTGGCAACAATATCTCTTGGTGCTAAATCAGCACGTTTGTCATAGTCCTGCATAAAAGCATAGCCATTTGGTAGACGTAAAATTCCACCTTCGCCGCGCACTGCTTCACTGATTAAAAATGATCGATCCCTTGGGTGATATAAACAGGTTGGATGGAATTGGTTGAATTCCATATTGGTGATGCGACAGCCTGCACGCCAAGCCATGGCAATACCATCGCCAGTCGAAGTATCAGGATTACTTGTGTATAGGTAGGCCTTACTCGCCCCACCCGTTGCCAAAACGGTAAACTGTGCTTTGATTGAATAAACTTGGCTTTCTAATTTGTTCAATACGTAAGCGCCCATGCATTCTTTCGATTTTGGATGCAAAATTAAATCAATGCTGATATGTTCCGGCAGAATTTGAATATTCGGGTGATGCTTGACAGTTTTAATTAAAGTGTCGGCAACGGACTTACCTGTGTGATCGGCGGCATGGATGACTCGTCGATGGCTGTGGCCACCTTCTTTTGTCAGGTGAAATGGAAATTCCGAGTTTTGAGCGTTTTGATTTTGCTCTTTACTGAATGGAACACCTAACTGAATCAATTCTTGAATTGTTTCTCCCGCATGTGTTGCGACAACAGCGACTGCTTTAGGGTCGCACAAACCTGCACCAGCGGTTAATGTATCGTTAACATGGGCTTCAATGCTATCAAAAGGATCAAGAACACCAGCAATTCCACCTTGAGCATAGGACGTTGAGCCTTCATTGATGGCACTTTTCGATAAAACAGTAACTTTGTGATTTATGGCTAATTTCAGAGCGAGTGATAGGCCTGCAATACCGCTGCCAATAATTAAGACATCGGTTTCAATGTGAAAGTTTTCATGTGTGATTTGGTTCGTTGTTTTATTGCTTGTGCTGCTCACTGAGGCGACCCGAAAAGTTAGCTGACTTGAAATTTAAAGTCATTGGTAAAAGGTATACTAATTCCCAAATTATAAGGGGTGAAGAAGTTTATATGTGGTCAATTCTTATGGGTTTTGGTAAAAGTCAGATTTTTGTCAAAAATAAATAAAATAAGGTCTGCGTATAGTTGTAAATTTAATTCTCAAAAAAGTCTGGCAACAGTTTGAATTGTTCATTCAATACTTGAAAATCTGCATAAGTGATACCAATATAGGCTAATAGATTGAAATTTTCGTATAAGTCAGGCTATTGGAGTTTGACAAGTTTTCGTTATAAAGCTCTATTGCTCGTTAGGCTTTTTTTATTCAACATAGGAAAGAAAATAGCAATGCAGTCAAACAGCTATAGTCAAAATTTAAACGAAACAGGACGAGTGGTTGATGTTTCAGATGAGTATGTCTGGGTTGAAACGCAAAGAAAATCGGCGTGTGGAAGTTGCCAAAACTCTGCAGGATGTGGGACGGGAAGTTTGTCTAAGTTATTTGTTAATGACAAGCCTGCCTTGTTAAAAGTGCCAAAAACGTTTGAAGTGAAGGTTGGAGACCATGTTCATTTGAGTATTGATAAGCAATTTTTTATACAACAGATTTTTCTCGCTTATGGGTTGCCGCTTATCGGCTTTTTTGCAGGTGCTGTTATTTTTGAAGGCTTAACGGCATCGTTTTTAATTCAGGGAGAGTTGCTTACGATTGTAGGTGGAATTATTGGCTTGTTTGGTGGCTGGTGGGGTTCAAAAAAACTTTACCGGCCGGTACTTCCTAAAATAGTTAAAGTTGAAAACTTTAATTAATTCAATTTTTAAAATTTTAATTTAGAGAGCTTTATACCCGCTAGGGTGCAAAACTCTCATGTAGTTTGTAGTAAGAAGGGTCATTAATTATGAGACAGAGAATATCGCCATCATTGATTGTCGCTCTAGTGATGAGTTTGGTTATGCTCGGCTTTACGTCACAAAGTTTCGCTAAGACGAATGCTTACGGGTTGCCTGATTTCACACAATTGGTTGAAGAGAATAACCAAGCGGTTGTTAATATCAGCACCACCCAAAAAGTTAAACGCCAAGCAATGCCACAATTTCATGGTATCCCAGATGAGATGTTAAGACGTTTCTTTGGGTTTCCACCGGGCATGTTTCCTCAGCCACAACCAAGAGGTGATGAACAAAAAGAGCAGGCGCATTCTCTAGGGTCTGGGTTCATCATTAGTGAGGATGGCTACATTTTGACAAATAATCATGTCATTGAAGATGCGGATGAAATTATCGTTCGTATGCGTGACAGAAAGGAGTTGGTTGCAGAAGTCATTGGTTCTGATCCTAGAACAGATATTGCACTTTTGAAAATCGAAGCGGAAGATTTACCGACAGTAAAAATTGGCAAGAGTTCTGACTTAAAAGTGGGTCAATGGGTGATTGCAATTGGCGAACCGTTTGGGTTGGACTACACCGTTACGCATGGAATTGTTTCAGCATTAGGGCGTTCTTTACCAGATGATACGTATGTTCCCTTTATTCAAACGGATGTCTCCATTAATCCGGGTAACTCTGGGGGGCCTTTATTCAACCTAGATGGGGAAGTTGTGGGAATTAACTCGCAAATCTACTCTAAAAGTGGTGGTTCGATGGGGCTTTCTTTCTCAATCCCGATTGATATTGCTATGAATATCACTCAGCAGTTACGTGAAAATGGAGAAGTAAACCGCGGGTTTTTAGGTGTTCAAGTTCAAGAAGTTACCAGTGAGCTGTCTGAGTCATTTGGCTTAGAAAAGCCAATTGGAGCACTTATTGGTGAAGTTTACCCAGATACCCCTGCTGAAAAGGCAAAACTTGAAGCGGGTGATGTTATCTTGGAGTTTAATGGAAAATCCATTATTAAGTCTGCAGATTTGCCTCCAATTGTTGGGGTTTCACCGATTAATAAACCTCTAAAAATTAAAATTTTGCGTCAAGGGAAAGTGCTTTACAAAACGGTTTATTTGCAGTCGCTTGAAAAGTCAAAGCAAATGGCATCGGCAAAACAAAAACGTTTAACTGCCAATCGACTGGGAGCAGAAGTGGCAGAAATTTCAAAAGAGGAAATGGAAGAACTTGAAATTAAATATGGCGTGAGAATTATTGATGTTGAAAAAGGCCCAGCGAAAAAAGCTGGGATTCGTAAAGGAGATGTTTTGCAGACAATTGATTTTAAACGGGTTATGAATGTATCCCAGTTAAATAAAATTTTAAAGGAACTGCCGGAAAATCGTTCTGTTCCAGTTCGTTTGCTTCGAAATGGTCAATCGGTGTTTTTACCGCTTAAATTAGATTAGACGTGAATCTTGGATAAGTTTTTATAACTACTGCGAAATCGTTTTAATTAGCGTAAAATAGCGGCAATTTTCAATCAGACAGGCTCTATGCCAAAATCTGTACATAATTGCCTTGTGAGTCAAGCGGTTTGCAGAATAGTGGGTTTTAATCTTGTCTGAAAATGAAAAGGGGCTTTTGCCCCTTTTTTATTGTTGGTGTAAATGTCATATCAATGCACCAACAAAATTAAAAATTTCGTTTTGGAGTTTCAATGTCTAGCGACTTAAAGCATATTCGTAACTTTTCAATCATTGCTCATATTGACCATGGTAAATCTACTATTGCGGATCGCTTCATCCATCATTGTGGTGGTTTGACCGATCGCGAAATGGACGCTCAAGTTTTAGATTCAATGGATATTGAACGTGAGCGCGGCATAACAATTAAGTCGCAAAGTGTTACCTTGAATTACGAAGCACAAGATGGACAGATCTATCAGTTAAATTTTATTGATACGCCAGGACATGTGGATTTTTCTTATGAGGTTTCAAGATCATTATCTGCCTGTGAGGGAGCCTTGCTGGTGGTCGATGCCTCTCAAGGTGTTGAGGCTCAAACGGTCGCGAACTGTTACACAGCAGTTGAACAAGGGCTTGAGGTTTTGGCGGTACTCAACAAAATTGACTTACCTGCAGCAGACCCAGAACGTGTGATTGAAGAAATTGAGGAAATCGTTGGCATTGAAGCTGTAGACGCTGTTCGAGCGAGTGCAAAAGCTGGCATTGGAATTGTTGAAACGCTTGAGGATATTGTTAAAAAAATTCCTCCTCCGCAAGGGGATCAAAAGGCACCTTTAAAAGCATTGATTATCGATTCTTGGTTTGACAATTATCTTGGAGTCGTCTCATTAGTTAGAGTGATTGACGGCAAAATTGGTAAGAAAACCAAAATGAAAGTTATGTCAACGAAAGAAGAATATTCCGTTGATCAAGTGGGGATTTTTACACCTAAACGTACACCTAAAGATTATTTAAGCGCAGGTGAAGTTGGTTATGTCGTTGCGGGAATTAAGGACATTGATGGGGCGCCTGTTGGGGATACATTAGCTGAATCGGGGCGTGAGATTGAAGCACTTCCTGGATTTAAGCCTGCACAACCACGAGTGTTTGCTGGTTTATTCCCTGTCACTTCTGAGCAATATGAAGATCTACGCGAATCCTTGCGAAAATTGCGCTTGAATGATGCATCGTTATTCTTTGAACCTGAGACATCTCAGGCACTAGGATTTGGTTTCCGTTGCGGGTTCCTTGGAATGTTGCACATGGAAATCATCCAAGAACGCTTGGAGCGTGAGTACAATCTGGATTTGATTAGTACTGCGCCTACAGTTGTTTATGAGGTTTTAACTAAGCAAGGTGAAACGTTAAAGGTAGATAACCCATCGGAGTTACCAGAACCAAGCATTATTGATGAGATTCGCGAGCCAATCATCAATGCAAATATTTTGGTGCCGAATGAATTTGTTGGTGCGGTTATGAAGCTTTGTATTGAAAAGCGTGGTATCCAGAAAGATATGCAGTATTCCGGTGGTCAAGTCTCTATTAACTATGAACTGCCTTTGAACGAAGTGGTTTTGGACTTCTTTGACCGTTTAAAATCATGCAGTCGAGGTTATGCGTCGATGGACTATGATTTTAAGCGTTTTCAAGCAGATGATTTGGTTAGAATGGATTTCTTGATTAATGGCGAAAAAGTGGATGCATTGGCTGTGATTGTTCATAAAAGCTTTGCGGTACAACGCGGTAAAGTTATCATCGAAAAACTTCGTCAGGTGATTCCTCGTCAAATGTTTGATGTTGCCATTCAGGCTGCTATTGGTGCAAAAGTAATCGGCCGTACTAACGTGAAAGCATTACGTAAAAACGTTACGGCAAAATGTTATGGCGGCGACGTTTCTCGTAAGAAAAAGCTGTTACAAAAACAAAAAGAAGGTAAGAAACGCATGAAGGCTATCGGTTCAGTGGAAATACCACAAGAAGCCTTTCTTGCGATTCTTGATACAGGAGATTCCTAATGAATTTTGAACTAATTTTGGTTCTAGTAACGGTCATTACCGGTGTTATCGTGTTTATTGACCGTTTGGCGTTCAAACCAAAGCGTGAGAATACAACGATTGAACGCAAGGAACCGATTCTTGTGGAATATGCGCGATCTTTGTTTCCTGTATTTTTAATTGTTTTGGTTTTGCGCTCATTCATTATTGAGCCTTTTAGAATTCCGTCTGGTTCCATGTACCCAACTCTAGAAATCGGTGACTTCATTGTCGTAAATAAGTTTTCATATGGTGTCAAATTACCAGTGACACAGACAACGATCATCCCTATCTCAAAACCGGAACGAGGAGATGTTGTGGTTTTCAAATACCCAAAGGACCCAGATGTTGATTACATTAAGCGAGTTGTAGGCTTGCCAGGCGATGAAATCGCTTATTTAAACCGCACGATTTATGTGAATGGACAGCCGGTAGATAAAAAATATATTGGTGAATACCGAGGCACTGAATCCGGAAAGATTATGGATGGTGCCGAGATTCATCGTGAGACATTTGCCAATGGTAAGAGCCATGAAGTGCTTATTGATGCGGATAAAAGTAGCTATGACATGCAGCCCAAAACTGTGCCTGAAGGACATTATTTTATGGTTGGAGACAACCGTGATCACAGTAATGATAGCCGTTTTTGGGGCTTTGTTCCTGAAGAAAACTTGAAAGGGCGTGCCTTTGCTATCTGGATGAATTGGGATAATGGCGTACACTTTAATCGAATCGGAAAAGGAGTGGAGTAATGCCCACACCGCAGCAGCCAGTTATGGAGATCGAAAGAGAACGTAAATTGATTCAGTTATCTAAAAAACTTGGTTATGAGTTTCAGGATTTAAACTTTTTACAACGTGCGTTGACCCACCGAAGTGCCGGTTCTAAAAACAATGAAAGACTTGAGTTTTTGGGCGATAGTTTGGTGAATTTTATGGTGGCAGACGTTCTGTTTCATCAGTTTACTAAACTTGCTGAGGGAGATATGAGTCGTATCAGAGCTCATCTGGTAAAAGGGGATACCTTAGCGATTATCGGTAAAGAATATGATTTGAGCGATTATCTGATTCTTGGACCGGGTGAATTGAAAAGTGGTGGCTATCGTCGTGAATCGATTATTGCGGATTCCGTAGAGGCGATTATTGCTGCGGTCTATGAGGATGGCGGCTTGGACGCTTGTCGTGCTATGGTGATGAGACTCTATCAGAAGCGTTTGGAAAACCTTGATCCCAAAAAAATGGGGAAAGATCCTAAAACACGTTTACAAGAGTTTTTGCAATCACGAAACCAATCATTGCCCGAGTACAGTATTATCAGTGTGAATGGTGCCGCGCATGCACAAGAATTTACCGTATGCTGTTATGTTGAAATGTTGAATACCAAATTTGAAGCCAGTGCTTCAAGCCGACGTAAAGCGGAACAAAAAGCCGCAGAAATCGCTTTAGATGAAATTGAAAGCCGGAACATTTAATGGCTTCTTTCACCTTTAGCATCACTTCACCGCCCAACTTTAAAAAATAGCGAGTTCATTATGTCTAATCAAGTTGATACACCTGAATCACCCGAGTCGGATGAATCGTTTCAATGTGGCTTTGCTGCGGTAATTGGTCGGCCAAATGTTGGTAAATCGACAATCATGAATGAGCTTTTGGGTCAAAAACTTAGCATTACTTCGCACAAGCCTCAAACCACACGCCATAGAATTCATGGTATTCACACGACCGATGCCTTTCAGATTGTTTTTGTCGATACTCCTGGGATGCACTTGGGAGGAAAGAAATCGATTAACGATTATATGAATCGTACCGCAACCAGTGCTTTTGCTGATGTAGATGTAGTGATGTTTGTGGTTGAAGCTGGGCGTTGGACGGAAGAAGATAAGGTGGTTGCACGCAAGCTTAAGCATTTGCAGATGCCAATTATTTTAGTAGTCAATAAGATTGATAAACTCAATGATAAAACCGAACTTTACCCTTATGTTGAACAAATTCAACAAGAGGTTACGTTTGATGCCTTGTTACCTATTTCTGCGTATAAAAAAATCAATCTACCTGCATTGGAAACCGAAGTTTTAAAGTTTATTCCCAAGCAACCTGCGATTTTTCCAGAAGATTCTATTACAGATCGCTCGATGCGTTTTTTAGCAGCTGAAATGATTCGTGAAAAACTTATGCGTAGCCTTGGAGATGAAGTCCCTTATGGTGCGACAGTTGAAATCGAGCAGTTTGAATTTGATGACGAAGAGGGGCGTTGGGTCATTCATGGATTGATTTTGGTTGAACGCGCGGGCCAAAAGAAAATTGTGATTGGTCACAAAGGTTCTGTTATTAAAGACATTGGTATGAAAGCGCGTAAAGATTTAATCGCCATGCTTGATGCACGCGTGCATCTAGAGTTGTGGGTTAAGGTGAAAGAAAACTGGTCGGATGATGCGCGTGCTTTGGCAAGCTTGGGCTATAACGACAATATATAAAGTTTTTGGATTACTTACCGGCCGGTAAACTTTCTCAGCTACCTTGATGAACTAAGATTCGCATGCCAAACTTTGAACAACATTGTGCCTATGTACTCCATAGTCGGCCTTATCGTGAAACCTCGGCTCTGGTGACATTTATTGCTCCGCAAAAAGGTAAATTTAATGCGATTGTTCGTGGGGTTAAAGGCCCAAAAGCCAAGAACAAGTCTGCTCTTATTCAACCGTTTCAAAAACTGGAGCTTCGTTGGAAACCCAATGAACGTTCCGAACTTGTCTCACTTCAGTCTTTAGAATTTGCTCAGCTGAGTTTTCCGCTCCAAGCGACCGCAAATATTTGCGGACTTTATGCCAATGAATTGTTATATCGTTTGATGTTTCCTCAGATTGAAGCGCAAACCATTTTTCATGTCTATGAGCAGTTATTGTATTCGTTAGTAAAAACTCAAACGTTGGATAAGGCGGATCAACAAGCACAAATTGAATGGGGTTTGAGGTTGTTTGAGTATCAAATACTTAGTGAGTGGTTAGAAGGTTTTTCATTAGAAAATATCGAAAATTTATCGCAAGAATTTCGTTATGAGTTTATTCCAGATTGGGGCTGGAAACACCATCCGCAAGGGATTTGTGGCAGTGACCTGTTAAATTTGCAGAATCAAGAGTTTGTGCAGACCTCTTTGCCGGCTTTGAAAAGGCTCATGCGGTATCAGATTTCCAGTCTGTTAGGAAATAAGCCTTTAAATACTCGTAAGCTTTTTTCTTAGCGCAGGATTCTTTAACATTTATTTGTGAAAAAGCTTTAGAATTTCCAACTTTAGTCAGCTTGCATTTTTAGCGGCGGTTTAAGCAAACGTCTAACTATAAGGTACCTCTATGAATCCCATTTATCTCGGTTTGAATATTGATCATGTTGCCACACTTCGTCAAGCACGAGGTACGCGTTATCCTGATCCAATTAAAGCGGCATTGGATGCGGAAATGGCCGGAGCGGATTCTATAACATTGCATTTGCGTGAGGATCGTCGCCATATTCAAGATGAAGATGTTTTGCGAATTGCACAAGTTCGACAAACGAAAGTGAATTTGGAAATGGCAGCGACAGAGGAAATGGTTCAAATTGCCTGTGCTGTCAAACCCGAAGATATTTGCTTAGTGCCTGAAAAACGTGAAGAATTAACCACGGAAGGCGGCTTGGATGTTGCAGGTCAAAAACCTTGGCTAACAAAAGTGTGTGCTCGTTTAGCGGATGCAGGTTGCCGTGTCTCGTTATTTATTGATCCTGATGAATCGCAAATTTTAGCTGCGAAAGAAGTCGGTGCCCCAGTCATTGAGCTACATACTGGCACTTATGCAGAACTTGAAAAAACTGAAGACGTTGCAGCGGAATTAGAACGAATCAGGCAGGCCACATCTTTTGCGGTTGAACACGGTTTGATTGTGAATGCAGGGCACGGGTTGCATTATCATAATGTACAACCAATTGCTGCCATTAAAGAGATTGAAGAGTTGAATATTGGCCATGCAATTATTGCGCAAGCAGTCTATTCAGGCTTACCTGAGGCCGTAAAAGAGATGAAACGCTTAATGGTAGAAGCGCGTCAAAATGCTTATTTAGTCGATTAATTCAGAGCTTTCAAAACGTAACCGGCCGGTAGAAAATGATTATAGGGATTGGGACTGATATTGTAGAAATTGCTCGCATTGAAAAAATGCTGGTGAATCATCCCCAATCGTTTCCAGAACGGTTATTGACTGAATTTGAACTAAAAGACTTTGCGACTAAAAAATTTCCTGAAAAATTTTTAGCGAAACGTTGGGCGATTAAAGAAGCCATTTCAAAAGCCTTGGGAACAGGGATTGCACAGGGCGTTAGCTTCACTGATATGGAAGTTTCTCATACCGAATTAGGCGCACCAGTCCTCCGTTTAACCGGCCGGTCAAAAAAACGAGCCGATGAATTGGGAATTCAAAACTGGCAAATCAGCGTCAGTGATGAACAGCATTATTGCGTTGCCTTTGCGCTTGCCCAAGACTCGTTCTAAAGGTTCGTGTTCAAAGTTGGTTGGAGCCAATGATTCCTATGCAATTAACATTTCATTCAGACGAATTTTCCAATCTACCACTCGATGATCAATGTCAGCAGTTAAAAAACTTTTTTGAATCTCAAATCGACCGAATTGACCGCCAATTAGTTCGTGATTTAAGTTTTATTTCTCAGCTTGCTCATTACAAAGAAGGCATGAAAATCATTCGGGTTGAATCGATACCGGCCGGTAAAAACTTGGATCGTTTTTATCTATACTTTGAATACGAATGGCATATTTTTCAAGGGTGTATGGCAATGGAAGACAGCGGCATAATGAAGGATAAAGTCAAATTCTCCATCGACTCTTCAAGTATACCCTTGCACAGCATCATACTGGATTTAACCCCTTTCCAAACCCTTTCTACCGCAGATGAACTCTAACGAGTTTTTCCAGAAACATTTCATCAAATCCTAGAAAAGTTTTTCAGCTGGATAAGCCCATTTCTCGCCAACTCAAAAGCAGCTAAGGTAGAATATTACGCAGTTTGAATTGTTAAATGGTGACTTGGTTCGGAAGGATTAAGGTCACCTCTGAATTAAGGATCGAATATGAGCAAAATTCTCTACACACTGACTGATGAAGCGCCAATGCTGGCAACTTACTCTTTTTTGCCAATTGTGCAGGCCTTTACTAAGGCGGCAGGCGTTGAAGTGGAAACACGTGATATTTCATTAGCTGGGCGTATTCTTGCGAATTTTCCAGATAGACTCAACCCCGAACAGCGCATAGGTGATGCTTTAACGGAATTGGGTGAAATGGCAAAAACGCCGGAAGCGAACATTATCAAGTTGCCAAACATTTCGGCTTCGATTCCTCAGTTAACCGCAGCAATTAAAGAGTTGCAATCGAAAGGTTATGATGTTCCTGATTATCCAGCGAATCCTGCTAATACTGAAGAAGAAAACATTAAAGCGACTTATGCAAAAGTTTTAGGTTCTGCTGTTAACCCAGTTTTGCGTGAAGGGAATTCTGACCGTCGTGCGCCAGCGTCTGTGAAAAACTACGCTAAACAAAATCCTCATTCCATGGGCGCTTGGAGCGAAGATTCTCAAACACGAGTTGCACATATGGAGTCCGGCGATTTTTACGGTTCAGAAAAATCGACCACATTGAGTGAAGAGTCTAGTTTCAAAATTGAATTTGTTGCTGAAGATGGAACTGTCAAAGAATTGAAAGCCGCCGCACCTCTGAAAAAAGGTGAAGTCTTGGATGCATCAGTCATGTCACAGTCGGCATTGCGTGCATTTTTAAAAGAAGCGATTGCAGAAGCGAAAGAAAAGGGTATTCTGTTTTCACTTCACATGAAGGCGACCATGATGAAGGTTTCTGACCCGATTATTTTCGGTCAAGCGGTTACTGTATTTTTTGAGGACGTGTTTACAAAGCACGCAAAAACGTTTGAAGAAATTGGGGTCAATGTCAATAACGGCTTGGGTGATGTATTTGCCAAGATTGCAAATTTGGATGATGCGAAGCGTACTGAAATCGAAGCTGATTTGACAGCGGTAATGGAAAGTGGCCCAGAGCTTGCCATGGTCGATTCCGATAAAGGTATTACCAACTTGCATGTTCCGTCAGATGTGATTATTGACGCTTCAATGCCTGCTATGATTCGTAATTCTGGAAAAATGTGGGATAAAGCCGGTAAAACTCAGGACACGATTGCCGTGATTCCTGATCGCTGTTATGCATCAGTTTATGAAGAAACCGTTCGTTTCTGTAAGCACTATGGCGCTTTTGATCCAACGACAATGGGGACGGTTCCAAATGTTGGTTTAATGGCGCAGAAAGCCGAAGAATACGGTTCACATGATAAGACTTTCCAAGCTGAAAGTTCTGGGGTTATCCGTGCTGTTGACGCTAAGGGTGAAGTGCTGTTGGAGCAGAATGTTGAGGCTGGTGATGTTTTCCGCATGTGTCAAACCAAAGATGCGCCAATACAAGACTGGGTAAAATTAGCGGTATCACGTGCTCGTGCAACGGGTTGGCCAGCCGTTTTCTGGTTGGATGCAGAGCGTGCACATGATCATGAAATCATTAACAAGGTAAATGAATACCTTGCTCATCATGATGTATCCGGTTTAGAAATTCACATCATGACACCTGCCGAAGCGACTCGTTTTACATTGCGCCATGTAAAAGATGGTAAGAATGTGATTTCGGTGACGGGGAACGTTTTACGTGATTACCTAACGGATTTATTCCCGATTTTAGAGCTAGGAACTTCTGCAAAAATGCTTTCAATCGTGCCATTGATGAATGGTGGTGGATTGTTTGAAACTGGCGCAGGTGGCTCTGCACCAAAACACGTTCAACAATTAGTGTCAGAAAACCACTTACGTTGGGATTCATTGGGTGAGTTTTTGGCTCTAGCGGTATCGCTTGAACATTTGTCTCAAAACTTCAATAACCCAAAAGCACAAGTTTTAGCGGATACTTTGGATAAAGCCACTGGAAGCTTTTTGAATGAAAACAAATCGCCATCCCGTAAGGTTGGAGAGCTGGATAATCGTGGATCACATTTCTATTTAGCGATGTATTGGGCACAAGAGCTTGCTGCACAAAATGATGATTCAGAACTGAAAGCACTCTTTGCTCCGATCGCTGAAAAAATGCTTGAAAGTGAGTCAGCTATTCTTTCTGAACTTAATGGTGTTCAAGGACAATCTGTCGAATTAGAGGGTTATTACAAACCGGATGCCAAGAAAGCATCATTCGCAATGCGTCCGAGCACAACGTTCAACGCTATTATTGATTCTATTTAATGATTTATTACCGGCCGGTAGACTTTCTTTAGGGCATAAATAGACCCACAGGTTAAGTTCTATCGCGGGTTCGAAAGGAGAATCGAATGAAAGATAAGTTTATTAAAAAACCGCAATTTTTGGCAGCGAGTCTTTTAATCATGCTGACCATTGGTATTGCAGGTGACAATTTTACGTTCCTACAAACCATTATTGGTTTAATGGCTTGGTTCATGATTTGGCCAATGAAAGACTTACCAACAAGCTATTATGGTCAATGGTTTATTGCTGGTATGTTTGGTGGTGCTGCGCTGTTAGTATTTGGTGTTTTCTTACAGCTTTTTGGCATGGCTTATGCCGCAGGTATCGGTTATCTGATTTTCTGGGCAATGGCGGCCGCAACGGTGTATTTCTTAGTGTTAAACCCAAGAAATATTGTTGAAGAAAGAGAATGAGGCTCTTTGATTATTTAGATTTAAGTTGTTTGATCTCTTATTAATTTCTCAAACTCTTTCCTGGGAACTGGGCAACTGAAATAGTATCCCTGCCCGTAATCACACTTCATTGCTTTAAGCATCTCAAGTTGTTGCTGAGTTTCAATTCCTTCGGCGACAACTTTCATTTGAAAACTATGTGCCATGGCAATTGTTGCCCTAACCAGCCCAAGATCTGATGGGTCATCGGTTATATCACTAATAAAACTTTTATCGATTTTTAAAGCTGTAAAGGGATAATTTCGCAGATAGCTTAAAGAGGAATATCCTGTTCCAAAGTCATCCATATATATATTTAACTTCATATCACAAAGCTCTTGAAGCGCTTCTTCAACGTGTGAATACCCAGTAATTAGTGTTCCTTCGGTTATTTCTAAATTTATAGTCGAATTTTTCAATTGATGTTTCTGTAGCAGTCCTTGAATGGTGTTGACAAGCTCCATTGAACGAAATTGAAGTGGGGATAGGTTGACTGATAGGGTAAATTCACTGAAATAGTTCTCTTGCCAATATTTTGCTTGTGAAAAGGAGTGAGAGAGAACAAAGTGGCCAATTTCATTAATCACACCTAATTGTTCTGCAATCGGAATGAATTCTTCAGGGGAGACTTGGCCAAATTCTGAACTGTTCCAACGAAGTAAAGCTTCTGCTCCAGTAATCTTGTCGTTTTTTAAGGAGACAATCGGTTGGTAGTAAATTTCTAACTCATGTTTTTTTAGGGCATTGTGTAATTGTTCTTCTATGTTTAATCGACGAGTTACTTTTTCGTTGAGTTCCTTAGTAAAAAAGGAATAGGTGTTTCTACCAAGTTCTTTAGCTCGATACATAGCTGTATCTGCATTTTGAAGAATAGTTTGTGGGTCCTTCCCATCATTGGGGTAGAGGGCAACGCCAATACTGGTTGTCAGTAGTAGTTCTCGGTTTTCAATTGGTAAAGGACTGCGAAATTGTTCAAGTAATTTTTCTGCGATTAATTGCGCTTCAATCATTGATGGTAAATCTGCTAAAAGGATAATGAATTCATCGCCTCCAAGACGACCAACTGTATCACCCAGTCGGGTAACTTGGATGAGTCGATTGGCGACTTCTATCAGCAGTTTGTCACCAACATCGTGACCTAGTGTATCGTTAACTTTTTTAAAGTCGTCTAGGTCAAAAAACATGACGGCAATGATCTCATCCTTGCGTTTGGCTTCATCGATCGATTGTTTTAGTCGATCCATAGATAGAAAGCGATTGGGTAGGCCGGTTAAATGATCAAAATGTGCCTGCTGTTGAATTTGATTTTTGGCAATGGATATATCATTTGCCATCTGCTTAAGAGAAGCTGACAGTTGGTCTACTTCATTTCTAGCCTGTACTTTTGCCGGAATTTGATAGTTCAAATTTCCAGCAGCAAATTCCTTTGCAGCTTTAGTCATTTCAGCAATGGGTTTTGAAAAGGACTTTCTTGCTTTTACTCCGAGCAAAACACTGACAATGAGAATAACAAAAAGGCCAATTGCTCCAACAATTATGAGTGCTTGATGAAACTTAGTAATGCTAGAATTAACATCATCTTGTAGCCTTGCGACTAATATTTGGTCTTTTTCTTGGGAGAATACAATTCGGATATAGCCAACCGGTTTATGTTCAATTCCAATTTTTGCAAAGATAACTCTTTGACCTTGATCATTGTGAGTTAGGTAACTTTGCTTGTCTTTTAAAGGCTCGGGAATAACAATGCTTTTTCCATAGTTTCTATTAGCTTCAGTCCCATCTGTAATAATTGTGCCAGTAAGGTCGGTAATTAGAATTGATTTAGGTTTTAGCCAGCCTTTTAATTGATAAAGTTCGTCATTGAGTAGTGATATATCAAATTCATAAATAGGGTTAAAAAGTCTCAGGTTGATATAACGAAGATTACTTTTCAGTATCGCTTCGGAATCATTTAAGTAAGTTTCCGAAAAAGAAGCTGTTAGCTCGTTTTGTAGCTTTTGGGTTCTGTCCAATATAAGAAATGCAACTAATCCTAAAACGAAAATCACTAAAGTGCTTGCCGTCAACGCAAATGAAAAAACGAATTGAGTACTTAATTTATTAAAAAACTTTGGCATGGCTAATGGTGAAGTAAATTATCCCAATATTTAAGGTTTTCTTGGTCTTCGCTACTGAGGTGTTCGATTTTTTTGATATTGGCTGCCGCTTTTAAAGCTTTTTGACCTTCTTCTGAAAGGTGAGCATCAACCAAAACCTTATTGACACTATTCTTTATTCGGTTTGAAGTGGATGACGTGAAAGAAAACAGCCATCTTAAAATCGGTCTGGTTTGCCCAATAATTTTTAGATCTTTTTTTATAACCGTTGGAATACGCTCCCAATCGCCATTATTAAACGCGCCAACTTGTGCCTTTCCATTATGGACCCAGTATGCTTGATTTGATTCAGAGCCAGAAAAAACATAGGGGATTGTTTTGCTTGTATTCGTAGCTTGTCCGAATTCCATCAATTGATAGCCTAAGGATTCTAAAGTGATTTTTGGAATAAAGTAAGCTGAAGTTGAGCGTGGTGCTTCAAAGGCCATTAAGTGACCAGAAAGGTTTTCAAGTGAGTTGAGTTTATTTTTTCTGTGTGTAAAAAAGACAGAGTGATATTGCCGTTGACCTTTGCGCCAGATAAGCAATTCTGGGTGTAGCTTTTGAGTACGTTTTTTAAGTATTAAACTTGGAATGACACCTTCAAAAATTGCATCGACTTTTCCATTCTCAATGAGGATAGCAAGCTCTTCAATACTTTCGACTACAACAAGAGGAGCGACCTGAATATTTAGCTCAGATAGTTTTTGTTTTAAATAGTTATTTAAGGGTAAGTACTGTTTTAAAGCATGATCAGAACGGTCAGGACGTTCATTGACGACTGCCAGTTGGAAGTCATCTTGTGCAAATATTGGAAAAGAAAGCGACAAGACAATTAAGGCCAATACCTTAAATCTCCATTTATGTAAGTAAATCATTTGCCAATCCAGTGGTGATCTTTTAAATCAACTATATAACAGAGTGATGTTCAATAAATGAAGATTTATGACAAAGGCAATACATTATATCTTGCCTTTCTTAACGGCGTTTATGGTAGTTTTGCTTCGCTCAACTGCCGGTGATATCTATAATTCGATATCAAAGTAAACGTTTTGTACATCATCTACGTTTTCAAGCGCTGCAATGAACTTTTCAAAGTTTTCTAAATCTTCGCCTTCAAGTTTTTTGGTGAGGTTAGGTACAAATTGAATCTCATCTACATCAAATTCAATTCCCTCAAATGCTTCCATCAACGCCGTTTTTGCTTTGTTATATTCTGTATTTGGCACAAATACAGTCGCTTTAGCATCCTCAACTTCTACGTCAGTGACATCCACATCAGCCATCAACAAAGCTTCAAGAATTTCTTCGTCATCTTCCGCTGAAAAAACAAAGATTGCTGCGTGATCGAACATGTGAGCGACAGATCCAGGTGTTCCAATTTTTGCATTGGCTTTGTTAAAAACGCCACGTAAATCACCAAATGTACGATTAGGGTTATCAGTTAAACAATCGATAATTACCATTGAGCTTCCTGGGCCATAGCCTTCGTAGCGAGCAACAGAAAAATCTTCGCCGCCTCCACCGGTGGCTTTATCAAGGGCTTTTTCAATTACGTGTGCTGGCACTTGCTCTTTTTTTGCGCGTTCAATCAAACCGGCCAAAGCAAGGTTTCCAGAGGTTTCTGCACCACCGCTTTTTGCACACATATAGATTTCTTTCGAAAATTTACTGTAAACCTTAGCTTTTTGATCCGAGGTTTTCGCCATCGATTCTTTACGGTTTTGGTAAGCTCTTCCCATACTAATCTCCGTGGGTAATCATTAAGTCATTATTATTAAATTTCTGTGAATTGAATTGGTTTTAGAGTTTTTTCAAGTAAGCTGCGACCAATACAATTTGCGTGCCGTTTACTTTACCTTCAACATGCAAAGGGTTATCACTCATTCGAATGCCTTTAACAGTGGTCCCACGCTTCGCAGTAAAGTTTGCACCTTTAACAACAAGGTCTTTGATTAAGGTTACATCGTCACCTTCTTTAAGAGGGGTGCCGTTCGAATCGACCGTGTTGGAGATTTCTTCTTCTTGAGCAATACCGGCTTTCGCCCACTCTAGCACATCGTCTTCAAGGTACATCATATCCAAAAGGTCTTGAGGCCAGCCTTCAGCGCGAAGACGGTCAAGCATACGGTAAGCCACAACTTGAACGGCTGTTACAGGCGACCACATTGAATCATTCAAGCAGCGCCAATGATTAGCATCCATTGGAGACACTTCGGTGATTTGATTACGACAGGTTTCGCAAGCAAATACGCTTTGTTCTGCTGTCCCATCAGAAGGGTCAACACTCAATACCTGAACATTTTCGGTACTTCCACATAGTTCACATTTATGGCCACTGCGTTCAATGAGTGCTTGTTCAACTGACATCTTAAGAATCTCCTAAATTTCAAAACGCATATTATGCCCGAAATGAATCGATTTTTGACTATTGCATGAAAAGTTTCGTGAAAGCCGAAGATAAAAACTTTAGAATTAAGTTTTTACTTTAATGCCTAACTTTTTCTTTGGATGATTAATTTGCCATTTGACTTATCAATAGACTATTTTGCGGTTCTTGGAGTGCATTATGGTGCCAGTACCGACCAGGTCAAAAAAGCATATCGAAAAATGGCGCGACGTTATCATCCAGACGTTTCCAAAATTCGCGATGCAAAGGAAAAATTCCAAGAAATTTCCGAGGCGTATGAGATTCTTCGTAAATATCGGGAAGATTACTGTCGCCAATATAGTCGTAAGTTAGAAGAAAAAAGGACACAGTCACGTTATCAACAGGCTCGAAGTGCTCAAGCAGCATCTACAAGTCCGAATCGTTCAGCGAGAGAGGCTAAAAACCATACCCGTGCAAAGGATCCAAAATGGCAGGATCAACGCAAACATGATAAGCAGCAAGGCTATGGTTTTCAATCTGATTCTAGAGCTAAATCTGATAAAAACCAGCATTCGGAACACAGTAAGCAACAGGAGTTCCAATGGGAATTCCAATCGCGTTATGAAGGCGTTCATAGACCGATTCATGGCAAAGACCGAATCATCGAGTATCCGCTTACCCTACGGTATGCAATTCGTCAGTTACGAATTGGACGTTTTTATGTGCCGGGGCTAAAGGTCAGCATGAAGTTTACCCGTCAGGCATTTGAGGGAAAAACGTTCCGTATTGCTGGTAAAGGATATCGTGGACTGTTTGGAGGGCGGGATGGTGACTTTTTGGTGAGGTTTCAGATTCGATTGGATGAAGAACGATTTGAGCTTAAAGACGGTGATCTTTATGCAAAATACTTTGTTGCACCTTCTCTGCTGCATCCTGGTCGGACTATTATGCTTGATACCCCCGGAGGGCGCGTCGATTTGGTTTTACCTGAAAACTTTGCCAAACAGGAATACTTTAAAGTCCCCAAAATGGGGTTGCCAGAAGACGAATTTCACCGGCCGGGAGATTTATTTGTGAAAATTTTGCCGCGTGAAACTGAGAAAACCAAACCTCAACAAAAAACACAGTCCTCTTCCACATCAAAGCAAACGAGAGGCTTTGAAGTAAAAACCTCGCAATAATCGGTTTAAATATTTAAATCCTGTTGCACAGGGCTTGAAATTTAACGCTTAATCCATACAAATAAGTCAGATTAATGACTAAATCTTAACCAGTTACATATTGGATAAACACAAATGCCGCATTCCCACGATTATGATGATGGAAATCTCTTGCTGGAAACAGCTAAGCCTAAGTTGAAACCACCTCGCCGTTATCAAGTGGTGTTGATGAATGATGATTTCACGCCGATGGATTTTGTAGTGGAAGTCTTGCAGGAGTTTTTTGGAATGGATTTAGAAAAAGCCAATAGTGTCATGATGCAAGTTCATCGCAATGGCAAAGGCGTGTGTGGTGTATACAGTCGAGAAGTCGCTGAAATGAAAGTTAACCAGGTGAATCGTTATTCTCGAGAAAACGGCCACCCACTAATGTGTCAATTGGAGATGCTTTAATGCTAAGCAAAGGGCTACAAATGAACTTGAGTAATGCGTTTGGCATTGCTCATAAATACGAGCATGAATTTGTGACACTTGAGCACTTATTACTTGAATTGCTAAACGAAGAATCGGTTCAAGAGGTTGTTGCTGCTTGTGGTGCCGATGTAGATGCCATTGAAACAGGGTTGATAGATTATCTTGAATCTGAAGAAGCCGCACCAAATGTAGCCGAGCTGCAACCGACCATGAGTTTTCAACGAGTCATTGAGCGTGCAATCTATTTCGTGCAAGGTCACGGCTACCCTGAAGTTTCAGCGGTACATGTCTTTGTTTCGTTATTTGGAGAAGAGGAATCGCACGCAGTCTATTTGCTTGAAGTGCATGGCGTAGATCGCTTGAAAGTTCAACAGTTTTTATCTCATGGCGTGGCGTCAGAGTCTGAAGATCATTTGCCGATTCAATCGGAAAACAGCGAATCTGAAACATCACCGGCCGGTGAGAAAGGTGAAGCTGATCCCTTAAGCTCTTATACAACTGATCTCAATGCAGAAGTTGAAGCAGATCGTATTGACCCGATTATTGGCCGAGCATGGGAGTTAGAGCGGACGCAAGAAGTGCTCAGCCGTCGCCGGAAAAATAATCCCTTGCTAGTGGGTGAGCCCGGAGTTGGAAAAACGGCCGTTGCAGAAGGTTTAGCCTACAAAATTGTTAAAGGCGAAGTGCCTGAGAGCTTGAAAGAGGCGCGTGTTTATACGCTAGATATGGGGGCTTTGTTGGCGGGGACACGTTATCGCGGTGATTTTGAAAAGCGATTCAAAGCGCTGCTCAAAGCTTTGCAAGAGCATGAAGACTCGATTTTATTTATTGATGAGATTCATACGGTCATTGGAGCTGGAGCGGTTCAGGGAGGTGCAATGGATGCCTCAAATTTAATGAAACCTGCTTTGTCATCTGGAAAACTGCGTTGTATTGGTGCGACCACATATGAGGAGTTTCGTGGAATTTTTGAAAAAGATCGTGCATTAGCTCGACGTTTTCAAAAGGTGGATATTAATGAGCCGACACAGGCCGAATGTGTGCAGATTTTAAAAGGGTTAAAAACGCAATATGAATCTCATCACAATGTGAAATATACGCTTCCAGCGATTAAAGAAGCTGTTGCTTTATCAGCACGATATATCACTGAACGCCATTTGCCGGATAAAGCGATTGATGTGATTGATGAAGCGGGTGCGAAGCAAGCCTTGGCTGTGCCTTCTAAGCGAAAAAAACAGATTGGTGTGCACGAGATTCAACAAATTGTTGCTTCAATTGCCAGAATTCCAGTAACCCAAATTACCCAAAAAGAGCGCGATAAACTACATGACTTAGAACCGAGTTTAAAACGTGTGATTTTTGGGCAAGACAATGCGGTTGAGCAAGTGGTTTCAGCGATTAAACTTGCTCGTTCTGGATTGGCTGACCCAAATAAGCCAACGGCTTCTTTTCTGTTTGCAGGGCCTACTGGTGTCGGAAAAACTGAATTGACACAGCAGTTAGCAAATCACTTGGGTGTTGAAATGATTCGTTTTGATATGTCGGAATACATGGAGCGTCATACGGTTTCTCGTCTGATTGGGGCACCACCGGGTTATGTTGGCTTTGATCAAGGTGGGTTGTTGACTGAAGCAGTGAATAGACAGCCGCACGCAATTGTCTTGTTGGATGAAATCGAAAAAGCGCATCCAGACGTATTTAATATTCTGTTACAAGTGATGGATCATGGAACTTTAACCGATAATAACGGGCGTAAAGCAGACTTTCGTAATGTGACGTTGATTATGACTTCTAATGTAGGGGCAGAGCAAATGGCTCGTGCAAGCATTGGCTTCACTATGCAAGATCACAGTCAAGATTTTGATGGAGAGCTGAAAAAAGTTTTCACCCCAGAGTTTCGAAACCGCTTGGATGGCGTGATTCAGTTTAATCGATTATCACAAGATTCGATGGAATCTGTAGTCAATAAATTTATCTATCAGTTAGAAAGTTTGTTGCTTGAGAAAAAAGTTTCAATAAAACTTACGCAGTCAGCAAGAAGTTGGTTGGCAAAACATGGGTATGATCCATTAATGGGGGCAAGACCAATGGCACGATTAGTCAAAGAAAAATTGAAACAACCTATTTCTGAGATGTTGCTATTCGGGGATTTGAAAAATGGTGGAAAGGTTACGGTTGACTGTGAAGAAGATCGTTTGAAATTTAAAGAAGAGGCGGGTGCATAAATTGATTGTTGCTACCGAGAACTGAATTGTTTAGGGAATAAACAAAGGGAATAAACAAAAAAACCTCCAAGGAAGCGATCCAAAGAGGTTTTTTTTAAGGGTAGAGATTTATTAGTTTTAAACTTACTTAGCGCTTATTTGCCGCGATAAGTAATACGACCTTTTGTTAAATCGTAAGGCGTTAGTTCAACTTTTACTGAATCACCAGCAAGAATTCGGATGTAGTTTTTGCGCATACGTCCAGAGATGTGCGCCAATACTTGATGACCATTCTCTAGTTCTACTTTAAACATGGTGTTTGGAAGTGTTTCTAGTACAACACCATCGAATTCAATTACGTCTTGCTTGCCCATAAGTCTGTTATTACCCTTATTTAGAAAAAAATTTGGCGCGAATTATAACAGAAATTTTTTTATGTATTTAATTATTTACACATAAGCCTTATGGATACCAGCGTTGTCTTTATTAAGTTGTCTAATAAGGATTAAATAGTCGACTAAATAGAACGACTTTGCGAGTAATGCTGTTGAGCAAGGGAAAACCAGTCATCCGTAAAATGCCAAGTTTTATTTTCGAAAGATTGGTTAATTAAACCTGACAAATCCCGTTCAAATTCCGCTCGTGGAATTTGTACTGCACCCATACTATTCAAGTGATCTGTTTCCACTTGAGTGTCAATCATTGAAAAACCCCAAGCTTTGAGTTGCATACTCAGGGCGACAAGAGCAATTTTAGAGGCATCTGCATGTTTGGCGAACATTGATTCGCCAAAAAACATTTTGCCAATGGCTACACCATAAAGCCCGCCAACTAGTTCGCCTTGTTGCCAAATCTCAACAGAATGTGCATGTCCTAGTTGGTGAAGTTTTTGGTAGGATATCAGCATATCATTCGTTATCCATGTTCCAGACTGGCCGCCTCTTGGAACTTCAGAACAATTTCTCATAACCTCTGTAAATGATTGATCTAAAGTGATTTTAAATTCTGGATCTTGCATTTTTTGTTTAATTCTTTTCCAAAGACTGCGACGTATTTTGATGGCATCAACGGGTAAAACACTTCGTGGGTTCGGGGTCCACCAAAGAATTGGTTCTCCAGGATTAAACCATGGAAACAGTCCAACACTGTAAGCATGCAATAACCATTCTGGTGTTAAATCCCCCCCAATTGCCAGCAGGCCATCTGGCTCATTCATTGCAAGACTTGTTGGAGGGAAATAAACAGGCTCTCTATCAAGCCAAAAAGGTGCTTGAGTTGCAGGCTTGAAATGGCTCATGAGCGATATTCCTTAGCTTTGGATTAGAATTATTTACTTTCGTACCCTGTTTTTCAGTATGTAGAGGATAAGATGATTTCTAACTACTTGATTCTATTAACAAGGTATTAACATTAAAAAAGTTAACGGCCATTTTATAGAAAATTTAAGTCACTGGGGATTGCTGTAACCGTTAAAATGGGTGGCAAATTTTATCAATGTTTAAAAATTTAAACCAAACTTAGCCGTTTGTCGGCTGTCTGCGATTTATGACTGATCTTACCCGTAATAATTTTGTACACCTTCATGTCCACTCTGAATATTCAGTTGTCGATGGAACACTTAGAGTTAAGGATTTAATTTCGAAAGCCTCCGCATTTGAACAACCAGCGGTTGCTCTGACAGATCAGTCGAACCTTTACGCTCTTGTTAAATTTTATAGCAGCGCAATAGGGGCCGGTATAAAACCAATAGTGGGTTCTGAAATTTGGTTGGAAGATGAACAGACATCAGAAGTTTTTCGAGTAGTTTTGCTTTGCCAAAATTCACAGGGCTATTTGAACTTATCTCATTTATTGTCGATGGGCTTTCTGAAGAACCAGCAGATTCATCAATCACAGCAAGTGCCGCTGATTAAGCGTGCTTGGTTAGCGGAGTACAGTGACGGGTTAATTGCTCTCTCTGCTGGGCGAGAAGGTGATGTCGGTGTTGCACTTCTTGCACAAAACCAAGCCTTAGTCGCTCAGCGTGTCCAATGGTGGCAAAAACATTTTCCTAACCGCTATTATCTGGAACTGATTCGTACCGGCCGGGAGAATGAGGAAACTTATCTTCAGTTAGCTCTGTTATTGTCTGAGCAGTATTCTTTACCGGTTGTAGCAACCAATGATGTGCGATTCATGACGCCCGAAGATTTTGAGGCGCATGAAGTTCGTACTTGTATTCATGATGGCTATATTTTAATTGACCAAAACCGCCCTAAGCGTTATTCGGAACAGCAGTATCTGCGTTCAACCGATGAAATGTTGGCGTTATTTTCTGATATCCCCGAAGCTCTGCAAAACTCGTTTGAAATCGCCAAACGCTGTTCGTTGGATTTAACCCTTGGCACTTATTTCTTACCCGACTTCCCAATTCCTGAAGGCATGACGATGGATGAATTTTTTGTCCAAGAGAGTCATCAAGGTCTGGATGAGCGTTTAGAGTTTTTGTTTGGCCAAGAGACACCTGATGTTCAAGCGAAAAAAAGAGCGGAATATTACGATCGTATTAAGTTTGAGCTCGATATTATTTTGCAAATGGGGTTTCCAGGTTACTTCTTAATTGTTGCCGATTTTATTCAGTGGGCAAAAAATCACCAAATTCCGGTTGGTCCAGGGCGTGGGTCAGGTGCTGGTTCATTGGTAGCGTACGCGCTAAAAATTACCGATTTGGATCCGATTAAATATGACCTGCTATTTGAACGTTTTCTAAACCCAGAACGTGTTTCCATGCCTGACTTTGATGTTGATTTTTGTATGGATCGACGTGATGAAGTGATTGATTATGTTTCACGACATTATGGGCGAGACCATGTGTCGCAAATTGTGACCTTCGGAACCATGGCTGCCAAGGCCGTTGTGCGTGACGTTGGGCGTGTTTTGGGAATGGGTTATGGTGCCGTGGATAGCATTGCCAAACTGATTCCAAACGAGTTGGGAATTAAACTCAAAGATGCAGTTGAAGAAGAGGAAATGAAAGCGCGTCGAGAGTCGGATGAAGATGCGGACCAGTTGCTTGAACTGGCATTAAAGCTTGAGGGGACTGTTCGAAATACCGGTAAACACGCAGGGGGTGTAGTTATCGGTCCCAAACCTCTAGATCATTTTTGTCCTGTTCAGTCAGAAGCAGATGGTTCTTCTGTAGTGACACAATTGGATAAAAATGATGTTGAAACTGCTGGATTAGTGAAATTTGACTTCTTAGGTCTTCGAACTCTAACCATCATTGATTGGGCGTTGCAGTCTATTAATGGCAATAAAACGCCTAATGATGAGGGTTTTTTGGATATTGCGCGAATTCCGTTAGATGATGGGCAAACGTTTGAGTTAATTAAAACGGGTAAAACTACCGGGATTTTCCAGCTAGAGTCGTCTGGTATGCAAAACTTGATTGTTAAACTGCGTCCGGACTGTTTTGAAGACATTATCGCTTTGGTTGCATTATTTCGTCCTGGTCCGCTTGAATCCGGAATGGTTGATAACTTTATCAATCGAAAACATGGTCGCGAAAAAGTTTCGTATCCAGATCCGCAATTTCAGCATGACAGTTTGCAACCGATTCTAGAGCCCACGTATGGAGTCATTCTTTACCAAGAGCAAGTTATGCAGATTGCACAGGTTTTAGCCGGTTATACACTCGGTGGTGCTGATTTGCTCCGACGAGCAATGGGTAAAAAGAAACCTGAAGAAATGGCCAAACAGCGCTCAGTCTTTAAAGATGGTGCTGTAGGAATTGGGGTCGACGGTGATTTGGCCATGAAAATATTCGACTTGGTTGAAAAATTTGCCGGTTATGGTTTTAACAAATCTCACTCGGCAGCTTATGCATTGGTTTCTTATCAGGCCGCTTGGCTGAAAACGCATTATCCAGCTGAATTTATGTCCGCGCAGATTTCTTCTGACATGGATAACACAGAAAAAGTCGTTCATATGATCAATGAGTGTTATGCGATGGGCTTGACGGTTAACCCTCCTAATATTAATTTGGGACAAATTCATTTTAAACCGGCCGGTGACAATGCGGTTAATTACGGTTTAGGTGCAATTAAAGGTGTCGGTGAATCTGCTTTAGAAGGAGTTATTGCTGAAAGGAGTGCAAATGGAGTCTTCACGGAATTATTTGATTTTGCGTTACGTGTTGGTAAAAAACTGAATAAACGAGTGATTGAATCATTGATTCGTTCTGGGGCTTTGGATTGTTTGCATGATAATCGTAATGCAATGTTGCAAAGCATTCCAATGGCTTTGAAACAGGCTGAGCAACAGATTAAAAATGAAGCCGCTGGGCAAAGTGATCTGTTTGGAGAAATGCTGAGTGTTGATCACGCAGGTGAAAATAAGCTTATTGAGGTGAGTGAGCTTGCACAAAAGCAAAAATTGGCGTTTGAAAAAGATACTTTGGGTCTTTATATGACAGGGCACCCAATTGATACTTACGAGCAAGAGCTAAAACAGTTGATAAATCGCTCCTTAATTAATTTGCGTCCAGATAAATGGGAAAAAGTTTGGGTGGCTGGATTAGTCATGGCTATGCGAGCAAAAATTACTAAATCGGGCTCCAAAATGGGCTTTTTAACATTGGATGATAAAACCGCTCGTGTTGATGTTGTCTGTCGACCAGCAGTATTTGAGGCGATCGTTGAAGATATTCAGCCAGATATGGTAGTCATGGTCTATGGCAAGGTGGCAGAAGATACCTTTAATGGTGGAATAAAGGTTGATGCAGAGCAAGTTGTGAGTTTGGCAGAAGCTCGCGTTGAACGTGCTCGCGCATTGAAATTATTTATGAATTCTGAAAAATTGCACTTTGATGATGTGGGTTTAATTGTGGATATTTTTGATGCTTATCAATCTGAAAATGGCTTGCCGTTAGTTGTTGAATATGAAAATAGTGTTGGACGAGTACAGTTGAAAAGCCAGAAAAAATATTCTCCAGAAGATGATTTGTTAGAAATGCTGGATGCAAAAGGTTTTCGTCCAGAAGTTGTGCTCAATTAATTGATAAAACTCTTTTCATATTTAGGCTGTGCTTGGAGTTGGTCTGCTTGCCTATTAATTGTGATTAACTTTCGTAAAAAAAGTCAGAGGTTGATTGTTTTCGGGGTGCGATTTTTTCAGTCAACTGGTAAACTTCCACTAAATTTTTACCCGTAAGGGATAGATTAACCGGCCGGTAGAGATTCATTTGTAAAATGAAGGCTCTATCGGCGATTTAGATTAGATCGCTTGCAAAACTCGCTTAGGGCTTAGCGAAAAATATTTTTATTTGAACATACTGAAGTGCTTACAAGTTCTAGTACGACAGTGATGTGCTAAAAAAATATTTTGCGGTACGGCATAGTGCGGTTTACAGGACGAAAATTGAATACTCAGACGCTTAGGAGTAACCATGTCAAACATTGAATCGGTGCTTTCCGAAACACGTGTTTTTGAATTAGATGATAACGCAAAAGCGCAATTTGCGATTAGCCAAGAAAAATTGGATCAAATGCGAGCGAAAGCAGCTTCTGACCATGTTGGTTTTTGGTCAGATTTAGCGCGTGAAAAACTCTCTTGGTCAAAACCCTTTACGGTTGGTTTAGACGAATCAAAAGCGCCGCATTATGAATGGTTTACGGATGGGGAGTTAAATGTTTCTTACAACTGTATTGATCGTCATCTAGAAAATAAAGCCGATAAAACAGCGATTATTTTTGAAGGCGATCAAGGTGATATCGAAAGATACACTTACAAAGAGCTTCATGATCAAGTTTGTCGTTTTGCTAACACCTTAACTGCGCAAGGTATCGAAAAAGGTGATCGTGTCATTATTTATATGCCAATGATTCCACAAGCAGTTATAGCCATGCAGGCGTGTGCACGTATTGGCGCAATCCACTCTATTGTGTTTGGTGGCTTCTCTGCAGAAGCATTGCGCGATCGAGTTGAAGATGCGGGTGCGAAAATGGTGATTACGACGAACGGTTCTCGTCGTGGTGGTAAGACAATCCCTCTTAAAGGCGCGGTTGATACGGCACTTGAGAAAGGGTGCAGAAGTATTGAGAAAGTCATCGTTTATCGTCGTACAGATGATGTGGTTGCTATGAAAGATGGCCGTGATATTGATTGGATGGAAGCTGAAGCAGGCATGAGTAATTACCATGAACCTGTTGCAGTAAATTCTGAACATCCGCTGTTTTTGCTTTACACCTCCGGCTCAACAGGAAAACCAAAAGGGGTTCAGCATTCGTCGGGTGGCTATTTATTAAATGCTCAGTTAACAAATGAGTGGATGTTTGATTTAAATGATGATGATGTATTCTGGTGTACTGCAGATGTGGGTTGGATTACAGGTCACTCGTATGTCGCTTACGGACCTCTTTCTGTCGGTGCAACAATCGTCATGTTTGAAGGTGTTCCGACTTATCCAGATGCAGGTCGTTTTTGGCAAGTCTGTCAAGACCATAGTGTGACTGTGTTTTACACTGCACCTACCGCTATTCGCGCTTTAATGAAATTTGGTGCTGATTTACCACAGAAATATGATTTAAGTAAGTTACGTCTGCTTGGAACGGTTGGTGAACCTATTAACCCTGAAGCATGGATGTGGTATTACGAAGTAATTGGACAAAGTCGTTGCCCAATTATTGATACGTGGTGGCAAACTGAAACCGGTGCTCACATGATTGCACCTTTCCCTGTAACGCCACTAAAACCTGGTTCTTGTACGCAGCCACTTCCTGGAATTGATGCGGCAATTTTGGATGAAGAGGGTAATGAACTTGGTCGAGGTGAAGGTGGATTATTAGTTATCAAAAAACCTTGGCCGTCAATGATTCGAAATGTTTGGGGACAGCCTGAGCGTTATCAAACCACTTACTTCCCTCTTGAAGGCCAAAATTATTACGTAGTTGGAGACTCGGCTTATCAAGATGATGATGGATATTTCTGGATTCTAGGGCGCGTCGATGATGTTCTTAACGTCTCGGGTCACCGACTAGGAACGATGGAAATTGAGTCGGCATTGGTTTCGCATGAAAAAGTGGCTGAAGCGGCAGTAGTGGGTCGTCCTCATGATGTTAAGGGCGAGGCAGTTGCTGCGTTTGTGGTTCTTAATGTGGACATGCCAGAAGGTGAAGAGCGAGAAGCCTTGATTCAAGAAT